>JAEEGL010738795.1_pt1 | contig 21683 bp, 21 predicted proteins | sample 9134231 | NCBI WGS metagenome assembly JAEEGL01 (sample SAMN16246548, study PRJNA631951) | gut metagenome | biome: gut microbiome; feature: rumen; material: fiber-attached | host: Bos | place: Iran: Karaj | collected 2018-10
ACATGGGTTCCTAAGCAGTAGATGCAGGACTGTCCACCGTCAAAACGGGTTTCGATCATAAATGATTGCATGTCATCGGCGAGCGGTATATCATTGGATATGGTACTATAAAATACAATGCGGTCACTAAACGACAGGCTGTTATATGAAGTTATGACTTCTTTGAGTGCTGACATAAGCATGGCCTCCAAAAGAACAGATGTTCGATAATTAAATTATATCGAACAAACGTTCTTTTGTCAACCATGAAAACGAAAATAGCCAGTGACCTTACTTCCGGGTTTATCCAAAAGTAAGGTCATCGTTTTTCTTTTCGTTTATAATTTTTTCCCGATTACAACCTGCTCATCTTTCTCGTAGCTGATTGTTTCTTCGGTATATTTCCTGCTCATGTCATGGCGTTTCTTTCGGTTTTCAGCCGAATCGAAAATAATCGAGAAATCATAATCTTCGGGATAAAGTTCTTCAGCCTTTACATACAGTTTCACACGTTTGTGATTAATATAAATCTTCCTGTCGGCAATCTGGACTCTCAGTACTCCCTTATCATTAACCTCTTCACAGACAATACCGATTTTCCTGTCGGGAAAGACCATTACGCTGTCACCGATTTTAAACTTGTCGTAGAGTCCGGTTTCTTTGGAAGGTGTTTTGATTTTCGTTATTTTCGTTTTGTTTTCTTTCGCCAATTTCTCTTTGCTTCTGAAAGAATAATTATTTAGAGCACCTTTTCCATAAGCAGCTTCAACAGCCGTATTAAGCATGTCTTCGGGCATTCCGAGTCTGTCTGCTATGTAGAAAGCACAGCTCTCTCCCGCTTCTCCGATTACCATCTTGTAGGTCGGAAGCAGAGTTTCTCTGTCAAAAGTCATTCTCGCATTCACGATATGCTCGGTTCTTTTTGCATATTCCTTTATCTCGGGATAGTGTGTGGTTACAAGGAAATTTGCGTTGCTTTCTTTGAGCTTTTCAAGGATTGCTACTGCTATTCCCATACCTTCCGCTGGATCCGTACCCGAACCTAACTCATCCATGATTACGAAACTGTCTTTGTTTATCTGTCTTAAAATATCTAAAACGTTCTTAATATGTGCCGAGAAAGTCGAAAGATTCTCGCTCATGTTCTGCCCGTCTCCGATGTCACAGAGGTAATTGCTGTTCATGCAGATGTCAGCTTCCTTACATGCAACATGAAGACCGCACTGAGCCATGTATGAGTTAATCATTACAGTCTTAATCGATACTGTTTTACCGCCGGTATTCGGGCCTGTGATGACTACGCCGCGGATGTGTGAATCAGCATTGCCTTCCCTGCATGCCTTTGAGGATTTGCTTTCCGATTCTGAGCAATCTGATCCATACATTCCGCCGTCCTCATTTTCGTAATCAGCGCAATCTTTTTCGCCATTTTCGCTGTCTTTATCTTCATCATTGCGCCCATCTGTTTCATCCTTCCCGTCGGCTTCGATTTCTGCCTCGTTTTTCTCATCTTCACCGAGCGCAAAATTAAGCGGCACATTGATGTTTTTATCCATGAGCGGATGCCTTGCTTCTTTCAAAACAAGTCGTCTTTGAGTGTTTATCTTAGGCTCCGTGCAGTCAAGGTCGATGCTTAACTTTCCTTTTGAAAAAATGAAATCAAGCTTCTCTATCATTCTGATGTTTTCTTCCATAACGGGAACCGCATCCGACACAAGGGCCGTTAATGTATAAAGCACTTTATATACTTCATTCTCTTCCTCGATTTTAAGTAACGAGAGTTCGTCATAAAGTCTTGCAACACCCTCAGGTTCCACGAAATACGTGCTTCCCGTCGATGATTTGTCTATTACGCTTCCGGGAACTTTGTACTTGTATTCCTTCTTAACCGGTACGCAGATTCGACCGTTCCTTAACGTATAATATGAATCAGCCATCGAATCCCGGTTGCTCCTTAAAATCTGTTCAGCTTTCTGCTTCATGGCTTCTTCGGTACGGATAATTTTGCTTCTTACGTCAAAGAGCGTATTCGTTGCTCTGTCATCAACCTGCTCGTTTCTGATGGTACGGACTATCTCGTCTTTAAGTTCATCAAGCGTGTTAAGATTCTCATCATAGTAGGCAAGAGGATTCTCGTACTGTTTGCCTCTTCTTAAATAGTCTCTTAAACGCTCAACCACCGTAAGCACCGTTTCAACTCTCTCAAGCTGATAGGGTGTCAAGCAGTCACCCTTATCCGAGATACTCAGAATCTCTCTTATCTCAGTCACATCCTGAAGAGGCGGAGTGCCGAGTTTCTCTATCATGAATTTAGCGTCAGTTGTATCTCTTAATTCTTTTTTAAGTTCTTTTTCATCAAGGAAAATCACCGTGTCTTCTATCTTTTCTTTTGCGTACCCCGTAAGGGCAAGCGATGACCATATTTCCTTGACCTTGTCAAATTCTATCTGTTTTTCTGTGTTCATTTTTATCTCCATTCTAATTTTCCAAGAGATTCTTAAACACCTTTGTGACAGTTGATTCGCCTTTGTGATTCCATATGAACTGTACGTCGCTTCCCACACCGACTTTTCCCTTAAGTTCATCGGGTACTTTCGCCGGGATAAGCAATTCCCAGTATCTTACCATATATGTATCATCTTTTATTTCTTCAACTACTCCCAAATGCTGTCCAAAAATCTGCATAAATCCTTCCTGCACTTTGACTGCTCTGTATGAAGGGAATTCTTTGTTAATCTCTGCGAGTCTCTCTTTGTCTTCGAGTTTGTCAAAGTCGGGACTCTCGATTAATTTACCCTTAATATCCGAAAAGTCATCGTTTAAAGGAAGTACCATAAGTGAATCATAAACATTTCCTTCCGAATCCGTCAGGCCGTATTTGGCGCCCCGCTCAAACCCGAATCTCGGATAATAGTAAGGCTCTCCCATAAGCGCGATTCCCTTTATCCCCGCCTCTTTTGCAAGTTTAATTGTCTCACGCATAAGGCACCCTCCGATATCGTTACCCTCCATCGTCGGCTCTACCGCCAGCGGCCCGAATGTCGCTATCTCGTGTTTAATATCACCGTCTGCTATCCAGGCTTTCGTGTAATATACAGCCCCTACAACTTGTCCGTTATACTCGGCAATGCGGCTTATCTCAGGGATATAATCTTTCGATTCCCTGATAATCCTTATAAGGAAATGTTCATCCGCAGCGGGTCCGTATTTGTTAAAAAAGCTCCTCATAGCCATAAGTTCCGTATTTTTATAATCAGCAGGTGTCTCTGCTCTCACAATTAAGTTATCTAACATGTATTTGCCTCCTTAAATCAAAAAGACCACAATATCTTACGCAAAGATATCATGGTCTTCGTATTCTTTATGTTTCAGCCGTATTCACGGCAAAAGAAACTCGCAAATCCCTGAAAAATCCCGGGAATCTGCAATAAAAAAACGAAGTATTGTTTACAAATCAGGCGTCTTAAAACACCTTTTTCGTACCACGATATTAAGCATAGCGAATCAAACCTTCCAAATATTCGAAAGGAATCAAAACTGATTCAATTAATGAAATCTACCTGTTTAATTGGATTTCACAGGTGATTAGCTCACCACGCTTAACATAAACAACCTCGTTTTTATTATACTTGTTTTTTATTAATTTAATTCATGAGTAAATTAATGTCAATATTAAATTTTGTATTCAGCATTATTTCTGTTCAAAAACTCTTTGTCGTTTCCGTACGTTTCAGCAAGATCCAAATCATTCTCCAGGAAAAGCTCGTACATCTCTGCCGGTATCTTGGAAGGCTTCGTTCTCTCGTAAATGGTAAGATTCCATGAATGCTTGCATTTCTCGCATCTGTAAATAAGCCAGACGTCCACTCTGTTTCCGTTCGCATTCACCCTGAATCTGCCCGAATTGACGAACTCCCTCTTCTTACCGCAGCCGCCGCATTTGTGATAAACCTTTATCAACACGCGACTCCGTTACGTATGATTCTCTGTACGCTTTTCTCTGTAAGATAATATTCTTCGGCAAGTACCGCTGTGGAAACACCGTTTTTATGTTTCTCGATGATCTCCGTATTGCGTTCTTCATAAAAACGCTTCGTGTCGGTTAAACTGCCCCAGTCCTTTTTATCGGTACACGGAATATAAATACTTTCTCCGCTGATATATTGCTGAATAGTTTCTATTAATTCTTTAGGCAGAACTTTCTCTGCTCTAATATAGCTCATTTTATCCTCCGTTATTTCTGAATGTCCGAGACATTCGGTGGGGATTCATCCGAGCTTAACTATTCATTTTATTTTAAGCTCAGACTACTGAGCGATAACATATCTTTTGCACATAAAATAATCTCCTTAAAAATCTAAAACCACCGTTACGGATGCAGCAAAAACAAATATAATCAAATATGTTCCCTGCACCTTTGTCAGTTTATAATACTCTTTGTCAAAATTCAAGCACATGAATAATTCCAAAAGAGTGTGTTCCAAAAATTATCTCACTTTCTCTTTGCTCTTAACCTTAAATCCGGTATTCTCATAAAGCTTAAGAGCACCTTCATTCCACTCTGCCACATGAAGCGTAATCGGATCTGAATTACTCTCTCTTATATGATTCAAAGCCCATAAAAGAAGTTTCTTCCCATATCCTTTTCCCTGCTCCGTTTTACGTACAATAAGATCATCAATCTCATTACCGTAACAGGCTACGGAACCAATCATTTTCCCGTCAGCAAAATAAACAAAGATATCCTTTGCCTTATCTTCTATCTGAGAATATGATGAATACCAGTTATACGGCTCAATATCCAGAGCCTTCCTCATCGGATAAAAACACTCGTTGTAAATATTCATATATTCATCGAAAAAAGATTTCGAAAAAGGTATTAAATTAACTGAAAGGCTTTCTGTCGGGATGTCTTCAATATACATCTCGTAAGCCCAGATTTCTGTGGGGTTCATTATGCTCCAACCATTCTTGTTTGAAATTCATTCTTATTGTACCACTTTTAACCTATAAACAACAACGCAGCATCTACCGAAATAGATGCTGTGTTGTATTTAACCATCGTATGTATTTTTTTGATAAATTAAATTTTTGTATTTTCTTAAATCTTTTCCCTTTTACAACAAATCTTTTCTAAATGTTTTCTTTGATTATTTATGCTATAAATAAAACCCTCCCTTTAAAATAGATTTTTACTTTTAATACGATGATCTTTCTTTGTTATGATGACATTTTAAATCGTCTTTCCTGTATTTTTTTATATTATTCTTCAAAGGTAAAAATTCGTCATCCAATGGTTAATATACTTCAAAATCTGCAATAAACCTTTTTCTTCATGCCGTTCAGGTATATCTTTTCACCATTCAAGAAAAATATACACAATTCTTACATCTTTTTCTTCATAATCAAAACAATAAAGCATGCGGTTAAAACATGTTTTGGATGCAGAAACCAATAAACAAATCTTTTTGAATTTTTATTATTTACAATACAAAATATATTTCTATTTTTTAACAATACGATTATTGAATCAATTTATTTTTTTATGTTATGATTTCAGAAAAAGATATGTTTATTATTAAAAAATATGAGGTGTAAACTATGATAATAAATATTCTAATATGTGATGATAATCCAAATGATTTACTAAATTTAAAAAAGAACATAGACAGGTTCTTTTTTCAACTTCCCGAATCTTTTGACTATCATATCGATGAATGCACCTCTGGAGAATCCCTTTTGTCTATGTGTTCCGAAAATGTTTACCATGCCTTATTCCTCGATATTGAGTTGCCTGGAATTAACGGGCTGGAAGCAGCAAAAAAACTCAGGAAATCCAATAATTCTATTATTATAATCTTTGTTACTTCATATGACCAATTTATGCGTGACTCATTTGAAGTTCAACCATATCAATATTTGGAAAAGCCAATCCACTTTGAATCTGCAAAAAAAGTATGTCAATCTATTATTCAAACTATCTCGAATAACCACTCTTCGATCTTAGCAATTTCTACTGCTAACGGAAACATTCTAATTAACATTCATGACCTGGCATACATCCAGTCCGTAAAAGGCAAGAAAAACTTATTGGAATTTCATTTAAAAAACAGAGAAATACATTATACAAACGGAACTATTCTCGCTTGGGAAAATGAATTAAAAGATTATGGTTTTATTTTTTCCAGAAGAGGCGTTTTAGTAAATATCAATCTGGTACATATTATAACAAATGATCAGGTTATTCTTAAAAACAATGAGACTTTGCCATTGAGCAGGCGACAAGCAAAAACCTTTCATGATACTTTTGTTAATCACGTAATTTCTATATTTAAATAATCTATTCGAGGATCAAATATGACAGAACAAATCATACTGCAATTGTTGGGGCCTACACTTGATCTTGCTTCTTTAATTTTATATTTTTATATTTTTATGAAGAAACGAAAGCAATACATTCCAATTTCATTAGTTATTCTTTCATTCTTTTTAAGCGAAGTATTTATTATGTTTATATCAGTAATTCTGTCTTCTAATATTTCTTTAATGGCTGGAGTTATTCGTTTTTTGATAAGTATTTCTTCAACTTTTTTGTTAACTCTATTTTTTGAAAGCACAATTACCCAAAGAATTTTCTTTGCTTTTAGTTTCCATGCTATTTATGCTTTGTCGGAATTTATTGCCCAGTTTATAGTATTTAATTACATGGATTTTTCAGAAGAAAGTTTGAAAAAATTAAGCGGTTCTATTTCTTTCCTAACAAATCCTTTAGCATTCTTCTTTATTATCTTCTTTTCGATTTTATTGAAAAACAAAAAAATGTATTTTTCAATGCGATATTCGGTAATGCTATTAATAGCACCAATTATTACAATTTTTGCTGCCTTTAATAGAACTGTACTTGAAGCCACATCTGAAAATCAATTATCGTTTGCTTTATTGATTTTCGGTTTTCTTATAATTAATTACGTGAATTATATCCTTTTAGTAATCTCTGCAAAAACACATGCTGAAAAAGAAAAAACACAGTATATAATGCAGCAAAATGAATTCCAAAAAGATAAATATAATCAACTATCTTCGGCGTATAAAAAATTGAGGAAATATCAACATGATACGAAAAAAAGATTTCTTTACATTCAAGAATGTGTGAATTCAGAAAAATATGATGCAATTATACCTTATCTGGATAACTCTTTAGATGAATTAAATAATAGCTATAGTAGAATAAATACAGGAAACTTAGTTATTGATTCTTTTGTAAGTAACTATATGCTCATTTCAGAAGAACAAGGAATCCAATTTTGCTCAGATTTAAAAATTGATTCTTCTTTAATTCCCATTGATGATTATGATTTATCAATTATAATTGGAAATCTTTTGGATAACTCAATTAACGCTTGTAATCAAATTGAAAAAGATAAAGAAAAATTCCTAAAATTGTATATCCAAACTAATACTGATTCTGAACAGTTTATTATTCACATTATTAACTCAAAAACGAATCAATTAAAAACATCTAAATCAAATGAATTATCCCACGGTTACGGCCTCATAAATGTAAAAGACCACATAGATAAGTATTTTGGGATAATGAATAGTAACGAATCAGAAAATGAATTTGAAATTTCATTAATTATTCCCCTCTTAAATAAATCTTAATTATTTATTTAAGGAACACTTAATTGAAACCTCATCACCATCTCCGTATACCTGTGTTCCTTATCCTTAAATCCAACCTTTTTATATATCGGATAGCCTTTATCGGTAGCGCTCAAATCTATTCGACCAAGGCCTCTTTTTTTGCCGTATTCCACGAGGTTTCTCATAAGCTGAGTACATAATCCCTGTCCGCGGTATTCAGGTTCTGTATATACGCTTAATACATCTGCGTACAATCCGTTTAGAAGGATTGAATTGGCCGGCATTTCGATTATGTGAAGATATGCCACAGATACAATTCTGTCGCCGTCTTTTGCGACAAATGCTATGAGTTCATCCCCGAGTTTTCTTTCGAAATAATCGGGAAGCTGATTTCTCATGCCTTCTTCCTCTTCTTTGCTTACCGATCCGAAATCGTCTTTCATATATTCGATTCTCATACGAATCAGTTCTTCAATATCTTCTTTTCCTGCTTCTTCGAATACTATGCTCATTTTTTCACTTCCTCTTTTTTGATTTATCCGGCCAGGCCGTATACTATTATTCCGGATATACCTGCTATGCCTATAAGTGCAACAGGCGGTAATCCTTTTTTGAATATCTTTCTCGAGCCGAAATATATTCCGCCAAGCAAAACGGTCAGTATTCCGGTAACAATATCAGGCTTTGCGCCAATATGAATATTGGTGTTTTTTAAGATCATGAAAACACCTGTAGCCAGTATGATACCGATAATGCATGGTTTTAAGCCTTCAAGACATGCTTTGAAATACTTGTTTTTCACGAGTTCTTTCAAAAGAATCATTATAAGCAGTATCAGTAAGAACGCCGGCATTACAACGGCTCCCGTTGCGATAACGGCTCCTAATATCCCGCCTTTTGCACTGCCTACATATGTAGCCAGATTAACCATCAGAGGACCCGGAGTACTCTCGCTTACCGCTATCATGTATGTCATCATTTCATCGTCCATCCATCCGTGCGAGAGAACCACTTCACGAATAAGCGCTATGGAAACATATCCGCCGCCAAAGGAAAAGAGTCCGACTTTTAAGAATCCTATAAACAAATCAAGATAAATCATTGCCCACTCTTCTCCTTTCCTGTTTTTTCTTTAATGAGGAAAGCAGATAATCCGACAATGGCTGCGATAAGCATGAGAATTAATGATGACACCTTCACGCTGAAAATGTTTACAAGCATCATTATCGTGAAAGTTACCGCAATAATTACCGTCTTAAAAGCATTGAGTTTGCCTTTCTTTATCATCTTTACAGCGGCATCAACGATTAAGATCCCGACAGCCGCTTTAATTCCGAGGAATGCATTGGCAACCCATGTGATATCGAGAAAGTTATCAAAGAATACCGATATCAGATAAATGATAATAAAAGAAGGAAGTATCATTCCGAAGGTGGCGAATATCGCTCCCGGAAGCTTACCCTTCTTGTATCCCACGTAAGTGGCGCAGTTAATGGCTATCGGTCCCGGCGTGGACTCGGCTATTACGGTTATATTCATCATTTCGTCATGTGTTATCCATTTTTTCTTTTCCACACAGGTATGCTCTATCAGAGAGAGCATCGCATAACCGCCGCCGAACGTGAATGCGCCGATACCTGCAAAAGTAAAAAACAGTTCTGCCAGTATTCTCATATATCAAAGCACTTAAGTGCCTTCTCCTTTTCTTATAAAAAATACGATTAAAGAACTTCCTTTAACTTAAAGAGTTTAAAGATTTGTATCCATACCTTTCTCTTTCAGAAACTTCTCATCGTTTTCTTTTTTAATCTCAATAACAGTATTTGCTATCTCCTGAATCACCTGACTGTCAACTACCGGCATCACACGATACTGGTATTCCGTAAGTTTTTCTTTGTAATAATCGCTGATTTCGCTCTCATCTACTGCTTCTACCCAGATTGGCAGAATGGGTTTATGTAATTCGAGTGCTTTTTCAAATTCGATTCGTACTTCTTCACTCTTCTGAGCCGGTGTCGAAAGAAGGATTATAAAAGCATCACAATCCTTAATTGCTTCCATTTCCACGGGAAGATAGTGTTCACCCAAAGGAACGTCTTTGGGCGCACGCCAGATATACACTCCTCTGTCCTCAAGTACTGTCTGAATTTCATTGGATATTACCGCATTATTTCGATTGTAACTAAGGAACGCAAACGGAGGACGATTGGGTCTTTGCGCCATCCAGGGACCTGTTTCCCAGAAATAGAGCATATCGTGAGCATCTTTGTCGGTTAAATCCTCATAATAATCAATTCCGCGTCTTTCCTGTTCGTAAATACTGCACTCAATAAGTCTCTTTAAGAAATACAAACCATCTTTTAAGTCATCGCCCGTGATTATATGTTTTAAATCAAAATCAGGCGGAATCGTTTCCTGGTTGAGTGAAGCTTTTCTCATCTGCGGGAAACAGTTTATTTCATAAATTAAAGGTGAAATATTAAATTTATCTTTCAGGTAATGTTTGGCAACATATTTTTGCTCCCTGGCCCAGGTTCCTCTTTTAGCTTCTCTGCAAGCCTGTGTCCTTCCGTTTGGATACTCATAGTAATACTCACCGTCAATATACTGAAATCCGCATATACTGTTGATTTCAAATATATAAACTCCCATCTGCGGGATGAAAAGAATCATATCAAATTCACAGCTGATTCTTGCTGATTTACTTTTAATCATGGGAGTAAACGAAGCACATATATAATCCGGAAGTTCTTCCATTACGAACTGGTACATAATCTTCTCAGCTTCGTAATTATCCGGTTTTTCCCCTATTAATCTTGCCATAAAAATACCTCCTCAGATTACTGTTTCAAATCTTTTCTCCATATAGATTATATCAGTTTATTTAATTCCTGTCCTTATATTCATAAATCTGTCATGATTGTTTTAAATACACAAAAACTGAGACGGGATAACCCGTCTCAGTTTCCTGCAGCATTTTCGTAAACCGTCCCTTTCAATATTTGACCTACATATAAAACGCTTCTCTATTCAACATTTAGTTCACTCAATACTGCTTTTGCGCTTAGCAATCTTTCGCTGTTTATCTGCGTAGAATATGATAAACAGCCCATCCGGTTTCCCTTTCGGGTTTCCGGGCAGATCCGTAAGCAGGTATTCCTCCCCCTTCATAAACCATTCTGTCCGGACAGCCACCCTTTTCTTTTGCCATCCGAAACAACGGAATACTCACATACAAAATCTTATTTATGTTTTGTTAACCTTTCAAAACCTTTCTCATTCTCTGCCGGCTTCCCACTTGCCGACAGATTCTCCTGCGTGTTCCCTCTCCACTTTGCAGGATCTTTCTCTATATATTTAAATCCACCTTCTGCGTGAAACCCTTTCGGATTTCTTTTTACCTTTTCACCTTTTTAACTTCGCGGGTCAAATGCCTTTTTCCCCAACATCTGACCCTCCTTTTTCCTATCTATTTAATGCATCTACCGATCGTGATTGATTAAAACCTGTAAGTCGTCCAAATATGTACCGTTCATAGGTTCTCCTTCAAATCCATATGTATCATCTTCATATGCGTATCTTCCGTCAACAACATCAAGTCCGTTCATTCCGAGCATATGTACTATATGAACATTCCCATCATACTCTTCAACCAAGAGAATGCCGTCCGGATTTACTGTGACTGTTCCGGTTCCGGGATTAGTCAAATCTACATATCCTGAATTGTAACATCTGTAGTATCCGTCTGAGTCATCTCCGGTATAAACGAAGATTTGTTTGCTTGCAGTAGCTTCCATAATGAGTTCCATTATTCCGTTTCCGTCTATATCATAAAGATAATAGAAGTTGTAAGGATTTTCCTTGAACTCAGAGAGAAGTATTTCTGCATAAAGCGTTTCGTAAAATGTATTTCCGTAAAGTGTATCTACCGAGAGGTTTCCGGATTCTACAAACTGATAAGATCTGTTTCCGTCATCCAGGTAGAACATGCTTATCACGGCTTCCTCAGACATTCCGAAAATCTCTCCGAAGTATGATCCGTCATTGTCATAAACATTGAATGTTCTGTTCTGGCCTGCATCATTTGCTTCGAGGTACCCTTCCATAACCACGGAATCCTCTGCAGAATAGTACGTTAACGATCCGTTCGGGTTAATCTGCATATGAGCATTGTTGATGTTTCCGTCAATGTAATAGTCACCATCAAATCTTGCTATGTCAGGATCCTGTGTAATTACGTCCTGAGCAAGTGAATAAGCTTCCGAATAACTGAATGAATCGATTGACTGATCGTAAAGATAAACCATTTCAAATTTACGTTCACCATCCGTATCTGTATAGAAGAAATCATCGTATCCGTCTTCGTCAAAATCAAACATTTCCATTGTACTGAATACCAGATCTCTGTTGTAGATTCCTTCTACAAGTGCCAGATCTCCGAACAATTTCATTTCATCCGAATCTCTGTAAATTACAATTGAGTCGTTGGCATCAGGTATCTGAATGTAAACTAACTCAGTTGCATTGGGATTAGTCCAGGTTTCCGTTTTGAGTTCAAGTCCTTCTTTCCAGTCCGTTTTGGTTGGCTTTTTTGCAATGGCACATCCGGTACTAAGAAGCACGGAGCCTGCAACCAGTGAAGCCGTCAAAACAAATTTTTTCATGAAATATCCTTTCCTGATCTTGGACCTTATTTTATCCCCATCCAAGAATTATTGTGGCAACCAGCAGAAGAAAAATCGCTGTACATATTATTAAACTGATCAACATCGCTGTGTACTTTTTCTTAATACCGCAGATAACCGATGCGATTAATCCTGCAACCAGCAATACTATCTCTGCAATTGTCATACCTTTAAATCCCCTATAACCAGGTTACAATAAGATTTTATCGGGGAAAGGTATTTTAAAACAGTGTAGAAAAGTTACCTTTTCCAAAAAAACAGGTCACTAAAAGTTACCTTTTAGCGACCTTAATGTTACTTTTTAAGCAAATGTCTTATTTCACTTCTGTTTTTAAGATAGAGTTTATCGAGTATTCCTGAGACCATTTTCTTTATGTATCCGTAGGAATAATTGGTTCTGTCCGCGATTTCCTGATTCGAACATCCTTCCGCCACGAGTTTCGCAACGGCTACTTCCGCGGGGCTTAGTACCTTTTCGATTTCCTTTATTTTTGCTTCGTCAAACATCGTCTCAGCAGCAGATGCGGGAGTGGTGTTTATTCTGCTTGCGATTCTTACAAGGAAAACATCTTTTATGAAAGGCTTGGTAATATAATCCGCCGCACCCATCTTTAGACCTTTTATTTCAAAATCGGGTGCATCCATTCCTGTTAAGAATATAATCGGAACATCCTCGCAGCCTGGTATTTTTCTTATTTCCTCAAATGTTTCATAGCCGTCCATTTCAGGCATGTCGACATCCAGAAGGATAAGTCCGTACCTGTTTCCTTTATTTAAAAGCTTGATTGCCTGGACACCGGATTTTGCAAGGCTTACTTCATATCCCGCATTTATCAGAATGTCTTCGCCCGTATTTAACATATTGATATCATCATCAACATAAAGAATAGTTTTGCTGTTCATTACTGTTCCTTTAATCCTTTAATTATTTCTTCAGCTTCTTCGAATTCAATCTGCCCTATCTTGCTCTTCGCAAGTTTTAGTTTCTCTAAGATTCCCTCATCGGTTTCGATTTTAATAAGTTCTTCGAGTAATCTTACCGCAGGTGCCTGACTGTTACTCTCGATATAAGAAAGTACCTCGTCAATTGCATCTTCCTTGATAAAATCATTTTCTTCGGAAGCTTCTTTATCCTCAGTCTTTTCGATTTTTTCAAATCTGACTAAAAATTCATCGATACCGTCTTTGACCCTTTTCCATTCAAACTCGGCAAGCGGTCCCGATGTCCTTACATAATCCACATCGTGCTGTCTGCATCGCTTTTCGAGTCTCTTCGATAAATAGTAAAGCTCAACCGCGCCGACGTTTCTTGCGTTTCCTTTGAGTGAGTGGAACTTCTGAGTCAGTATCTCAAGATTGCCTTCTTCGAGATAATCTTTGAGTTCGCCCATTCCGCTTTCCGTATTGCCTGTAAAATACCTGGCGATTCGTGCGTACTGCCCGAGGTCGCCGCCAACGAATCTCATTCCTTCGGAAAGATCTATATCGTATTCGTTTAAAAGTTTTTCAAAAAGATTTATCTGCTCTCTCGAATATTTTTCTATCGCGTTTTCTTTTACTTCTGTAACCAGTTTCTTCGGAAGACGCATCATAATGCAGTGTTCAAGTTCTCTCCAGTCAACGGGTTTGGTAAGATATCCGTCGAAGCCTTCCGAAAGGAACATCTCTTTCTTTCCGGGTGACACATCCGCCGTAAGCACTACTATCGGAACCTCGCCGCCGTCTTTCATTTCTCTTATGTGTTTCAAGGCTTCGATTCCGTCGATATCAGGCATCATGTAATCCATGAGGACAACATGAGGTTTTTCTTTTGCGAATATTTCGTAGCTTTCAACTGCACTGTCTGCGGTAAGCACGCGAACCATCGTCTTTTTTAATAGTGATTTGACAACGCTTAAGTTCATCTTGTTGTCATCTACCACGAGAATCTTGGCTTCGGGTGCAAGGAACGAACCCATGTTGGGATTCTCGTTTGGAAGATCCGATGTGTCTCCCACAGTCTGGGTAACCGTCAGATAAAACTTACTTCCTTTGCCGTACTCACTCTCGACTTTTATTTCAGTATCAAACATGCGGGCCGTGTCATATGCTATAGCAAGTCCGAGTCCCGTACCTTCGATATTTCGATTCTTTGCAAGATCCGCTCTCTCGAAGCTTAAGAAAATATCTTTAAGTTTGCTTTCTTCAATACCAGCTCCCGTGTCGGTAATTTCAAAATAAAGCTTCGCTTTTCCGTCTTCAATGCCTTCATTTCTGATTGTGAAAGTTACATTTCCTTCACGGGTATATTTGACACCGTTTGAAAGAAGATTCATAAGTATCTGCGAAAGTTTCCTCGCATCACCTATCAGGACATTCGGAATATCGCCCTGCGTTTTCATAAGGAAGTCTATGTTTTTGTTGGTGGCTTCTTTTTCGAAATAAGCATTTATGTTGCTTATCATCTTCATGAAGTCATACGGTTCGTTAATAAGGTCTTCTTTGCCCGCATCAAGTTTTGTGAACTGAAGTACCTGATTGACCTCGAAAAGAAGCTGTTTGCCTGCTGCCTCCGCATTTGTCGCGTATTCCTTGACAGTATCGCTTTCGGCATCACGCATGATCATTTCATTCATACCCATCATCATGTTAATGGGAGTTCGGATTTCATGACTCATGTTGGCAAGGAACTGACTCTTTGCCTTATTGGCTTCCTCGGCAAGTTCTTTTTGTTTTTTGTACTCTGCGATATATGCAAGAAAGATAAGTCCTATGCCGACACCGGAAATAAGAATTCCCGCAACATGGTCGACAAACATATCTTTTTCCGAATTAAGTTCAGTAACAAATTCGGGATGAATATAAGAAAAATAGCAAACACCCACATAAAGAAGAACTTTCAGCGCTTCCATAATAATGAGAAGTTTGCCCTTAAACATCAGGAAAGAAAATACAAGACCGAATGCAAAAAAATAACTCATCGAACCGTTCAGTCCGCCCATTTCGAAAAACAAAAGCGTGAACAGTCCCATGAAAACCACTACATCGGTAATAATGTATCCTATAACATATTTGCCTGTTTTATCTACAAACCATAAAAGCAGTACGCTTAAAAAGGCTGCAAAAAAATCTATAAGTCCGCCGGTAAGAGAAACACCTGTAACGATGCTCTGCACACCGGAAATAACACTTACAAGAATTCCGGCAATTCCGAGTATCTTGAAAAGCTTAATGTCAATTTCGGAATCTTTTTTTATGTAATGGAAGAATTTATTCCATATTTTCTTCATTGCCCGATTCTCCCTTGATTTGCTACCGTTCAATTATACACTATTTTCAGTAATTATTTAAGGGGAGAATGCTTTCTTATGGGCATAAAATTAGAATTTTTTTTAGTTAATTAAGCGTTCTGAAATTTTTAAGAATATCATCGAATTGATTTTGTATTATATGATTGTCGAATAGATTCTTTATGAATTATCATTAAATCCGATTTTATTTGAAACAATCAGTAAATCAGATACTTTATGAAATTGTCAGAATATCGGAAATTTCTTTTCTGCCCTTCTCACCAAAATCGTATTCTTTCTTCTCAAGGTCGTATTCCGCAAATCCTTCGGTGTTTCGAACACACTCATCAAGGATTTGTCCCGACCTTCCGATTATCGCCGTGGGTGCCGTCTGATACGGACGTATTGAGTTCGCACTTATGAAAGTGCAGACATTCTCTGCTGCCCTGGTCCTCATATTTCCTTTTATAAGTTCGTATCTGTCAGTATCTTCCTTGTCGGAAACATCATAGAAAAGCACGGCATTAAGATCTGTATTTTCTTTATAGAGTTCTCTGAAATATTCAGGAAATCTGATTTCAAAGCATATCCTTATTCCGATTTTAAAACCTTTATATTCGACAATTCCTTTTTCGTTTCCGGGAGCGAAATTATCCCTGTCCCATCCCCAGAGTGCTCTTTTGTCATAATGTTCGACACTTCCTTCAGGTGAAACGAATACCGCACGGTTATAAATCTCATCGTCTTTTTTGAAAGCGGTTCCGAAAATAATTGCAACTTTCGTTTCTTCTGATAGCTTAATGAGTTGTTCAAAGAAGCGTTCGGTTAAATCAAAATCTATAAGCGATGATTTTTCCATATCTCTCGGAGGATAACCGGTTTGAGCGCATTCAGGAAAGACAAGCAGTTCAATCCGCCTGTCTTTCGCTTCTCTTATGGCTTTCTCCATATATTCAAAATTTTTATTAATGTCTGAGGTTACCTCAAACTGATATGCTGCGATTCTCATTTTTTACTTTTAGCAATCTCTTATATATATTTTTTAATTACTGTTCATCTCTTCCGGCATGAGGATTCTGTTTTTATCTCATGGTGTTAACACTAATCAACCGGTAATTGCAATTCTTTTAATTAGCCGGATAAAGTCAACCTTTTTTAGCGAGCAGTGAGTAGTACATTCTTCCTTCATAAGTACCGTTTATGAAGAAATAATCTCTGAGTGTACCTTCATACTCAAAGCCGCACTTCTCGATAACTCTTTTGGACTTTATATTTGACGGTCTTACGCAAATCTGAACTTTGTTAAAACCAATCGTTTCAAAACCATAATCGATCACGGCTTTTGTTGCTTCTGTGGCGTATCCTTTTCCCTGATAGTCTGCTCCGATACAGTATTCAATCTCGCCCCAGCTGTTTTTCTTATCGACAAGGAAATATGCAACCTGTCCGATGCACTCACCGGACGCTTTTTCAATAACTGCCCATCTGTATGTATATCCCGTACTGTAACCGGAAATATATTTATTTAAGAGTTCCTGAACTGCTTCAATTGTCTTGTAAGCAGGCTCGCCATACATTCCCTGAACGTTTTCATCGCCAGCCCAGTTTTGAAATACAGACTTCGCATCAGCCGGGCAAAATGCACGAAGCAAAAGTCTTTTGGTATCTATTTCGAGAGTACCGCATGCGTTGATTCTTGCATTATCTTCGTTTTTATATGATAACTTCTGCTCTTCTGCTGCCGTACTATCTTCACTGTAGTTCTTAAGCCACTGTACTGAGTTTTTCAAAGCCTCTACGGTTTTGGTTTCAAGCACGCATCTTGCATTTCTTTTTTCCGCAAGTTGTAATCTCTCAGACAGATTTATTTCTCCGTCTCCAAGTGCCAGATGATTCTTCGGCGGCTTCTCGCTTCCGTCGTGGATATGGAAATGAATAAGTCTGTCCTGATGTTCCAGAATAAAAGGAACATCTTTTTCACCGACCGCTACGGAATGTCCTATATCCCAGGTTATTCCGAATTTGGGACTTTCAAGAAGATATTCGATTGCCTTCTTTTCGTAGTCGCGGAATCCATCCGTATTCTCTATTACGATACGTATGTCGCTATCGCCAATCCATTCTTCGCATTTTGTACGAAATACTTCAAACGACTTCATATACGTTTCAAAATCACGATCATACATCTGCACTTTTCTGTCAGGAAGAGTGATGTAAATGCCATGATTCATATGCATGTTAAGAGTAAGCGGCTGGGTTCTGTCGCCGTATTTGTCACGAAGGGGTATTAACTTCTTTGTAACCTCGACAGACCTTCTCACCGTCTCAAGATAAGCATCAGTTACCAGATAATTAAAATCAGCTATGTTAAGATTTTCATCCAGATGGATTGTGTAATATATCCCTGCATTTTCGGCCTGACTTATCAGATTTTCCGTATCCTCGAGTTTATCAACCTGATACTCAGGGAAGTTCATATTTAATTCAATAAACTTAAGGTCCAGACTTTTACAAAGAGCCACGTTCTCTTCAAGTGTTGCATTCTCAATTAAAGTCGGCATTCCAAACTGTATCATTTTATTCGAGTAATTCATTCTTTGATGAAAATGAATTGTTCCTTTCTGATATTTTTGTCCGATTCATACATTTTGCATATGATAAAATTATTCGTTAAAGATTCTTATATTCTTATATTCTTATATTCTTATATTCTTATATTCTTATATTCTTATATTCTTATATTCTTATATTCAATCATTTGAATTATTAACTATACCTTCCGATATCTCAATTAAGATATGCTTTAATAACTTCATATTCCCGCTTGTACAGACCATAAACGGCAATATCGCTTTCGTGATAATCTTCATATTTCCCAAAAATTTCCAACGCTTCTTCGGGCGACATCCATACGCAGGTATATCCTGCAAGCTTTTCGCCCTCGGTAAGATGAAGTTTTCCCGTATCTTCAATGACTTCACAAATGAAATAATGATTAATATGTTTCATTACATCAAACAATTCTTCAACATCAAGAAAATATTTATCAGCCTTTACCCTTATTCCGGTTTCTTCATGCAGTTCCCTCTCGCAGCATTCGTAATATGTCTCATTGCCTTCCACACCGCCACCCGGAATAATATATTTGTCATTGTTTGTTTCGTAACATAAAAGAATTTTTCCTTCTTTTACAAGAATTCCTCTGCATGCATGACGAGTCACATCAACATGTCCGAGATAGTCATCGTTAATGAGTTTTATCTGCCTTGCTTCTTCCTTTTTTATCCTCATAAAATAATGATCTTCATCTTCTCCGGCTCTGTATGCGCCGTTACGTATCATTGCTTTCTGAGATGCAATATTACTCTTGTTGACACGAAGGAAAATCTCACTTTCCGAAACAACCTCTTTTGCAATCTGCAAGGTAAGTCTTAAACCTTCCTTACCGTATCCTTTTCCTCTGTATTCTTTTGAAATACTGTATCCGATATGTCCGGCACCGTTTCGCAATGCATCCGTCAGGTGATGTCTGATTCTGAATTCACCAATCAAGCTTTCATTATCCCAAAGATAATAATATGTTTCGGGCACAAACCAGTCAGGCATATTTACAGGCTGCTCATATGATATAAGTTCCGGGAGAACTTTTTCTTTGTACTCTTCAAAGGTTACCCCGTGATACGGATTGGTAAGTCCGTTCTCATCTTCCGGTAAGGCTGTTGTATATTCCCATTGCGCTTCGATATCGTTTGTGTTAATTTTTCTTAATTCCATATTCTCTCCATGAACCGTGAAATACGTCCCTTAGTTCAAATGCACAATCCACTCTCCATCTTCAACCGTGTATTGAAACTCATTGATGTCCGGATTGTTAAATACTTTCATAAGATCTTCGAAATCATTTACTGTGTTGACTTCTGATATTTTATCGATATCAATCCATTCCATTGAACCTTCATCAGAAGAAACCACATCTCCGCTAAACTCAGTAGCCTTGAAAAGGAGAACGATATACCTGCCGTTTTCAATCGGAAACTGTTTTATTCCAACCAGCTGAGGTCTGATAATATCAAGACCTGTTTCCTCTTTCATTTCTCTTATGGCCGCATCTACGAAAGATTCTCCGGGTTCAACATGACCACCCGGCAATGTATAACCTTTCCAGTCTTCTTTCACTCTGTTCTGCAGCAATATTCTGTTTCCGTCCTGTATAAGGCAAAGTATTGTCAGTTCAACGTTTTCTGTACTGTGTCCCATCTTATATTTAGTCCTACTTTATTTTATTCTTTATTCTCAAGCATGCTTCAATATGCATGATCCAGTGTCTTGAAAACGGCATCTGAATCAGGCCGCGTACATCTTTATCGCACCAGTAATCAATCAGCCAGACTGCACTCTCATCTTCGCTTACTACATGCAAAGATTTAAGTATTTCTTTTCTCTCATCGGATATCTTTTTCTTGAGATCTTCAAAAGGCATATCTTTTAACAAAGATTCCGTACTCTTTTTTACATCTGACATATAATTGTAAAGTTCATCCAAATCGAGACCTTTTGAAAACTCGGCTATTTCCTGTTTAACAAGCTCATTGCCTGTTGTTATAATCGGAGAGCCGATCTTTTTTTGATATTTTCCTTTGAAAAATACCTGCTCATCTTCGCCTATAAGCGTATGCGCAACGATGTCTTCGATACGGAATATATGCCACAAAGAATAAGCTATGGTTTTGCTGTGATATCCGTCAGCATTCATAAAAGGAATCGCATCGAAATCTTCTCTGTTTAAATCTTCTCTGAAAGATTCGATTGTATCCCACAATGCATTTCGTAACTCAATCAGAGTATCAATTCCTGTATCATATGAGTCTTTTTTCTTTATCTGACTCTGCATCGTTTTGTTAAGTTCGGACCATTCCTTATTCATAATTTACCCCCTCTGAAATTATCCAGTTAACAATATAATCAAACCGCTCTTTTGTCAGAGCATGTTTTCCCTGATATCTTTTATGAGATATATTTTCTTTGACACTCAGTTTCGAACAAATCTCACGAGCTTCGCTTACAACATCTTCTGCGTCCCTTGAATATTTATCATCATCAGCAGATACGATAAGAAGTTTCCTTGGAGCAATACATGCAAGCAGATCGCTTACTTCATGATTTGCACTGAAATTCGGTATAACGCTTGCTAACTCTATCCCCACATTGTTTTCCATTCGATTCCTGTAAGAACAGGTGCTTCCGCTTGCGCATGCAAAGAAAATGCGCTCATCCATAGCTGCCAGGAACTGAACAGTATTTCCGCCCATTGAATGGCCGAGCGTTCCTATCCTGTTTTTATCCACGTTAGGATATTCCGACAACAAAGATATTCCCGTCATGGTGTCTTCAAGAATCTTCTTCATGAGGAAATCTCCGTTTAAAATTCTGTAACACATCTCATTCAAATGATTCCAAAAATCAAGATCATCCTCCAGTGGCTTGAGCCCGTGAGCAAACTTTCTTCTCTCTTCAAAACAGATAACATCGGGAATAAGCACGACAAATCCGTTTTTTGCAAGTACCGGTCCGAAAGCCTGATATGGGCTTCCCACAAGTCCTGCTGCCTCACTCTTTCCAAAGTGACGCTCACTGTTATGCTGATGATTGATTAAAACTGCCGATGGATTTTCCGTATGTTCCGGAATTAAAAGGTACGCCGGAACCATATCCCCCGAAGATTCATATTCAATCTTCTGCCTTGTGTAACCTTCTTCTTTGGTTTCTTCCAATATGCGATATTCCGGATTTTTCACGGGCTTATTAATATCTATTCCTATTATCCCGGCTATTTCTTCTCTCAATGCTTTGATATCCATATAATTTTCCCTATAGTTTATTAAAAGCCTCCGTAAGAGTGGTTATACTTTCCACACCTTCAGGTATACTCTTTCCGAAACGGTTAAGCCACAGTACTCTGATTCCAAGTTTCGACGCACCCTGAACGTCACTGCTGACTGAATCTCCGATATGAATTACTTCATCAGGCTTAAGCCCTGTCTTTGCCAGTGCCAGTTCGAACAATTCTTTTCTCGGTTTATAACTCTTCGCATCCTCGGAGGTAAAC
>JAEEGL017165551.1_pt1 | contig 21683 bp, 24 predicted proteins | sample 9134231 | NCBI WGS metagenome assembly JAEEGL01 (sample SAMN16246548, study PRJNA631951) | gut metagenome | biome: gut microbiome; feature: rumen; material: fiber-attached | host: Bos | place: Iran: Karaj | collected 2018-10
GATGTTGATGCGGGTGTCCGGCATGATGGATTCGATGCCCGTGGAAGGCTTGGCATAGGGAACGCCCCACATATCCGTGCCGCCCTGCATCATCGTATCCGCGAAGAAAGAGACGCGCGCGCCCTTCACAGCGCACTCGCCCAGGTAGGGGTCGCCCATGAGACTGTAAAAGGGAACGTAGTACGGGAATTCGCCTTTTGCGAGCTTCAGAAAGTTCTCCTTCGGTGTTACTCTTGCCATTGACAAATCCTCCTTGTTTCAGATTCCTGTTCAGACATATGGACCAATTATTGCTGAATTGTTACATGAACAGTATACCTAAAAAATACCCGGGTTGCAAGCTTCCCCCATCACCGGGCCGGCATTTCTGTGATCTTGCCTTCCGGCGCATGCGCGATCCGGTTTCATGATCGGAAACGCAAGGTCACTGATCATGATCCATGCCATCCTACGGACGGTGCTCTCTTTCGTCAGGTATGTCAGCCATGATGACCGCAAAGGCCTCCAGATACCGTTGGGCGAAAGGGAGCATCTGTTTGCTGCCGCGGCAGAATGGTCATATCCTGGAGGAATCTAAAAAGGCACCGCATCGGGTCTCTCAATCTCCGAGAAATCCGATACGGTGCCCAATTTCTACAGCCCGGATCAACAGGTATTCCGAGCGTTTTCAACGAAGTCCGGTGCAGAAAGATCCTTGATGCGGCTGCCGGATCCCTGAGCCGCACGCCTTAATAGATGGGTTCCATCATGCTGAAGACGGCATGGCTGTCCCGCAGAGTGAAGGGAAACTCGTGGACGTCGCTTTCGCCGGTCAGCACCCATCCGCCCGCAGCGTCGTCATAATCCTGACGGTGGATCGTGACGACGACTTTGCCGCCCGCTCCGCTCATCTGCGCCTCATAGTCCACCGAGGCAATGCTGAGATCGTCTCCCCGTCCCACGGAAGCGGCGTAAAGCACACCGTCGAACTCCCGGAGCACGCCGTTCCCGGCAAGCTGTTCCTCCACAAAGCTCTCGTCCACCAACCGGGACAACATCGTGCCCACATCTGCCATGGTGCGGACGTTCGGGTCGTCAACGCGGAAATACCAGATGCCATCCTCCACCCGTTTGTCCGCATAATCTACCGGCGCGCCGGCTTCCAGCCAGCTCCATAAGCTCTGGGCTTCGTGGAAATCGCCGATCACCCGCGCCTCGACGGGCAGCGCGAGCAGCTGTTCGCCATAGGCGTTCAGAAACCTGCTGATCGAACCATAGGGGATCTCAAAGGAAGGCACGCCGATGGCGTGCGGGCCGAGGTCGTATTCCTGGAACCAGACCGTCATACTCTCCACGCCGAAATATGCTTCAAAGTTTTCCTTCTCCAGGAGCTTCTCAAACCAATCCTGATAGAAACCCTCCCGAAGATCGCTGGCGTCGATCTGTGAGGCTATTTCGTAGACGACCGTTGTTTTCAGTTCCTCCGGTCGGTCGGTCAGGGATGTCAGATCGACGAAGGCGCCGTTATTGAGATCATAGTTCCAGGCAAACATTCCATAGTCCGGGTGCGCGCCTCCCAGATAAGCGTATTCTCCCATCAGGACGCTCAGCAGGTTCCCGCGCCGGTTTACCTCCACGACCGTCACCTCATCGCCCACGGGGACCATCTCCCCGCCGGTTTCCTTCCGAAACTCATAAATCGCACGGCCTTCTTCCCCGATGTCGATATCCCAGAGTCCATGGATTGCCGTGGCGTCGTTGAAGGTCCTGCAGACGGCAAGCTGCTCCGCCGTTACGCCCCGTTCCGGCTCGCTCCCGGTGAAAACTTCGCCGCTGGCGCTCTCCAGCTTCAGCACTGCCTGCTCATAAACCGCCGTCGCGATCACCGTGCCGTCATCCGCCGTGTACTCCTGCTCGGTGCGTTCCACCTGCACGGTGAAGTCCCATTCCTCTGCTGCGGGCTGCGGTGCCTCGGTGGCTGCGGGCACGCCCGTATCCGGCTGCTGCGTCTGCTCTGGTGCTGGTTCCGGCGTCGGCTGCTGTGTCGCGGGCTGTTGGGTCGGCTCCGGCGTTTCCTTCTGCGTACAGCCGAAAAGGCTCAACACCAGCGCCAGCGTCAAGAGAACCATCAAAGCTCTTTTCATCGTATTCTTCTCCTTTGCTATAACAACACCACAGCGGTGCTTCGCTCCGTGTCCGGGATACCGACCTTTGAAGGTATCCATCCGTACCTTTTATTCGACTACTACCACACTTTTCGCCGGTTGTCAATTCGCATCGTTCCGAAGCGCCAACTCTGCAGCCTTGATTTTCAACGCTTTCCGAAGCCTGGTGCATTTGTGTCTGCGTTGTGGGGACCGAATATCCACGCTTGCACACAGGGGCTCCAGGCCCTTGATTTTCCTCCCGGATTTCGACGAGGAGGGATTCCGCCAGGATATCCGCGATACGATCGACGAATGTTTCGTCGGCGGCGGCTACGCCTTTGCCGGCTTCCCCATCGGCGTCCCCGGGGACCCCGGCGTGAAGCGGGCATACAGCATCATGCGCGACGAGGCCCACTGGTGCGGAAGAAAGGTATACGGATACACAGAATGAACTTCCTGATCATCGGCGGATTCCTCGGTTCGGGGAAGACGAGCCTGCTGCTTCAGCTTGCCTCCTATATGCGGGAGAAGCTCGGCATCGAAAAGACCGTGATCCTGGAGAACGAGATCGGCGAGGTCGGGATCGACGACCGGGTCCTCTCCGGCGCGGGCTGCAATGTACGCAGCATATTCGCCGGGTGCGTGTGCTGCACCATTTCAGTCTCGTGGAGGAGCTCATGGAGCGCAAGCTGTATGACTGCGACCCGCCCTACCGCTCCAACGACATGAAGTTCCTGCAGAACTACGACCGGATGTATCACGTCGGGCGCACCTTCGGCAATGTGAAGGATGAAGCGAGCGGCAGGATCCGGCCCTGCCACATCCGCTTCGGCGCTTTCGGTACGCGGCCTGAGTTGGACGAGGTCTTCCTCAACGCCCGGAATCCCTACGCGCCCTGAAAGGAGGAACGGAAATGTTCAACTATACCTATAACAAGGACGGCGTCTACATCGCCAATCTCGCCAACAAGGGCGAAATATACGGCTCCGCGCTGACCATTGCCTTCCATCCGTTTTCCGTTAGCTATCGCGGGATACCGCCGCCCGGCCTGCGGCAATATCGAAGCGGCGCAGGACTTCCAGCATATCCTCCGGCAGACGCGCCCTGCACTCCGCCTCAAGGCCGGCGGGGACGCCGTAAAAGGCTTCTGCGATGCTCCCGGCGATGCAGGTCAGGGTATCGCAGTCGCCGCCCAGGGATACCGCCGTCCGGATCACGTCCTCGAAGCCGGTCCCCTCCAGGAAGGCGGTGATCGCTTCCGGCACAGTCTCCTGACAGCTTTCCACATGATGATAACCGGGCCGGATCTCGCCGCAGGTGAGGGAAAGATCATAGCCGAACTCCCTGCGGATAACCTCCCGGATCTCCCCCTTGGTGCTGCCGGTCCTTGCCATGAAGATGGCGGCGGCCACGGCTTCCGCTCCTTTGACGCCCTCCGGGTGATTGTGGGTGACCTCGGCGGTGCAGCGGGCCATGCGCCTGGTCATGTCCAGGGTCTCATACAGCCAGCCTGCGGCGGAGACGCGCATGGCCGAACCGTTGCCATAGCTGCCGTAGGGCTGCGGGTCCTTCGACCGGAGCCAGCGTCTGAAGCGGCTGCCGTACCCGGCATCGGGATACTTCCCGCCCCATTTCCTCATGGATCGCACCAGCAGCTCTCCGGTTTCCGGCAGCGCGCCGCTTTGCGCTTCCATCAGAGCCTCTGCCACCGCGACGGTCATCACCGTATCGTCGGTGAACTTGCTCTCTTCCGTGAACAAAGGAAAGTCCTTCGTCTTCCCGCCCCTGTCGAATTCATAGGGAGCTCCGATCATATCTCCGAGAATCGCTCCGTACATATTCCTTCCTCCTTGTTTCTTGTTCTGAAACGAGTATACATGAAAGAAACGGCGGAGAGGTCGTCTGTCAAACGACAAACGGCCTCTCCCTCTTTCCGCATGGTTTATCTGCTTTGCAAAAGCTGTTTGATCACATCCCCGCAGTCTCCGTCGATGCAGATGGATCGCTTTTCGATCTGTTCGGGGCAGTAGGCTTCGTTGTAGTTGAGACAGACATAGACGGCTTTCGGATTCTCGCTCGTCATCTGCCAGAAAGGATACTTCACAATGACCGGGGTGTTCATCCCGATGCCCAGCTCCAGGAAAAGCACATGACGCCCGGCCCGGGACTCAAGGAAATCCAGATATGCCGCAGAAGCCCTGTGCCATCCTTCATCCTCCACAAAGGAATCGTCTGAACGGAGGTTCATCGTAAAGTCTGCTCCGTCATCCGGGCACTTCGGCAGCAGCTCTGTGGGGATCTCCATTTTGAGAAGGCCGTCTTCCGGCGCTTCAAACAGGCCCACCGCGTTTCGGACGAAGCCCTGGGCTTCCATGGCCAGATCGACCCACGCTTCGTTGCCGTAGGTTTTCCGGTTCGAGGGATCCGTACTCTGAAACAGGCCATAGTCCCCCTGGGTATAAAAGAGACGCGTTTTGTCGAAGCCGGCCTTTTGGAAACAGTGGTCCACATTGGTCGTGATCACGAAATAGTCCTTGTCTTTTACAAGGGAATACAAGTCCTCATAGACCGGCTTCGGCGGGTCCAGATATCGGTTCACATAGATATTTCGGGCAAAGAAGGCCCAGAAGGTCTCCTTCGACGGATAAGGATAGAAGCCTCCGGAATACATATCCCTGATCCCATAGGTCCGGGAAAAATCGGAAAACCACTTCTCAAACCGTTCCCCGGCATAGCTGAAACCGGCTGCGGCGGAAAGACCCGCGCCTGCTCCGATCACAACGGCGTCGGCTGCCCGGAGCTTCTCTTTTAAACCTGCGATCGCTTCCTCACGGGAGCAGGCACAGGACGTCATCCCGCCTCGGAGACGCCGGACATACTCGATCCCCCTGTTGATCGTCTCTATGTATCCGTTTGGGAGCTCCGTGTGATCCCTGCTCATCACGACAGATCACAGGGATGCGCCGAAAGCCTTGACCTCGGCAAAAGCGGCTTCCGTACCGACCTGCTTGCCGTCGTATTCAAAGACGCCCAGGTCCTCCGCCCGGATGAAATCCAGGATGCCCTTGTACTGCGCTTCAATGGCGCCGTACACGTTGGGAGAACCGGACGTCAGGAGCAGCGCCCACTTCTTGGCCGCCGGAGCCATGACCGCGTAGAAGCGGGAAACGGCGGACTGAAGCTGCCCGGTCAAACCGAAATAGTAGACCGGAGAGGCCAGCACCAGCATCTCCGCTTCCGCCAGGGCGGGATAGACCTTCTCCATGTCGTCCTTCTGGACGCAGGCGCCGCCCCCCTTCGTGTGGCAGTATTCACAGCCTTTGCAGCCGCCGATCTTCATCGTGCCCACCTGCAGGACCGAAACCTGATGCCCTTTGCTCTCCGCGCCTTCCTTAAAGGCGTCGATCAGGGCGGCGGTGTTTCCCTTGGGGCGGGGACTTCCGTTCAATACTGCGATCTTCATGTTTTGCCCTCCTTGTTGTATGTCGCCGGCGTGCGGGAGTTTGTACTTTCCGCCTCATTTTGCCGGCGGTGATTTCTTCGTTATGCTTTCCAAAGGGAATGAAGGCTGCTTTGATCGGGAACCGCAGTTCAGCCTTCTCCCTTTTTTTTTCTGAGACAGCAGCTTGTTCCGGATTGCCCTGAGCATCTCCCGCTCCTGGGAGGAGTAATACTCCTCGAAACCGGAAACGGTGAACCCGGAGGGATCGTCCAGCAAAGCCCGGATCACGCCTTCAAAGGAATGGGCGTGACCGCTGTATTCTTTTCCCGCCGTGGCGGAATCGTTGTAAGGGAAGTATAGCCCCGTCCCGGCATACTCGGAAGCAACATACAGGAGGCCGCCTTCCTCGGAATCCCTGTCCGGGAAATCCACCCGCCACGTTGCAGCGCCTTCGTCGAAATACGGCAGGAAAGAGGTCTCGCTCTCGGAGAGGATCTCAAATGCTGCTTTGTACTTCTCAATGCGCTTTTTTGCCTTCTCGTCGATCTCATCCAGCCGGGTAAGATCGCTGTTATGCCGAAGGTCCGCCATCTTGACGGTCCGGGCGATCCTGTTCTCCTTGATCTTCGCCACATAATCCATGTACGGGATCCGCTTGTCGTGAGTCATCAGGGCCAGGGCGTCCAGGACGTCTTCGTCAAAGCCCATGGCCCGGAGATCCTCCGGCGTACAGGGCGTGTCCTCGATCACGTCGTGAAGCAGGGCGACGATGGTGGTCTCTTCGTCCGGCATCTGCTCGGCCAGGTGAAACGGGTGGAACACATAGGGCATGCCGGATTTGTCCGTCTGATCCTTATGGGCCTCGAAGCAGAGCTTCAGGGCCTTCTTCGTCATTTCCGTGTAGATCATATTCTGCCTCCCGCAATCCAACATTTTAGGGATACCGGATCATTCGGGTATTGCGGCCGTTTTCGCGGCGACGATTTGAGTTCCCGGTCTGTCAGCGCCATTTCGTCAGGATCGCATACTGTTTCCGCAGAGATGCCGGCTGGGGAGGCAGTCGTCCTTCCGATATTCGACCACGTCCGCAGCGTCGGATACCCGGAACGGACGCAGGATCGGTCCCTCATTCTATCCGCGCAGTTTCTGCACAATGAATTCCGCGGTCTTCACCTGCTGCTCCTCCGCAGATATGGCCGCTTCGCCGTCGCCGGCCTGCGCGCCGTAGTCGCCGAACTGCGCATGGTTCCCGCCGGCGATCTCATATTCGAATACATGGCCGGCGTCATATTGCCGCCCTTCGCTGAGTTTGTCCCTGCGGAGGACGCCGTCCTCTGCGCCGTAGACAAGGAGCTCCAGAGCGTTCGCATCAAGCTGCTTTGTCGGATAGGCCGCCAGGAGGATGACGCCGGAGAGGTCTTCATGTCCCGCCGCGTAGACCGCCGCCATGGCTCCGCCCAGAGAATGGCCGCCGATGAACCAGCGGTCATAGTCATATGCGGCCAGGATCCCGTCCGCCTTGTTCATGCCGAAAACCGCTAGGCGGAAGGGCATCCTGACCAGGAAAACGTCTACGCCCCGGTCCGCCAAAAGCCGCAGCAGCGGCGCATAAGCGGTCTCTTCAACTTTCCCGCCCGGATAAAAGATCAGAGCGTCGTCTTCGGAAGGGCCGTCAAAAAACCAGCCGTATCCGGTCTTCGTCACGGTCACGGCCTCATCGGAAACGAGCGCCGCCGCTGCCGACGGCTCCGCATGGTAATAGACGCCCGTGTAGAGGAAGAAGGCGCCTGCGAGCAGGACGATGATCGCAAGAGGTATGATCCGAAGCTTTCTTTTCATTGATATACACCTTGATCTTTCAGCCAGTCTTCCCTGGTCAGGAGATTGACGTGTCCCGTGCGCGTTTCGCCGAGCTGAGGAACGGGCAGGCCCTCCGTCGTCCATTGATACCGAAAGCCCAGCTTTTCCTGGACCCGTTTGGACTTCTCGTTGCCGTCGTAATATCCGCACCAGACCCTTTGAAGCTTCAGGTCCTCAAAGGCGTGTCGGAGCATTTCCCGCCCCGCTTCCGGCATGATCCCCCGGCCCCACCAGGGAACGCCCAGCCAGTACCCCAGCTCCATCTCGTCGTCCTTTGTCGCAAGATCGTTGCGGTGCAGGCCGATGCTCCCCACTGGGAGCCCGGTTTCCTTCAGCACGATGGCATAGGTCTCCGGCTTCATCAACACGTCCCGGATGATCTGACGGCTGTTCTCCACGCTGGTATGGACGGGCCATCCGGCGATGGGGCCGACGCGGTCGTCCTTCGCGTACCTGTAGCACTCCTCCGCGTCGGATCCTTCCCAGGGGCGGAGGATCAGCCTTTGCGTTTCAAATACCATGATGATTCCCCTACCTTCGTTTTCCTTCGGCATCCGCCAGCGTTTTCATTATGGGCAAGGCCGACAACGCAGCATGGTGCAAATCCGGCCGCAAAGATGGTCTGATTTCTATTGCATATCAGTATCAGTCCCCCAGGACCGGCTGCCCGTATCTGAACAAGGCCGCGTTGAGCTCATAGATATCGTAGTTCTTGTTGGTTATAAAGTACGATACGATCAGATCAAAGGAGTCGCTTGGCGAAAAGGCGATACCCGCTCGGGAAAGCAGATCAAGCGTAGTCTGCAGATCCAACTCCAGCGCGATGGCAAAGGCCACCGCCGTTTTCTTCTTCGGCTTGTAGTCTGCCTTGCAGCGGATGCGGGAGAACACCTTCCGGTCGATGTTGGCTTTCTTATACACGGTCACGTCATCCAGGCCGCGCTCGTCGATCAGCTTGAACAGCCGCTGCTGGAAGGTCTCTCCGGCTTCGCCCAGCACCTCCTCCAGACTCTTGCCGGTGATCTCAGGGAACGGGACCGCGGAAGCCGCCGCTTCCTCCGCATCGGCGCTTTCTTCAAAGGTCTCCATGCTGTTCGCCGCGCGTTCTTCTTCCCGCAGCCGGGCCATCCGACGCCCGCGGTATGACCCGCAGTTTTCGCCGTATTCCGCTTCCCGCAGTTCATGGGCGGCATGCTCGTCGATGTACTGCTCGATCCCGCCGGCCAGCTGCTCGGACAGCTCCAACGCCCGGCGGTCGAACACCACGAGGATGACCTTCATCTCGTGCGTCAGCAGGAATCTCCCGATCTCTGCGAGGGCGATGTTCAGCGCCTCATCCTTAGGAAAACCATATACTCCGGTAGCGATCAGCGGGAATGCGATGCTTTTGCATTTGAGTTCATGCGCCAGAGCCAGCGACTTCTCATAGCAGGAACGGAGGACATCCCGCTCTCCGCGGCTGCCGTCCACCCAGGCGGGGCCGACGGTGTGGATGATGTATTTCGCATTCAGAGCAAACGCGTCTGTGCTGACCGCCTGCCCCGGCGCGATCTCGCCGATCTTCTTCCTCTGGGCCAGGAGCTGCTCCCTGCCCGCAGCGGCGTAGACGGCGCTGTCCGTGCCGCTGCCGATCCTGGGCTTCGGATTGGCGGTGTTGACGATGGCGTCAGCCTTTACTTTGGCAATATCGTTTCGGATGATCTGGAATGGCACCGGAACCACCTCGCTTTGTTGGGAAAAGACCGCGTCTGCGGGCATTCTCCCCCATGTCTGTTCTTCGTTCCATCCAAGCCTTATGAATACTGAACGCAGCTCATCCACGGATAAATCATACCATACGGCATGATCGCTTTCAACAAAACTGTGTCTGACTCACGACTGATATCGCGAGCGTTCGCCCCTGCAATGACAAAAGCGATCGGGCAGGCCGGTATAATGGAGCAGATCATGGCTGCAAGCCAGGCTCAAATCGCGTAATTCCAAGCCGGACGCCACTATGCGGAACGTGCTTCGGCAAGTCACCGACGTGAACGAAAACACCCATGGCCACGTCCTCGGCACGGATCGCTGTGTTTCTTGTCTCCATTCCAGCCTTTTTTGCTATTCTGACCTTTTCCGCATATTCGCACTGCATGATGTCCCACAGCTCCGCCTGCTCCTGCTTCATGAGATAGGACAGCTCCACCGCCGGGGACAGGGCGATTTTCTGCTCGTCCACCATGTCCAGGAGCGGCTTTGCAAGATTGGTCAGGCGGATATAGCGTTGAACAGTTCTTCCGCTTTCTTCGTCGGAAAGACTATCCCGCGACTTGTGGCCAACTTGTCCACAAGTTTTGCCCTGATGGGCAACAGCCTCCATCTTCATCTTGTACGCAAACGCCTTTTCGCTGGGCAGCAGGTTTTCCCGCTGGATGTTGCTGTCCACCATCAGGATCACCGCCTCGTCGTCGCTCATGTCCCGAACCAGCACGGGGAGCTTGTCCAGGCCCAGCCGGAGGGCCGCTGCGCGCCGTCGGTGGCCGGAGATGATCTTGTATCCATGCTCCACCGGACGGGCCAGCAGGGCGACAGGACGCCGTACAGGGCGATGCTCTCACACAGGGCGTCCATGGCTTCGTCTTCCTTCACCTGGAAGGGGTGATCGTGGAAGCTCCGCAGCTCTTCCACCCTAAGCTCCATCAGCCGCTCCTTCACCGGCCCGCGCCTCCTTTCCCGTCCCGGCCATCCGGCAGGGCGGCGCAGACGTCGATCCGCCAGTGAGGCTTGTCCGATTTACGGTAGATCGGCTCCCCCGTCACCGGATGATAGCTGTATACCATCGGCCCGGCATCCAGGGAAAACAGGTATCCCGCAATCGGCACATTCCCGTTTTCGGCGCGGTAAGGGGCCGTAAGCCCTTGATTTTCAACGCTTTCCGAAGCCGGGTGCATTTGTGTCTGCGTTGTGGGGACCGAAGAACTCGGACACTTAGAGATGATCGGCGCGTTGGTGCACCAGCTGACCCGCTGCCTGTCAGAGGAGCAGCTGCACACCGGCGGCTTTGACGCTTACTTCGTGGACCACGCCGCCGGGGTCTACCCGGCCTCCGCCGCCGGGGTGCCCTGGAGCGCCGCTTCCATGCAGGTCAAAGGCGACACCATCGCCGACCTGACGGAGGACATGGCCGCCGAACAGAAGGCCAGAGCCACCTACGACAACATCCTGCGGCTCAGCGACGACCCCGACGTGAATCAGGTGATCCGCTTCCTTCGGGAGCGGGAGGTCGTCCACTTCCAGCGCTTCGGCGAAGCCCTGCGCCTGGTACAGGACCGGCAGGACCAGAAAAACATCTACGCGGTGAACCCTTCCTTCAACGCCGCCTGCAGGGCGGACTGAGGGAAACCAAGCGGGGCTCCGGGAAACCGGGGCCCCTGTTTGGCTTACCCTGCGGAAGGATACTGTCAATGCGTGCGATTTGTCATGCCTCCCGGCGGCTTGTCAGAATTGACAAGCCGTTTCTTTGGAAGTAATATAAATTGATGAATTATAGGATTCTTATGGAACAGTATTTCAGCTGCGTTTATAAGCGATCCCCCAGACCGGGCATCGGGAATAACGATTATCAGGGAGGAAAAACCAATGCTGGAAGCAGACCGTTTGGTGATTTATGCGGCCTCGGAGCGGGAAATGAACCAGATCATCGAGGCGGAGCGGGATGAGGAACTCAGAGAGGCCTATCGGGAGATGCTGCGATTAAGCCTGGAGCATCCGGACGACTGGGGCTGGTATGCGGTCTGGCTGATCGTGCGGAAGGATGGGGCCAACATCGGGAACCTGTCCTTCAAGGGGATCCCGGACGAGGGGATCGTGGAGATCGGCTATGGCATCGCGGAGGAATACCGTGGCTTCGGCTACGCAACGGAAGCGCTGGAAACGATTCTGGAATGGGCGTTCGATCAACCCGGCGTGACCTCCGTGGCGGCAGAAACGGGACCGGACAACCTGGCTTCCCAGCGGGTATTGGAAAAATGCGGATTTTCGCCCACGGGGATCATGGGCAAAGAAGGGCCCCGTTTCATCAAGGACCAGAGCGACCCTTCGTACTATTGAACAGCGCCAGGCGGTTGGGAGGAGCAGTTTTTCCGGCGACACTCTGCCGCTGCCGAAACGGGAACGGAGGAGCGTCAGGAAGCGAGGAATGGAATGATCTACATTATCCGTCATGGCCAGACAGAACTGAACATCAGCAACGCCCTGCAGGGCCGAAGCGACCATCCGCTGAATGACACCGGGATCCGGCAGGCAATGGAAGCGGCGGAGCGGCTGAAAGGCATCTCTTTTGCTGCCGTCTATTCCAGCCCCCTCATCCGGGCGGTCCGTACGGCGGAGATCATCGTGCCTACCCTGGAGCCGGTCATTGACGAGCGGCTGATCGAAATGGAATACGGCCCCTACGAGGGGAAGAGCCTCCGCGAGCTGGGCCCGGAGGTGCTCACCTTTTTCCGGGATTTCGTCCACAATCCCGCCCTGGAGGGCATGGAGCCCCTGGACAGCGTGGTGCGGAGAGGCGGCGAATTCATGGAGGCCCGATGCAGGACCAGGGAGAACATCTTAGTCTCTACCCACGCCATCGCCATGAAGGGGATCCTGGAATACCTGACCCCGGCTTCGGGCGGCAGCTATTGGTCCAAGAACATCGGGAACTGCGCGGTATATACTGCGGAGTATCTGCCGGACGGCACCTGGTCCGTGCCTGTGGAAATGACGCAGGCCGGCGTTTGAATATCCGCCAAGGGAAAGGGGAATAAGGAATGGAACTTCACCACGGCTCTCCGTCGGACCTGAGCGGCAGGAGCGATCGGGAAAAACGGGCTTATGCGTTTCTGGACAAGCTGGGCATCCCCTTTGAACGGACGGATCACCCGGAGCAGCCGGCCACATCCATGGAGGTGTGCGCAGAGGTGGACGCCGTCCTGGGCGTGCGCATCTGCAAAAACCTGTTTCTCTGCAACCGGCAGAAAACGAACTTCTATCTGCTGGTCATGCCGGGTGATAAACCCTTCAAAACGAAGGAGCTCTCCGGGCAGATGGGGGTGAGCCGCCTCTCCTTCGGCGACGAGTCCTTTATGGAGCAGTTCCTCGACCTTCACCCCGGCAGCGTTTCCGTGCTGGGGCTCATGAACGACAGGGAAAAGCGTGTGCAGCTGGTGATCGACGAGGATGTGCTGAAGGAAGAGTTCTTCGGCTGTCACCCCTGTGAGAACACCAGCTCCATCCGCTTTGCGACGAAGGATCTGACGGAAAAGATCCTGCCCGCTCTGGGGATCCGTCCGGTGATCGTCCATCTTGTGGGGACGGAGTGATCGCTTGTTCCGGCGGCTGACAGAGCTTCGGCCAAGAACGGCACTTGATACTGATAAGCAATAGAAATCAGACAATCTTTGCGGATGGATTTGCGCCATGCTGCGTTTGCGGCCTTGCCCATAAAGCAATCATTCCCTGCGACCTCCGCCTTGCCTGACACAAATCCTTCTCGCAAATCTTAGTCTTCTTCCTATTGCATATCAGTATGAAATCTCTTATCATACACAAGAAAAAAATCCTGACATAAAGCAAGCGTCAAACGATGCTCGGTGATTCGGGCTTCATTTGACGCTTTTGTTATCTGCATGGCCATTCGGAGATGCGCTTCCCCCGCGAAACATCCTGCATTCAGGCCTTTTCCGCTTTCCGGTTTACGATAACCGCATACTGCTCCTCCGGGATCATGGGGGAACCGATTTCCGCCAGCAGGGGCGGCTCGATTTCACCGTTCCGGGCATACTGCTCCCCCGCCTGCCTTACCAGCTCCAGACGCGGCTTCGTCACGATATCCGCTTCCGGCGCATTGAACATGGGGCTTTCCGGGACGGTGAGGATCGTGTGGTCGCCGGGGAAGCACAGCTTGAACTGCATGACCGCGGGCTCGAAATTCTGCTTGCTGTTGGGGAAGCCGCAGCCGCAGATCATCAGGTAGCGCAGGCGGCTGAAATCCGCCTGGCTGACATGCGCATACCGCTCCCCTACCTTCCGCATCCCCATGCCGGAAAGGGGCATCGTGCGATCCAGCAGCGCTTTCAGATGCGCGGGCATTCCATAGCTGTACAGCGGGAAGCTGAACAGCAGCAGGTCAGTTTCCAGGATCGCATCCAGGATCGCGCGCATATCGTCGTCGTGAATACAGGTACCTCCGTTGTGCTTGCAGGTAAAACAGCCGGTGCAGTATTCGATCCGCCGGTCGATCACGTCGACGATATGGATATCCTGTTCCCCCGCCTCCTTCATCCCTTTCAGGAATGCGCGGGTGATGTGCATGGTGTCGCTCTTTTCCCGTTTGGGGCTGCCGTTGAATACAAGGATCTTCATTTCCCGTTCCCTCCTTACGGGGCGCTTCCCTCATCGGACGCGCATGGCAGCAAGGACAGGAGCCGCTCGCAGAGCGCGGGATAGTCCCGCCTCAGGCGCAGGAGCTTCCCGGAGCCATCCACAAAGCAGTGCTCGGAATGTCCCACGGCCACGAGCTGATCGCCCTTCCGCATCTCATACAGGAACTGCAGCCGAAGGCCGTTGAACCTCTCCACGGAAACTGTGATCTGCACCTCGTCCGGGAAGGTCGTCGGCGCTTTGAATTTGCATTCCACCGACACGACGGGAGATGCGATGCCCATTTCCTCCAGCTTCTCATAGGGAAAGCCGATCCGCCTCAGGTAATCTACCCGTGCCTCCTCCATCCAGTGGATATAGTTGGAGTGGTGCGTGATCCCCATCTTGTCGGTCTCGTAGTATTTCACACTGTGCACATAGCTTGTCATGGTACCGTCGTGAACCTCCTTATTTCTTATGCCGCCTTTGCCACTTATCCTTCCCGCAGCTATCGTATTTTCAGATGATCCCCGAGGCTCAGCATCAGCTCCCGGAAGAATCCGGCAATGGTTTCCGGCGGCTCCCGCTGTTCCTTGTTCAGCCAGACGCAGATCATGCGGTAAGCGCCGTAGGTCAGGAAATTATAGATGTATTCCAGTTCTGCTTCGCTTCTTTTGCTGTCGATTATCTTCAGGGTGCTGGATTTGATGTTGTCCATGGCAAGCAGTTTGTGGGCAAAATCCGGATCCACGTTGTTGTTTACGATCAGCCGCGCAAACTCGATGTTTTCTTCCAGGTATCTGCAGGCTGCGGTGATGATCTTCCCCGGATCGGATTCGTTACGCTCGATGGCCTTGGCGATAAAATCGATCAGATCCTTTTCCATGTCGGCCAGAAGGTCGAACTGGCTGCTGTAATACTTATAAAATGTGGTTCGGTTCACATCGGCCTTTTCACAGAGCTCACGGATGGAGATGTGATAAATATCTCTTTCCTTCAGTATTTCAATCAAAGCGTCCTTCAGCATCCGCTTTGTCATCATGATGCGGCGGTCCTCTCTTTTTTCCATGACAGCCTCCCAGACAGAAGTATCCTGCAAAATGTCGACACTCGCCAATGGAATGTTGATAATCATTCCATTCCCAAAAATCTGTCGGTTGATTGGTCAACACATGTTGACTATAATCTTTTCAGAGTTTTCTGTCAAGAGAGGTTCCCATGAAGCGGCTATCGGCTTTTCTCATCGATCATCGCCATATCATCTCAGCGGCCATGCTGGTGCTGGCGGTCCTGTGCGGCGTCCTTGCCCTGCGGGTGCCCATCAACCGGGACCGCACGAAATACCTGGCAGACAAGTCCAATATGAAGCACGGGCTTTCCATAATGGAATCCGACTTTCCGGAAGCGGAGGAACAATCCTCCATCCGCGTGATGTTCGACGGGCTCGCTGACGAACAGATCCCCGCCGTCAAGTCACGGCTGGAAGCCATAGGGAATGTGAGCAGCGTGGAATACGAGGTCGGCAGCGAGGATTACAACAAGGGCAGCCATACCCTTTTTGTGGTAAACAGCAAATACAGCTACGCCGACGAGGAAGAAAAGGCGATCGAGGCGGCCATCGGGGCGCTTTCCTCCGAGTTTACGGTAGCTTATCAAAACAACGATATCCCCGCAACGGACGTCCCGCCCTGGGTCCTTCTTTTCGCGCTGGCGCTGGCCCTTCTGATCCTGCTGGCCATGTCCCACTCCTGGCTGGACCCGGTGTTGTTCCTGATCACCATCGGCTTTGCGGTGGTCATCAACTTCGGCACGAATGTCTTTCTGCCCTACATCGACTCCATGACCGCGACGGTGGGGCCGGTCCTGCAGCTGGTGCTCTCCATGGACTATTCCATCATCCTGATGAACCGCTACAGGCAGGAAAAGGGCACCCGGGGCAACAAGCTAAACGCCATGAAGGCCGCCCTTGCCGGGTCGATCCCGTCCATCGCCTCCAGCTCTCTTACCACGGCGGTCGGGCTTCTGGCGCTGCTGTTCCTGAGCTTCAAGCTCGGCCCGGAGCTGGGCATCGTCCTTGCCAAGGGCGTCTTCATCAGCATGCTCTGCGTGTTCACGATCCTGCCGGCGATGATCCTCTCCCTGGACAACGCACTGGAAAAGGCGCGGAAAAAGGCCCCACATATACCCATGGGGCTCCTGTCGAGATTCAGCCACAAAGCAAGATACGCCATGCCTTTCGTTTTCGCCGTCCTCTTGGCGGGTTCCTTTCTCCTGCAGCGATCCACGACCGTCACCTTTACGGATAACGGCGACGATCCCCTGGCGGATATCTTTCCCAAGGAGAATACCGTCGTCGTGGTCTATGCCAACGAGGACGAGGGGAATATCCCCGGTATGATCGACGAGTTAGAGAAGGACGGGCGCATTTCCTCCGTTCTCGGCTATCCCAACACCCTGGGCAAGGAGATGGATGCCGGGGAGATGTGCGACGCCATCCGTGGGTTGAGCGACGGTACGCGCATCGACGAGGGTATCCTCCGCATGCTCTACTTCACGGCAGCCGACGGGGAGCTGCCTGTGCTGACGGCCTCCGAATTCCTGACATTCCTCACCGATACGGTTCTGCCCAACGAGACGCTCAGCGAATATATGGACGACCGCATCCGCGAGAATACAGCGTATTTCCAAAAGCTCTCCCGCAAGGAAGCCCTGACCGCTCCGATGACGGCGGAAGAGGTGGCCGAATTCTTCAGCATTGAGGAAGAAAGTGCCGGGCAGCTTTTCCTTTACCATGCCATGCAGGCCGGCGTCCCGGACAGCGGTGCCATGACGCTGCCTTCTTTCGTGGATTTCGTGCTGGATACCGCTGCGGAAAACGAGGACTACAGCCCGCTGTTTGACCCTGTTTCCCTGGCGTCCCTGCGGAAAATGCGCAGCTTCACGGACAAGAACGCAATCCGCTCTCCGCGCAGCGCCGCGGAGCTCTCCGACCTTCTGGGCATAGAGGAAAACACCGTAAAGGCCGTGTTTAAGCTATATAACGCCGGTGATATCGGCGGCAGGCGGATGACCGTTGCCGAGTTTTCCGCCTTCCTGTGCGGGAGCGTCATGCAGGATGCCATGTTCAGCCCCTACTTCGACGATGGCACAAAGGCACAGGTGCGCGCTTTGGACTCCCTGATCCGACTTGCCGGCTCCGGGCAGGGGCTCACCGCCGGGCAAGCAGCGCAGGCCCTGGGGATGGAGGAAGGGGACGCCGCCGGGCTGTATGCCCTGTATTTTGCGGAAGACCCCGCTTTCCATATGGAAACCGCCGCCATGTCGATGACGCTCACGGATTTCGTGACCCTTCTGAAGGCCAATACTTCCGGGGAGCAGACGGAGCAGCTGGACATTCTGGAGCCGCTGATCGGGCTGGCGGCCTCCGGTCAGCAGCTGGACGCTCCCTCTATGGCAGAGACTCTTGGGATATCCCCCACGGAAGCCGCGGCCGTATATATGCTGAATTCGGCGGAGGCCATGAGCTTGCCGGATTTCCTCGCGGCAGCTGTCCCGCTCGCCCCGGACAATGCCGAGTTGCTGCAGCTGAACGCCATCCTGCAGCTCGCGGTTTCCGGCGAAGCCCTGGGCGCCCCGGCGCTGGCGCAGGCTTTCGGCCTGGATGTGATGCAGGCCTACCAGCTGTTCGGGCTTTCCCTCGCTGCCCGGAAGACGGTCCCGTTGGCCGATTTCACCGGCTTCCTTGTCAGCTCCGTGCTGACCTCGGAAGCCTACGCCGCTTCCTTCTCCCCTGCGCAGGCGGCGCAGCTCCGGCAGCTGAACGCCATCCTGCAGCTCGCGGCATCCGGCGGAGCCCTGGACGCCCCGGCGCTGGCGCAGGCTTTCGGCCTGGATGAGGAACTGGCCGGGACTGTTTTCCGCCTGTACTACGGCGCGGATATCACAGGCACGGCTATGTCCCTCCGGGAGTTCACCGATTTCCTCCTGTCCGACGACCTGATGGGCGAGCGGATGGATAAGGCTTCCCTGGCAGGGCTCCGCTCCCTGCAATCCATCATGAATGCTTCCGCAGACGATACGGCCTTTACCTCAGCGGGACTGGCCGCGTTTTTAGGGATGGATCCCACCCAGGCGGAACAGCTTTATATCCTGCATATGTATGAGACGGGGGATGGAGAAGGCTGGAAGCTTTCCCCCCGGGACTTCGTGAACTTTGCCGTCACGGAGGTACTCGGCAATGAGGCGCTTGCGGGGAAGCTGGACGATGCTTCTGCCGAAGACCTGAAGCGGGGAAGCACGCTGATCGAAGCGGTCGTTTTGGGAAAGGCATATACCGCCGATGAAATGTCCCGGCTCCTTGCCTCTCTTACAGAGGACATCTCCGCAAACGAAGTGGAGATCCTGTATCTCTATTTCGGCGGCATCCACTGCTCTGATCGGGAAGGGAAAATGACCATCCCCCAGCTGTTCCGTTTCCTCAGCGGCGAACTTCTCTCCGACGAGCGTTTTGCCGGCCTGATCGACGCGGATACCAAAGCCGAGATCCTGGACAAGGAAACGGAGCTGGACGACGCCCTCCGGCAAATGAAAGGGGACCGGTATTCCAGGCTCATCCTCACCTCCGACTACCCGGATGAAGCGCCGGAGACCGAGGTTTATATCAAGAGGCTCCGGAAGCTGTGCGACGACGCCCTCGGGGAATACTATCTGGTGGGCAGCTCCGTGATGGCCAGAGAGCTGGACGAGGCTTTTGACAGGGAGTATCTGATCATCACGCTGATCACCGCCATCGCGGTCTTTCTGGTGGTGCTGGCCGCTTTCCGCAACCCGACGCTGCCGCTGGTCCTGACCCTCATCGTGCAATGCGGCGTGTTCATAACGGTCACGGTCATCGGGGCCTACACCGGTTCGATTTACTACCTGGCCCTGCTCATCGTACAGAGCATCCTGATGGGGGCGACCATCGATTATGGCATCGTGTTCTGCAATTTCTATCGGGAGAACAGGAAGGCCCTGCCCGTGACCGACGCCCTGAAGGCCGCCTATGAGAGCTCCATCCACACCATCATGACCTCCGGCTCCATCCTCGTGCTGGTGCTGGCTATCCTGGGCGTCTCCGTTTCCTCCGGGATGATCTCAGAAGTGAGCATCACCCTGTCCATCGGCGCTTTGATCGCCATTTTGCTGATCCTGCTCATACTGCCCGGCCTGGTCGCCTGCTGCGACAGGCTCATCATCAGGGCAAAGAAGGATCACCCCCAATAGCCGCAAGCGACAGAGCAAAGCCTCCGGCACAGGCAGGAAGCCATGTGCCGGAGGCTTTATTATTCCGTATCATTAACCGTATCAGACTGTTCCCGATAGAACGCTTTGCGGTGCCGATAGGATCATGGTGGTTTAATCAGATAGCCGTCTTCGCCGAAGGTATAGCCGACGCCGTCGATCTCCCTGGTCTGACCCGTCAGGAAGCTGCCGTCTGCACAGCGGTAGCGCCAGCCGGTATCGTCCCTGCGCCAGCCCTCCGGCGTGATCCCCCGGCTGCGGTAGGGCGGGTCCAGGCTGTTCAGGGTCTCCATATCCTGAAAATGCCACCATTCGCTGAACAGGGTGCCGAATCCGGCAGCGCGCATATAGTCGGCAAGCAGCCTGGCGTTGGCGTCGTTGTTGGCGGTGGAGGCATACCAGCTCAGGTCGTGGATCTCGCTCTGCATCTCCAGCTCCGTCCCGTCGGCGATGCGCAGCAGGGCCACGTCCACGGCGATGCCCCGGTTGTGCTTGGAAATGCCCGCCGCCAGGAAATCCCAGAGGCTGTAACGGTCCCCGGTCATGAGCTGACGGTAGGTCAGGGCCCCTTCCTCATCGGAAACCGGCTCGTCCATGATCTCCAGGGCCAGGTCGTAGACGGTCCGGGTGGCGACATGGGGCCGGAAGGAATCGAAGATGCGCAGCCGGTAGCCGTCCTCCCGCAGGGCCAGGGCCGCCGCGATGAGCTTCTGCGCTGTGGGGTACAGGAGCGGCGCCAGATAACCGCCCTCCGGCAGGGCCACCGCCTCATAGCCGGTGATGACCTTCCCCGTCATGCTCTCGATGGTCACCCCGTGGACCGTATAGATGGAAGCGACGCTGTTGGTGATCCTGTATTCACAGAGGCCGCCGATGTAGTCCGGCAGGTCGATCATGCACTTGCTGGCATCCACATAGCCGCAGCCCTCCGGCGTACCGATCCGCAGGCTGCCCTTTTCCTCCCCTAAAACGCAGGCGGCCCGATCCACGGGAAGGGTGCCGATCTTCTCCTGCCGCTCCGGGTCCGCGTAGATATCCAGCTCCTCCAGGCCCCAGACGGCGGCATAGGCCAGGGTCGCGGCGGTGCTGACGGCGGCTTCCTCCGGCAGCACGGTATCGGGGCCCTCGGCCTGGCCGCCCCTGGCTTCCACTCGATAGCGGACGCTGGTGAAGGGGGGCAGGTGGCCGGTATGGTAGGCCCGCTCCTCCACCGCCGGGATCTCCGCCAGGGCCGTCCACTCCCCCTCCGGCTGCGTCTGCGCGAGGACGACGTAGGTTTCCCCTTTTGTCTCCTGCCAGCGCAGGAGGAAGGAGCTGTCGTCCTCCGAAACGCAGCTGAGGCCCAGCACGGTCCCCAGCAGATCCTCCCGACAGACCGTGACCTGCCCGGAGGCGGCGCCGGGAAAGCTCAGCTCCGGCGTTTCCCTGGAAGCCTCCAGCCAGAAGCGCCAGGTCTCCCCCCGGTCCGGCACGGGCAGATCTCCGCCCTCGCCGAAGGAGATCTCGGTCTGCTCCCCGGTCAGTTCCCGAAGGAGCTGCACTTCTCCGCCGTCCCAACGGCAATAGAGCCGGTAATCGTCCCCCTCCGTTCCCGCCCAGGCGAGAACAGCGGTTTGGGTGTCCGGGTCGGAGGTTACGCACAAGCTTTCCGCCTGGGGGCATTTCAGGCTGCAGCGCAGGATACGGGGCTCCGGACTGAGGCAGAACTGTTCCTGTCCCAGGACCCTTCTGTGGCTGCGGGCATAGATGCAGATATCCACTTCCCGATCCTGCGCCAGCGACGAAGGCAGCAGGCAGGAAGCCCCCTCGCTGTCGACGGACCAGAGCAATTGAGGGGAAGAATAAAGTAAAGGCTCCTGCGGATACCCGCGCACCTCCACATGGTAGCCCGCCGCGCCTTCCGCCGCGGGCCAGGAGAGGAGGAGCGCCCCATCCTCCTGCCGCGAAAAGGACATGCGCCCCTCCACAGGCATGGGAAGGGAAAAATCGCTGGTCAAAAGCCGATGGGCATAAACGGCGAAAGCGCCGCCTGCCAGCAGCAGCAGGAGCACTGCCCCCAGGATCCATTTACCGACCCTGCTCATTTACTTCTCATAGGGCCAGAGGGTCGCTTCGATATCATAGGACAGCATGTAAAAATGATGGTCCCCGTATTTCCCCTTGGACGCCATCTCCATCTCCGAATCGAAGATATAGGGCACGCCGTCGAATTCGATCTCCACCCAGGCGTGGGGCCGGGGGGTCCAGTTGGTCGTCCCGGAAATGGCCTTGGCGTCATAGCCGATCTGCCGGGCCAGCAGACACATGATCCCCGCGTAGCAATAGCAGTTGCCCCGGCCGGTTCGGAGGATGGTAGGGGCTTCCTCCACCTCCCAGCCTGTGGCCCCGGGGTCATAGGCGTCGCTGCGGCGCAGATAGCTGTAGCTCGCCGCCACATAGTCAAACGCGGCCAGAAGCTTCTCCTCCCGGGTCATATCCGCCGTGGTGATCTCCGCCAGGATGCCCTGCACATAGGCGTCGGCCTCTGCGTCACCGCTGGTATAGCGCCCGTCGGCGCCGAAGGTCAGCTGGCCCACCGTCCGATCCCGTAC
>JAEEGL010084516.1_pt1 | contig 21682 bp, 17 predicted proteins | sample 9134231 | NCBI WGS metagenome assembly JAEEGL01 (sample SAMN16246548, study PRJNA631951) | gut metagenome | biome: gut microbiome; feature: rumen; material: fiber-attached | host: Bos | place: Iran: Karaj | collected 2018-10
CAAGGTGTACTACCACGTGCACGAGTCCGACGTGGACCGCTCCGTCATCGAGGCCATGAACGCAAGCGACGACTGGTCCGAGGACGTCCCCATGCGCAAGAACGCCGGCACCTACTACATCTGGACCAAGATCGTGGAAGAGGGGCACACCAACTACAGCGGCGTACCCGGCGTCTCCGCCGCCGCCGTGGTAACGGGAATCGGCCAGACGTCCGTTTCCGTGGTTAACGCTCCGGAGAAGGTGGAGAACTGGACGTACGATGGCGTCAATCACGACTTGGTGAAGGCGATTGAATATGCTGCACGCCCGAACCGCCGCGAGGTCTTTGCCTATGCCGGGCCTTCCGGCCAGCGGGATCCGTTTGACGTAACGGAAGAAGAATATCCTGCCACCCTGCAGTTCCGCATCAATACCGGCGAATGGGTGTCCATCAACAATACCACCCCTGACTACTCCGTGGTGGCCGCAAAGAATGCCGGCACCTACAGCATCCAGTACCGCGTTGTGGGCAGCAAGAACTTCAAGGATTACCCTGGAAGCGGCACGGGCTATGTGGGCATGGGTTCAGTCGTAGTGGCCAAGGCTTCGATTAACGTCACGGTTCCTGATGTAATTGACGACTGGACGGTCTATGACAACGCCGAACATACGCTGCTGAAAGACTCCCCCGCCACGGCGGTGACCTATGCCGGTGCAAACAATACCGATGCCTTATCGGCCACGGCGGAAGCCCCGAACCCGGCGGTACTTTATTATCGGGTCAATTCCGGCGAATGGGTTGCGTATAACCCCGAAAACCCGAATCTCCCGAAGGCCACGAATGCCGGTACCTACCAAGTTTGGTATAAAGTGGAAGGCGGTATCAACTTCGCGTCCAAGACGGCCACCAGTATCGGCTCCTTCACGGTTGCCAAAGTGAATCCGACCATAACGCCGGCTCCCGCAGCCAAGACCGACCTGGTGTACAATGGTGAGCCGCTGGGACTTCTGGCCGCCGACAACTATTCCACCAATTACGGAACGCTGCAGTTTGGCGTCAGCATGACAAACAGCGTAACGGGCGTCACATGGGGGTCGGAGCTGCCCACCGGGCAGAATGCAGGAACCTACTACCCGTTCTATCGCGTTGTCGGCAACGAAAACATCAGCGACCTGGGTCCAGTCTGCTTTATTGTAACCATCGCCCGGGCTACGCTGAGCAGCTTCGCCGTGGACATCGAGGGTTGGAACTATGGGGATCCGGCCAACGCTCCCAGCGTATCCGGTAACACGGGCGGCGGCGCTGTAACGTATTCTTATAAGGTCCAGGGGGCAGATGACAACACGTACAGCGGCACCGCTCCCACCGCTCCGGGCGATTACACCGTCCGTGCCATCGCGGCCCAGACTACCAACTATGAGTCCGCTACCGCCACCAAGAACTTCACGATCGGCCAGGCTACAGGCACCTTGACTTTAAGCTCCTCTACCGTCTATCTGGCCGCAGGCGGAGCCCAGGGCGCCATCTATGCCATCAGCAATGATACGGGGGCCTCTTTCTCGGCCGAAATCGATGACAATACGAAGGCCACGGTTGCGTTTGATCCCAACGACGCAAGCAAGCTTATCATTACGCCGGTTGCGCTTGGCGAGGCGACGATTACCGTAACCATGACCCCGAGCAACACCACCAATTATACCACGCCTGCACCTGCCACCTGCAGCGTCACCATGGTAACGGCTCCGGTAGGCGCGCCGGCCAGCAAACCAGGTGTTTTCAGTGTGAGCGACACCAAGCGCGTCTTCTTCTCGAAAGGAAATCTGCAGGCGACGACAACAGATAACGGCGCCAACTGGACCTGGTCCTTTGCGGAAAATCAGTGGGGTATTGTCTACACTCAGAATGATTCAAATGTATCATATAATGGGACCGTCGGGTTGTTTGCCTGGAGTACAACAAACAATAATTATGGCATCGGGTCTTCCGGCGGTGATACTTTCCGGGACTGGGGCGACAATGCCATCAGTAATGGCGGTAATGTTGCAGGCTATTGGTCAACAATGAGTGGCAACGAGATAGGTTGGTTAGTTGGCACTGCTGTCGTGCTTCATCCTGGGGACAACTGCAGAAAAACGAATCCCGTAAATGGCACGAGCAATGCGCTCTTTACCATGGCAAAGATTAACACCAATTCGACGAACAATAAAGGTATTATCTTCTTCCCTGACAATTACGCTGGACCGACAGTGAATGATGATACTATTCAATGGGGCGATATAAATGAAGTTTCTGACTTTACAACATTATGCACGTCGGAGGGATGGAGCACTTTGGAGCAGTATGGATGCGTGTTCCTTCCTGCTGCTGGTCAGATAAATAAAAACATTGTCAATTTGATAGGATCATATATCCAGTATTGGGCTCGAGATGCGGCGGATTCTACAACGGCACATGAATTATATTGTAAAAAATCCTCGGGACCTTCGATTGGTTCTGCCGGTAAGGGACTTGGTTTAGCCGTGCGTCTCATTGCGCCTATCATTGCATCCAGCGACAACTCGAGTATTCAGGATTATAACGTCCAGCCAGGCCAGACTTGGTAATCATCAACAGCCCGTTTTCGTGCCATGAAAAGAATCTTTAGCCTGATTTCCCTCGCAGCGGTGGCTGCCATTATCGGCAGTTGCGCCAAAGAGATTTGTGAAGAGCCTGACGCCCAGGAAAAGGCAGAGGAGGGGTTCGTTGTTACCGTGACCTCGAGCGTATCCTTCGGCCCCAACACCCGCGCCCTGACCGATGACGGGGTGAAGACTTTTGCCGTAGGGGAGCAGGTGGCCATTATCTATCCCAAGAACACGGGGACTGGCGTGAAGCTTAGCAACGCCCTGACATCGGAAGATATCAGCGCAGATGGGAAATCGGCAACATTCACCGTGACGCTGCAGAATCCGGTGGCAGGAGATGTGACGTATGTGTATCCGGCCGCGATGGTGGACAGCCAGGGCAATGAAGTGTCATTGAAGGCACAGGACGGCACGCTGGAAGGCCTCCAGGCCTTCGATTATGCCAAAGGAACGGGCGAACTCACGGTAGACGGATCGAACGTTTCCCTCCCGCTGGGCGTAGCCCTTGCCAACCAGCTTGCCGTGGGTAAGTTTACCCTGAAAGACGGTGACGGATCGGCCGAATTGTCGGGCATTTCCTTCGCCACCATCAATGACGGTACACAGACGTACAAGATTACGCCGGCATCGCCCGCCACTACGCTCACCTGGCCCATTTACGTGGCCATGAAGCCGCTGGCCGACACCAGCATCACCTTCGCGGCCAAGGGCGGATTGGCCAATTTTCACAAAAAGGTTACACACAAAACCCTGACGGCAGGTAGCATCTACCCCATCACGCTGCAGATGCCCGTACTGGACAACGCCATCGATCTTTCACTTCTCACGACGGACCTTGAGGCACAGAACGGCGACATCCTGACCAACACCCTCATTGAAGACCACAAAATCTCGATTGCAGATGGTGCAACTATAACGCTTCGGGATGCGGGCATTCCTCTCTCAAATGATATTTGCAGTGCGGGTATTGCATGCGTTGGAGATGCCACAATTTTGCTTGAGGGCATTAACAGTGTCAGAGGGGGCGGAGATTGCACGATTCATTTTATGGATCCGGGATTTGATTTTTCACTGATATTTTGGGCTCCCGGCATTTCCATTGACCCTGGTCATACGCTTACCATTGATGGCAGCGGGGAACTCACGGTGAAGACTAATAGCAACGATGTTGGCGGTTCAGCTATCGGCAACTGGACTGGGCATAGTAGTGGCACTGTTATCATCAACGGGGGAACCATTTATGCTACAGGTGCGCAGGGTTGTCCCGCTATCGGCGGTGGCTATGATGGCTCTTGTGATGAAATCCGGATCACGGGTGGAACGGTCTATGCCTGGGGTGGAGAAAGCGCTGCTGCCATAGGCGGATCCCGCCAGGGAGGAAGCGGTCCCATTATTATATCCGGCGGCAAGGTAGTTGCAACGGGTGGTGTAGGTGCCGCCGGAATTGGCGCAGGACAAGGCCATGATAGTAATTCAACTTGCGGCGATATCCTCATTTCCGGAGGAGAAGTCACGGCCATAGGCGGCCAATATGCCGCCGGCATCGGAAGCGGAATGGGGAGAGCGTTATCCACATCTTCTCCAGTTAGTTATGGCTACACCTCACAATCCATTTGCGGGAACATCACAATCTCCGGAGGAACGGTCACAGCCAGAGGTGGTGAAGGCGGTCCCTACTATGATAGCACTAACCCTGTTGGAGCTGCAGCCATCGGTACAGGCGCTACGGCAAATAGTGTAGGAGATGCACCTGACAGGGCCAAAAGTAGCTGTGGCGAGATCACCATCCTTAACACGGTAACCCGCGTCACCGCCACCAAGGCCAGCGATGCCACAAACTGCATCGGCAAGAATCATAGCGAGAATCCCGGCACATTCGGAACGATAACGATTGGCGAAACCACTTATCCTACAGGCGTAACCCCCAATCAAACCGACGGTAATACCTTTATTTATCCCGCTAACTAGTCCTTGGCACTTATTTCTCTACTGCACAATACTTTACACAAAAGCAACTCCGTCCCTCGTGGCGGAGTTACTTTCTATAAATAACCATGGGTCAGGCGGTCAAGCGCCAGAAATCAATTCTGCGGGGACACCGTGTATACCCAGGTGTAGTAATCCGGGGCACCATCATCATCATTATCAGGTCCTTCCGTGGTGCCAGACAACGAGACCGAGAAACCGGACGCAGCAAGGACACCCGGGTCGTCCGAAGAATCATCGTAGTTATAATCCCCATAGAGTCCCCGATAGCCGGAATTGTTCGCCATGACAGTGAGCGTATAAGATTCACCTGTCGTAGCCAATGTCAAATACCCCCAATCGGCCCGGATTGCAGTCTCGTGGTTTCTGCAGTCAATAGAATAGTTGCTGGCAAGAATGATTGAGAGGCCAAATTCACCAAATAAGAATGAATCATCGGAACCGGCATAGACTGCGGCACCGTCTCCCCCAAGGGTAACTACCGCATTATTGCCAAAATAGAAATAGTAACCACGGCTATCACCAGAGATGGAAATCTGGGTAGGATCAGGATTGGAGAATCCAAACTCACCATCCGAATCAGGTACAACTTCATCCCCTCCGTCCTCACGGGTCACAACAGGCAATACCTTACTTTGGCTTTTGCGCTTCCATTCCATGGTCAGCTCCCCATAATAATAGTTGCTGGCGACGAAACCACCGGAGGGAACAGTTACCACACCCTCATAGATGTTGTTGTCTGTATCCTTGGCCGTAAGGATTAACTCGTCATCGGCAGCAGGGTGGGCACTGTCATAATGGAAAGCGAGGGAAAGATAGATATCGTTATCTTCGGAGAAAACAACCGGTATATCCAAAGAGATCAGATCCATATCATACTCATCACCCGTCTTCGTAGGCTCATACCAGTATACCAGCGTTTCGTTTGCCGAACTGACAGTCATCGCCGAAATGGAGGGGATGGCCGCCATCGGATTACTGTCTTCATCCGTAAAAGCAATCTGCAGACGGAAAAGCGACTGAAGATTGCCTAATACGACGCCTTCCGGGGCCGTAAGCGTACTGGCCGTTTTGGCCATAGTAATACCGGTCGCCGCCGCAAAATCATGAGCGGATGCCGATGTGGCACTGCCATCCTGGTCGGAATAATCAAACATAGGGTACGCACTGGACAATACCAACGACTGATTCATCTGATAAAACAAGGAATAGCTGTCTCCATCATCGACGGTTATGACTTTCCACTCGCCAAAATCCCCCAAATCGTCATCCCACACATAGAATGTAAGGGAACCGCTCAAGTTGCAGAAATTCCCGGAAATGTTCTTGGGATGCAGAGCCGTAAGGGGCGCATTTATCCCGCTGATCCATGTCCGGGCGAAAGCGTGTTTCGTCTCGTTATAGACATAGATGCAATCTGTATCCTGGAATTGAGAGGTAATCGTTTCTCCGTCATTTCCAAAAGATACGGCCCTTGTCCGCATACCCATGCCAAGAGACATATCCAATTGATACACGGTGTCTCCACCAGCAGATATCTCATCATGCATCTCTACCCTGTGGCAAGCGCAAAGCGCCAGGGAAACGATAATAGAAAGAAGAACAAACTTTTTCATTTTCATGCTGACTTGATAAGATTACTGAAGCGGCGTAGGTGTATACCCTTCCTTCTCCACATTTCCGCCATTGCCGATATAGATGGGCCGAATGAAATTGGAACCATTCGCTCTTCTGACGGCATCACCAGTACCACTTGATATTTCGGGGAATGCATTCTCACCAGAATGATACTCCCTTACATAGCAGTAAATGCTGCCGGCGACCTCGCTGGTCCACACATGAATCGACCCTCCCTCATGATAAAATGCATTACGCGTTGCAAATTTGATGGAATTTGCACCCTCCGTGAACGTGAACCAATCGATACCCTCCGTGAGCGTGCAATTAGCGACCAAGGCAGCAAAATCACTGCGATTCGGCATCCGCCAGTCGGCGCCCAAAATGGCCCTGGCGGGATCATAAATCATATAATCCCCTGCGATACTATGCGCCTGCATCGCACCAAATGCTGCATCTCCACGATTGGGAACGATAGTCGACCAGTGGAATAGGAACTTGTTCTCAAAATCGTCCACAGCGGTACTTCCCAGGAACCACTTAGACCATTTGTTACCTGCAATCTCGACATAATCAGGAGCTGTCATATACGGAACCCAGCCATTGGCGGCAGTCGGGGCCTTCAATTTAACAGACTCGTGGCTTGCCAATGATATGCCGGAAATGGTTTTTGTAACAGCCGGATCTCCATCCGAGAAAAAGACGAACTTATGGTCGGCCGCGGCATTCCAGGAGTCATCGATAATGCCCGCGAAAGCAATACCCTCACCATACTTATATCCCCACATCGGGAGTCCCTCATTCAATTCATTGAAAGAGAAAGATCCCCCTATCCACTGGCTCACATAAGCAGGTTTTACGCCTTCAACGCAAAGCCGATACTTCTCGTTTTGATTGTACTTCCCGTCTTCGGCATCTATGTAGAAATAGACGAAATTCTCCGGAAGCCTCATCGTAAGAGTACCCGATACCGTATAAGTCGACGTTACCGAGCCCGACAGCGTATAGGGACTCCCGTTATCCACCATATAGAAGGAGAAAGGAGGAATACCATTCAAAGCACTATTTATGTGCCCGCGGCTTAGGAACTTACCGGACTCCGGCCGAACGCCTCCAAACGGGTAATAGACGGCATACATCGTACCGGAACCGGGAAGTCCGAAAGTGTCGAAGTTTAATGTCATCGTGGAACCGGAATCAACCAATGTATCCCAGGACGATCCGTTATAGGTAATCGTCACGTACTTGGCCGGATCAATGGTTTTACCATTGGGCTTCCTGAAGAAAATAAAAATCTTATCCCCTTCCTCCCAGTCCGTTTTCACAACACGGGTCTCGGGACCGTTGTCGATGACAACGTCGATATTGAAGGTCAGCTCGATATCACCATCTTCCTGTTCAGGAGCAACGAGCTCCGAAACCTTGGTGCAGGAGTGGAAGGAGAGGGCCAGCAGAACGGCCAATACCAATATAGATACGATTCTTTTCATACTGCTTCCTCCAATATTACCAATTATACTGCTCATTTCCGCCATCGTGTTCGAATCCGTGGAATTCTCCGCCGCTCAGCGAAGAAAACTTGATCCCGGACACGTTGAACACCACGTTATCCGCATCCGACCACGTGTGGTTGTCGTCCGGTGTGACGGAGACCGTTATCAACGTGTTCGTGAAGGCATTCGTGTTGACACGTGTCACGGTGATGGTCTGGGTGAGTGCGTCGTAACTTACCGTGCAGTTGGCCGTGTTGGCGCTGACCACACTCACCGTGCCGCCCGTGCAGCTCACCCCAAGCTTGGCAAGCGTGCTCCCAGCACCCTGCGAAGTGGTGAAACTGAGCGCTTCCGTGCTGCAGACAAGCGTCGCCGGAGCCTTGGCGATGGTTTTGGAGCCCACATAGAACACCTTGTCCCCGTAACCCTGAGCCGAGTCGCCGGTAATCTTGACATAGACATAGTAGGTTCCCCCATCCGTAACAGTCAGGGCGGTGTAAGGAGTCGTCCAGCCCGTACTGGCCACGGTGGGCATGGCGGGTTCGGCATCGGCCTTGACGGCCTTGTAGCTCAGCGTTCCGTGCGAGGTGGCGCCTCCCGAGGAGAGAAGCTGCCAGGCGGTCGTTCCGTCGGCGGTCATGTCGGCCGGATTGATGGTGGGGGCTTCCGACAGGCTGGGCTCCTGCCCTGACACCGAAACGGTACCGGCGAGGGTCGCATCCACAGCGTTGACATCGTTCCCGATGCCCACGACACGGGTGAACACATAATGGAGGCCTATCTCCGCCTTCTGCGGAATGACCGTACTCCAGGCGTCGGGATCCAGACCGGCCGGATCGTCCGACGTACCCACATTGAACTGCAGTGTTCCCATGTCAGGGGTAAGGGAAGCCGATGTCACCAGCGGGCGGGCGGTGGCGTCGTAATCCCAGTCTGCGGCCAGCGTAACGCTCACCACCGGGGTCACCGGCGTGATGGTCGCCGTAATGCACGTGGAAGAAACCTTTTCCTCGTAGTGCTCGCTTTCGAGGGCCTTGATCCAGATATAGACCGGCGTATCGTCCACGTGGGTGGCCACGGGCGGCGTCTCGCTCCAGGCGGAAGCCGGGGCCGAGGCGGTACCGGTGGCATAGCGGACACTCATCGGCTCATCCGAGGCGTTGGCTATCGTGAAGTCGTTCCCGTCCACCAGCGTCTGTTCTGCTCCGTTATACGGGAAGGATTTGGAAGCGTTGACGATGGTCACGGTGGTGGGACCCTTGGCAACTACCACTGTCCCGACAAGGGTGGCGCTGCAGGACTCGAAATTCCTGCCCCCATCCACCTTGAACCAGACGTTGAACTCACCGGGGCCGGTGACCGCCGGGTTGGTGGGCGTTTCCACCCAGTCTGCATCATTGACCTTGTAGAGGAGTTTGGCGCGGTAGTCGTTGTCCTCCAGCGCATTGTGGCCGCCGCCATAGGTAACGGCGCCCAGGGTGGCAAGGAGTTCGTGGGCGTCTCCGTCGTAGTTCCAGCCAGCCACGAGGGTCGGGGCGGTGACGGAAATGTCGGCCTTGGCGATGCGGGCTATGACGGGAGCGGCGGAGACACCGGGCGCGTCGGAATAGTTGCCGGTGCCCTCTTCCACAATCTTGGTCCAGACGTAGTAGGTGCCGGCGTTCTTGCGCATCGGGGCGGGGTTGGCGGCAGGCTCGACCGGGAGGAACCAGTCGGGACTGTCGGCATCGGGGACATCGGTCGCGTCCTCGGTCACGTAGTAATAGACCTTGCAGCCCTGACTGGCGTCGGCCGGGAGGACAATCTGCTGCTGCGTGCCGTTATAGACGAGATTCTCGATGGCGACGGGATTGCCGGTCACGGCTTCTGCCGGGGCGATGGTCACAGGCCGGGGCGCGTTGCCGTCGAGGGTGACGGGCGTCACCGGGTGGCCGTTGTAATGGGCTGTGGCGTCCACCTTATACCAAACGTAGTAATCGCCGGCCGCGACCCGGTAGGGAATGTCCTCGCTCCAGTCAGGGGCGTTCGCCTCGGGCGCCGTGGCATCGGCGGTGACCAGGTACTGCATCAGCTGGCCGGTCAGGTTCTGGCCGTCGAGGACGCCGCCCGGTGTGATGAGCGCCTGGGCGCTGCCGGTATACCGGAGGTCGGAAACCGGGGACGGAGCCGTGATGGACGGCGTTCGTTTGATGATGGTGGCAGGAGCCTCTGCGACGGGCGTGATGGCCCCGTCAAAGAAGTACTCACCGCCGGCCACGCGGTACCAGATGAAGTACCGGCCGGGTTCGGTGCCCCGCGGGAGGGCATCGCCCCAGGCGGCGTCTGCATCGGGAGCGTCCACCTCCGAGGTCGCGTCCAGGTCCTGATAGGCCACGTAGTACTGCATCCACGCGCCTTTGGCCGGAATGGTACCCTGCATCACGAGGCCGGCGCCGGACAGCAGTTCATGCGGCTCGCCGTCGTAAACAATGTCGTGGAGGGCTGTGGGCGTGGTGACCGAAGGAGTCTGTTTGTCCAGCACCCATTCGCCCGAGAAATAGTTTCCGTTTCGGATAGCCACGGGCATATCCTTGGTGTGGGCCGTATATACGTGCCCGTCCATACCGGTTACCTCAAAGCGGTAGGCGCGCGGGGTGGTGGCGGAGGATTCGTCGCAAAGGGCGAAATAGACCGTCGTTAGCCCCGCCGGGGAGACGGTAAAGACGTCGTCGCCGCTGCCACTGTAGCAGACGGAATCACCACCCAGGGGATGGCTGCTGACAATCCGGTCGGAACCGGAGACCGTCAGTTTTTTTACCGGAATCAGGTCCGGCCCATAGCGGAAGCGAAGCTCGAAGTAGGCCTGCTGGTGCGCAAGGGTTACGGGGCCGAGAATGAGGTTCTTGTTGTCCTGCCGCTCGATGGAGACATCGGCCTTCATATAACCGCGGAGGGAGGCCGATTCGGGCGTACCTTCCTGGCCGGAGTACCGATAATCGGTGCCGCCGTAGTAGAGGGTGAAGGCCGTACCGGTGGGATACGCGCCCTTGACCTTGCCGGAAAGCTGCGCCAGGGGACCGTCGATAGAGGTCACCCGGAGGGTGGTGAGGACGGATCCCTGGTACACCAGGGCCAGCTCATCCCCCTTTTCCCAGTTGGCCGCCACGGCTTCGCTGCTCACCGTGACAGCGCGGCTTTGGGTTCCGATTGCCGCCGTCAGAAGGACGTTCAGCTCCTGCTGTCCGCCATCTTCTTCGGGCGACTTGTTACAAGAAATGACCGTCGCTATGCAAAAAACGGCCACAAGAAAAAATGCGAAATTATGTTTCATCGCTAATCTTTGGAAGCTTTTCACACATCAAAGTTAGCAAACAATTCCATACGTTGTAACCCTCAACGGCCGTTTTTTTAACACGAAATATTCTCTCCGCAGTACTTCGCAAAAGGAAGCTCCGCCTTGCGGGCGGAGCTGAAATCCAAGCTACTTAACCATGCCACTGAATCCCATGAAGGCCAGCGCGAGGATGCCCACGCTGATGATGGCGATGGGCACGCCCTTGAAGGCCTTGGGAACGTCGTTGAGGGCCAGGTGCTCACGGATGCCGGCGAAGATGACCATGGCCAGGCCGTAACCCAGCGAAGTGGCGAAGGCATAGACCAGGGCCTGCCCCAGGTTGAGCATGCCGCCGGGCACGAAGGCGAACTCCTTGGTGACCACGTTGATGGCTACACCCAGCACCGCGCAGTTGGTGGTGATCAGGGGGAGGAAGATACCCAGGGCCTGATAGAGCGAGGGCGACACTTTCTTGAGCACGATTTCCACCATCTGCACCAGGGCCGCGATGACCAGGATGAAGGCGATGGTCTGAAGGAAGGTGATGCCCAGCGGGACCAGCAGGTAGGTATTGATGAGATAGGTCACCAGCGTGGCCAGGGTAATCACAAAGCATACGGCCATGCTCATGCCCGTGGCGGTGGACAATTTGCTGGAAACGCCCAGGTAGGGGCAGATTCCCAGGAACTGGGCCAGGACGATATTGTTGACAAAGATGGCCGAAATTATAATGAGAAAGTACTCCATAGCCTAGTTCTTTTTAAGGAATTTGTTGAACAGGACCATCAGGTAACCCAGGCAGAGGAAGGCGCCGGGGGCCATCACGAAGGCCAGCATGCCGTCGTGGCCGCCGATAAAGTTCCAGCCAAAGGCCGATCCGCTGCCCAGGATTTCGCGCACAAGGCCGAGTACCGTGAGGGAGCAGGTGAAGCCCAGGCCCACGCCCAGCCCGTCACAGGCCGATTCCAGCACGCCGTGCTTGTTGGCGAAGGCTTCGGCACGGCCCAGGACGATGCAGTTCACCACGATGAGTGGGATAAACAGGCCCAGGGTCTCGTACATGGCCGGGGTATAGGCCTGCATGAGCAGCTGGAGCAGCGTCACGAACGTGGCGATGACCACGATATACACGGGGATGTGCACCTTGTCGGGCACCGCCGGCGCGAGGGCCGATATGGCCATGTTGCTGAGAACCAGCACGAAGAGAGTAGCCAGGCCCATGCTGAGGCCGTTGATGGCCGATGTGGTGGTGGCCAGCGTGGGGCACATGCCCAGCAGCAGCACAAAGGTCGGGTTGTTCTTGACCAGACCGTCGGTAATCAGTTTGAACTTACTCATTGTCTTGTCCTCCCTCGTTATGGGATGCCGGGGCGGCAATCCCGTTAAAGGTCTCCAGGGCATTGGCAACGGCCTGCGTGTAGGCGCGGGATGTGATGGTAGAAGCCGTGATGGCATCCACGTCGCCGCCGTCCTTGGTCACCGCCAGTTTCTTGACGGAAGGGTTGAAGCCCCGCCACTGGTCCATGAACTTGCTGTCCGTGCTGCACTTGGCACCCAGGCCGGGCGTCTCGGAGTGAGACAGGACAGACGTGTTATAGACCACGCCGTCGGGGGTGACACCCACCATGAGGCTCAGGTTTCCGCCAAAACCCACCACGTCGGACAGGATGGCATACCCCACCACCTCGTCGCCGTCGGTGGCCCTGTAGTAGTTGCCGTCGGCCACGAATTCGGCCGCGGTGAAATGCGGCAGCACCTCGCCGATGGCCCGGTTGGTCTTCTCTGCAGCCGCGGCCTCGATGGGGGCCTTGGTGAGGGCATAGGCCCCGCCCAGGACGGCGGAGCACAACAGGCAGGTGGCGCCCAGCACCACCGCCATGTTCACAAGATTGGATTTAACGGCCATGGCTATTTCCTCCCGAATTTAGGCTGTTTGAACCAGCGGTTGAGCAGCGGCACCACGGAGTTCATGATGAGGATGGCGAAGGAAACGCCTTCCGGATAGGAACCGAAGTAACGGATCATCATGGTGAGCAGGCCGATGCCCACGCCGAAGACCACGCCGCCCCACAGGCTCATGGGCGATGTCACATAGTCCGTGGCCATGAAGCAGGCACCCAGGATGAGACCGCCGGTGAGCAGGTTGAAGAGCGGGTCGGTGAAACGGGCCGGATCGATGCCCCAGAATACCAGCGAGGTAAGGGCCACGGTGGCAAAGATGCTGAGGGTGATCCAGGGTTTGATGACGCGGCGCACGCACAGGTACACGAAACCGGCCAGCAGGGCCAGGGCGCAGGCCTCACCGGCGCTGCCGCCCAGATTGGCAAAGAGCATCTGACCGTAGTCATAGCCACCGGCCGACATGATTTCCTGCACGGAAGCCCCCTGCATGAGGCCTTCCTGCACGGCACCCAGCGGGGTGGCACCGGAAACGGCATCCACGCCGAAGAGGCCCTTGGGGGCGCTCCACGAGGTCATGTAGGTAGGGAAGGAAACCAGCAGGAACACACGGCCCACCAGGGCAGGATTCCAGATGTTCTGGCCAATGCCGCCGAAGGTCATCTTGGCCACGCCGATGGCCACCACGGCACCCACCATCACCACCCACCAGGGCGTGGTGTAGGGCAGGTTCAGGGCCAGGAGCATACCGGTAATGACGGCCGACAGGTCTCCGATGGTGGAGGGCTGTTTGAGCATATAGCGGGTAATGGCCCATTCCAGCAGCACGCAGGAGGCTACGCTCACCCCCATGACCAGGATCTCTCTCCATCCGTAGAACACGAAGGAGCAGATCACGGCCGGGAGCAGGGCAATCACCACATCCAGCATCAAGGAACGGGTAGAGTCCTTGGAGTGGATATGAGGGGAAGGAGATACTAGTAATTTACCCATAATCTCTTACTTTTTAGATTTCTCGGCTTCGGCAGCCTTGGCGGCCTCGGCAGCGGCTTTGGCAGCGGCGGCGCGGGCGCGGATGGCGCCGAGGACCAGGCCCTTGCCGATGCGGATGTTGTCCAGCAGCGGAATGTGGGCCGGGCAGGAATAGAGGCAGCAGCCGCACTCGATGCAGTCCTGGGCGGCACCGGCCTCGAGGGCCTCGGTGTCCATCGCCTTGGAAAGTTTGTTCAGCAGGAAGGGCTCCAGGCCCATGGGGCAGGCATCGGCACACTTGCCGCAACGGATGCAATGGGTGGCCGGGGCGCGGCGGGTCTGCTTCTCGGTGAGAAGCAGCAGGGCGCCGGTGCCCTTGACGGTGGCGGCATCCAGGTTGGCCACGGCGCGGCCCATCATGGGACCGCCGCTGATGACCTTGGCCGCATCGGCCGGGATGCCTCCCAGATAATCCAGGATGTAGCGCAAGGGCGTTCCCACGCGCACCAGGAGGTTGGCCTGCTTGGGGAAGCACTCGCCCGTCACGGTGACGGAATTGTCAATGATGGGCTTGTTCTTCTGCACGGCGTCGTACACGGCCAGGGCGGTGGCCACGTTCTGGACCACGGCGCCCACGCTGATGGGCAGGGCGCCCGAACCCACCTGGCGGTGCATCACGGCGTCGATGAGCTGCTTTTCGCCGCCCTGCGGGTAGCGCATCTTCATGCTCATCACCTCGATGCCTTCATAGCCCAGCTTCCCAATCACCTGGCGGATGTGGGCAATGGCTTCGGGCTTGTTCTCCTCGATGGCGATGGTGCAGGGGACGTTCCCCATCACCTGCCGGAGGATCGCGGCGCCCACCACCACCTGCTCTCCCTTTTCCAGGAGGGTGCGGAAGTCGGAGGTGAGGTATGGCTCACATTCGCAGCCGTTGATAATCACGCGCTCGCACTTGGATCCCGGAGGCGGGCTCAGTTTCACGTGCGTGGGGAAGGTAGCACCGCCCAGGCCCACGACGCCGCCCAGACGGATCTTCTCGATGATGGCCTTGTTGTCGGCCGGAATCTCGGTGACCAGCGTCTCGCTACGGTCAATGCTTTCCAGCCACTCGTCGCCCTCCACGGCAATTTCGATGTGGGTGGCCATGCGGCCGGCCAGATCCGGACGGGGGCCGATGGATTTCACGGTGCCGGACACGGAGGAGTGGATGAAGGCGCTCACGAAGCCGCCGGGCTCGGCGACCACCTGGCCCACTTTCACCTGGTCTCCCACGGCCACGCAGGGCACGGAGGGGGCGCCGATGTGCTGGGCCACGGACAGGTACACGGTAGGAGCCAGCGGAAGCGGCACGATGGAACACGAACGGGAAATCTTGCTGTCGTGCGGATGGATACCGCCGATAGAGAATGTATGCTTACTCATCTTTCACCTCCTTGGCTTTCTGGTTACGGATCTTGATGCGCTCCTTGATGGCATCTTTGTCCAGCGGCTTGGGGAAATTGACGCCATGGATGGCGCCGGTGGGGCACATGGCCTCACACTCGCGGCAGAGCTTGCACTTGGCGGGGTCGATGTAGGCGATATTGCCCTCTACCGTGATGGCTTCGTGCGTGCAGGTCTTGGCGCAGATGCCGCAGCCGATGCAGGCGCTGGCACAGGCCTTCTTGGCCACGGGACCCTTGTCCTTGTTCACGCAGGAGACGAACACGCGCATGCCGCGCGGGCCCTTGGGCCGCAGTTCGATGAGGCGCTTGGGGCAGGCCTTCATACAGGCGCCGCAGGCCGTACACTTGTCCTGATCCACGACCGGCAGGCCGGTGGCCGGATCCATGGACAGCGCGCCGAACTGACAGGCGTTCACGCAGTCTCCGCAACCCAGGCAGCCAAAGGAGCAGCCTGTGTCCCCGGTGTACAGGAGCGACTTCACCGCGCAGGAGGCGTAGCCGTCGTACTCGTTCACCTTGGGACGTGCCTCGCAACTGCCGTTGCAGCGGACCACCGCCACCTGGGGCGCCTTGGCCTGGATCTCGTAACCCAGGATGGCCGCCACCTTGGCCATGGTGTCGTTGCCGCCCACCGGACAGAAGTGATTGTCCAGGTTGGGGGCCTTTACGACCGATTCGGCAAAAGCGCGGCAGCCGGCATAGCCGCAACCGCCGCAATTGGCTCCGGGCATGGCTTTCTCCACCTCGTCAATCCGCGGGTCCTCCTCCACCCGGAAGCGCTTGGCTACCAGATAGAGGATAAGGGCCAGCAAGATGCCCAGGAGGGTAATCACCGCAATGGTCCAGATGATGATTTTTCCCATAGATTATCGTTTAATTGTAAATACATATTCGTTTTGCAGCCGTTCCCTGAAAAGCCAGAGCAGGAGGTAATACAGGGCCACGGCGCCGATGCCGGAGAGTCCGGCCACCACCTCTCCCGCCCCCAGGGAGATGAGTCCCAGGATGGCGACAAGCAGAATCACGAGCGGTACGAAATAGGCCAGCCACACGGCCTTCATGCCCATGGAGGCCTTCAGGAGCACCTCCACCTCGTCCCCCACCCCGTATTTGGCATAGGGGTCTGTAGGGACTTCAATGGCTTTTTCGACGACATCGGCCAGGCCGCAAAGACCGGCGGCGTGACATTGGGAACAGGCGCTGTGCTGCTCGATGGCAACGGTTGTCACCTGCGGGGTCATGCGGACCACCCGGCCTTTATGGCTTACATCGGCTTTCATCTACAAGCGGGCAGAAAAAGGATATTTGATATGATCGTAAGACTTGAGGTAGGCCCACACGGAGCCGATACGCAGCGGCACCATCACCGCCAGGGGCAGTGCGTTGGCGTCGTCCGAGACCCAGATCTGGAGTTCCTGGTCCCCCTCGAACATGGCGCCCTGCACCACCGAACAGGAGAAGTGCCTGGCCCGGATCTTGCCCAGGCGGCGCACCTTGATGGTTTCTACGCCCTTGTAGTTGAGTTTGACGTTGAAGACAGCGTCGTCAATGGCGAAGCTCAGGGGGTAGGACTTCCCCGCTTTCATCCGGGAGAAGTCGGCATTGCGCAGGTAATAGATGAGGGCGGGCAGGTCGTACACGCAATCGTGCAGGGGGATGTCCAGGGACTGCGCCCCCCGGTTCTCGAAGTTCACGTCGGCATGGATCACGCCGGCCTTCCAGTCGTAGATGTACTGGTTCAGGGCGGTGTACCCGCCTTCGTAGGTGTCCCGGATGAACTTCCGGGGCTTCAGGTCTTTCATGGCGAACCAGCTCTGGAAGTCTTCCCGCATCTTGAAAAAGACATCGAAGAAGGTGGCGCTGCGCACCTTGAGACGGGTGTGGTACACTTCTTCGCCTTTGTAGCGGGTGCTTTCCAGGGCCATGTTGGCGCTGGCCACCTCGGTATTCACGGCCCCCCATTTATAGATGAGGGACAGATTCATCTCTTCTCCCACCTGGAAGGCCGATTCGCGGGCCTGGGGCAGGCAAGGGGCCGATTGGGCCGCCAGCGGGAGCGAAACGGCCAGAAACAGTATGGCAAGGCTTGCCAGGAACGTACGGATGCGCATGGTTAAAACGTACTTTGTTCGTTAAAATCGTACGGTGCGGCATCCCCCACGGAACCGTTCACGGCGCTGGCCACGGGGCCGCGGGCGGCGTAAACGTCCAGGCTCTGATCGGGCTCCACGAACTTCACCTGGGATGCCTTGTACTTCATTTCAATGTCGCAGACTTCGCCGTTGCGGTGCTTGGCAATGACGATGTATGCCTTCTCCCGGTCTTCGGGATTTTCAGACATACCTACAAAATCCGGGCGATGAATGAAAATAACCATATCCGCGTCCTGTTCGATGGACCCGGATTCGCGCAAATCACTTAATTGGGGCTTCCCGGTACCGCCCGTACGCTGCACCGCATTACGGGACAGCTGCGACAGGGCGATGATGGGAATATTGAGCTCCTTGGCCGTGGCCTTGAGAGTGCGGGAAATGGCCGCCACCTCCTGCTCACGCAGGCCGCGGAGCTCGGCGGGACCCTGCATGAGCTGCAGGTAGTCCACTACGATGAGCCGGACTCCCTTCTGCTTCACCAGGCGCTTGGCCTTGGTGCGGAATTCCATGATGGGGATGCCGGGCGTATCGTCAATGTACAGGGGTGCCTTGGCCAGGCGCTTGAGGGTGTCTTCCAGCTGCACCCACTCGTACTGCTCCAGCTTGACGCCTCCCTTGATCTTCTCTCCCGACAGGCCGCTCTCCGTGGTAATGAGACGCTTGCCCAACTGGTCGGCACTCATTTCCAGGGAGAAGACCGCCACGGGCATGTTGGCCTCCACGGCTGCGTTGCGGGCAATGTTGAGGGAGAAGGCGGTCTTACCCACCGAGGGACGGGCGGCCAGGATGATGAGGTCGCTCTTCTGCCAGCCCTGGGTGACCCGGTCGATGGACGGGTAGCCCGAAGGGACGCCGGACAGGCCGGTGGTGTTTTGCAGTTCCTGCAGGTTGTCCAGCACCGAGTTGATGATGGAGCCGATGTCCTGCACGTCCCGCTTCACATTGTTCTGGATGGCGGCGAAGACCTTGGACTGGGCGGTATCGATGAGGTCGTCCACATTGGTACCCTCGTCGAAGGACTGTTTCAGGATGTCGTACGACGCCTTGATGAGGTCCCGCTGGATGGTCTTCTGCTTGAGGATCTTGATATAGTATTCGATGTGGGCCGCCGCGCCGATGTTCTGCGACAGGCGGGCCAGCTCCACGGGGCCACCGATTTCCTCCAGCTGCCCTTTCTGGCGCAGCTTCTCGCTCACCGTGACCAGGTCCACGGACACATGCTCGTTCACGAGGGCCGACATGGCCTCGAAGATGATGCTGTGGTGCTGGTCGTAGAAACAGGAAGGCGTGAGCTCCTCCATGGTAGAGTCTATGGTGGAAGGCTCTACCAGCATGGCGCCCAGCACGGCTTCCTCCACATCCAGGGCCTGCGGGGGCTTATTACCCATCAGGGCCTCCAGATTGGGGGTCTGCACGTCGCGGGTTTTCTTTCGGAGGGGCTCCGGCATGGTCTGCTATTCGAAATCGGGGTTAATCACGATACGGCCGCAGTGCTCGCAGATGATGAGCTTGCGGTTGGAGCCGATCTCCACGCGGCGCTGCGGGGTGATGGTGTTGAAGCAGCCTCCGCAGGAGTCGCCGTTGTACAGGCCCACCACGGCCAGGTGGTTGTGCACGCTGGCGCGGATGCGCTCGTAGGCGCTCATGGTGCGCTCGTCAATCTTGGCGGCGCAGGCGTCGCGGCGCTCACGCAGCACGGCCTCTTCCTTGGCGGTGGACTCCACGATGTTGTCCAGCTCTTCCTTCTTGGCCTTGAGGTCTTCCATGCGGATGGTGAGGCGGTCCTTGATCTCGTCCAGTTCGCCCTTCTTGGCGCCAATCTCGAAACGGGTGTCGTTGATGGTCTTCTCATCGATCTGGCGCAGGAGCTCCTGGTTCTCGATTTCCTTGTTCAGGGAATCGTACTCGCGGGAATTGGAGATGGTCTCCAGCTGGCGCTGGTACTTCTCGATGGTGCTCTCGTGCTCGGCGATGGAGAGTTTTGCATCGGCGATATTGCGGTTCATCTGATCCACCACGGCGCTGATGGCGGCGCTGCGCTCCTTGAGCTGGGCGATTTCCTCTTCCAGGGCGTTCACTTCGGCGGGAAGTTCACCACGCAGCTGGATGATCTTGTCAATTTCGGAATCGGCGGCCTGGAGCTGGTAGAGGGTCTTGAGCTTCTCCTCTACGGGCATGTCGGAGTCGGCAAAATTCTTCTGCAGCGACACGAATGTCTCCCTCTGGTCGATGGGGGCCTCCACCTTCACGGCGGCGGCGGTTTTCTTGGTGCTTGCCATAAAAAGTATAAATCGATTTATAATTAATTACATCCCAAAGTAGTGGACAGGGTTGCTCCTGTCCAGCATGGCACTTTTGCAGCTTGCAAAGTTAGGAAAATTTTTCCGTATCTGAGCTAACAAAATGTCCACAATCTCCACTTCGCTCTCAAAATGGCCGATATCCATGATCATAAAGCCCTCCGGCGTGAAGAAATGGTGATAGGAAATGTCGCCGGAAATGAAGAGCTGGGCCCCGGCCGAGAGGGCGGCCGATATCTCCGAAGCGCCGCTGCCGCCCATGACCGCCACCCGGCGGATGGGCGTAGGGAGGGGCCGGGAACAGCGGATGAGCCGGAGGCCGAAGCGCTCCTTCACCCAGGCCAGGGCCTGCTCTCCCGTGAGGGGGCTTGGCAGCGTGCCGATGCATCCCAGGCCCACGCCTTCGTCTTCCCCTTCCAGGATCCGGATGTCTTCCAGGCCCAGGCGGCGGGCCATGGCGCCGCTCACGCCTTCGAGCACCTTGTCGGCCGTAGTGTGGGCGGCATATACGGCCACGCCGGCCTTCACGGCCTCCATGACGGCCGCACCCACCGGGTCCTGCCCGTTGATGCGGCGGAGGCCCTTGAAGATGAGGGGATGGTGCGTGACCACCAGGTCACAGCCTTTTTCCACGGCCTCCCGGATGAGCTCCGGGGTGCAGTCGAAGCCCACCAGCACCCCGTGCACGGGGTCGTCGGCACTTCCAATGAGAAGGCCGCTGTTGTCCCAGCTTTCCTGGATACGGAGCGGGGCGAAGGCCTCCAGCACCGCGGTGATGTCCCCTACCCTCATAAGGCTTTGCGGACAGCCATGAGTTCGTCCCGGATGCCCTTGAGGATGCCCAGGGCCTTCACGCGGTTCTCCACCGTGTGCTTGTCGGTCTTGAGCCGCTGGGCGGCGCCCTCCAGGGTGAGGCCCTGGTCTTTCACCAGGTGCTGCACCTGCCGGAGCGTCTCCACGTCTTCGGGATGGAAAAGGCGGTTCCCCTTGGCATTGCGCGCGGGATGGATGTACTTGTCAAAATAATTGCTCCAGTAGCGCACGGCCGAGACGTTCTCTCCCAGCAGCGCGGCTACCTCGCCCATTGTGTAAATCAGTTTGGCCATAATGATACAAATATAATAAAAAAACGCGTAAAGGCAGTAATGAAAAAAATTTAAAAATTTCTTGCAGTTTCAGATTTTCTTCGTAACTTGCGCTCGGTTTTTGTCGTAAAGGCAGTGAAACGCGTCCGTAATAATAATAATAAGCAGCAGTCCCAGAACCAGCAGGTCCGGGGGGCTTCGTTGCGCGTATAACTCCAGCCTTATGCGGCACATCAAGAGAAGCTAATATTTCAAAGATACAGAGGCTGGTCCCGAGGGGATCAGCCTCTCTTTTTGTGCAGAAAAACTTGGTTTAATTTAATAGTGTATGGTTATGGACAGATTTGATTTGGTTAAGGAATCCTTCGTACGGAAGGAAGTTCCCGCAGAAGTCCCCACCGGCAAGACTTCCGAGTATTATGGCGAACTGGTGTTCGACCGCAAGAAGATGTGCAAATACCTGGATGCCGACAGCCTCAAGGCCCTCCTCTCCTGCATCGAGGGCGGACAGCCCCTGGACCGCAAGACGGCCGACGGCGTGGCCCGCGGCATGAAGGAATGGGCCATGGAGCACGGCGTCACCCACGTCACCCACTGGTTCCAGCCCCTCACCGAAGGTACGGCCGAAAAGCACGACTCCCTCATCGACTATGACGGCAAGGGCGGCGTGATCGAGACCTTCGACGGCAAGATGCTGGCCCAGCAGGAGCCCGACGCCTCGTCCTTCCCCAACGGCGGCATCCGCGCCACCTTCGAGGCCCGCGGCTACACCGCCTGGGATCCGACCTCGCCGGTCTTCATCCTCGACGAC
>JAEEGL016365437.1_pt1 | contig 21682 bp, 18 predicted proteins | sample 9134231 | NCBI WGS metagenome assembly JAEEGL01 (sample SAMN16246548, study PRJNA631951) | gut metagenome | biome: gut microbiome; feature: rumen; material: fiber-attached | host: Bos | place: Iran: Karaj | collected 2018-10
CATGATGAATCCGTCGCGGCTGGCGCTGAAGGGGCGGCTGGCCTTTTCGGGCTCGTCGTTACGGGTGGAGAGGGCGTGCATGGCGTTGAATCCGCCTACACCGCAGGCGCAGATGGCAGCCTCGGCACCTCCAGCCATGATGGCGTTGGCCTTGCCCAGACGAATGAGGTTGAAGGCATCGGCCAGTGCGTTGCTCGACGAGGCGCAGGCCGAAGAAGTGATATAGTTGGGGCCGTGGAGGCCATACATGATCGAAATCTGTCCGGCAGCGATGTCGGCAATCATCTTCGGGATGAAGAAGGGATTGAACTTGGGGCCGTCGGCCTCATGCTGTCCGTAGTACTTCACTTCTTCCTCGAAGGTCTTGATGCCGCCGATGCCTACGCCGAAGACCACGCCGATGCGGTTCAGGTCTTCCTGCTCCAGGTTCATCTGCGAATCGTTCATGGCCTGTATGGCAGCGATGAGGGCCAGCTGAGTGTAGCGGTCCATCTTGCGTGCCTCCTTGCGGTCCAGGAAGTCATTGATGTTGAGGTTCTTCACCTCGCAGGCAAACTTGGTCTTGAAGTTGGTGGTATCGAAACTCGTGATAGGTGCTGCTCCGCTCACTCCGTTCAGCAGGTTCTGCCACATTTCCTGCGGCGTGTTGCCCACGGGTGTCACGGCTCCCAGTCCTGTCACGACAACTCTTTTCAGTTCCATAGGATTTTTTTGGTTTTAAGTCCCCCTGAATCAATTAAGGGGAATGGGGTTCTGAACAAATGTAAACCCCGAGTTTTCTATAAAAGTTGAGGGTCTGAATAGAACTCTTCGTCTGTTCAGACCCCCAACCCCCTCGTTTTGGGGGTTTGTATTATTTTGCGTTCTCCTCGATGTAAGCAATGGCATCGCCCACGGTTCCGATCTTCTCGGCCTTGTCGTCGGGGATAGAGATACCAAATTCCTTCTCAAACTCCATGATGAGTTCTACGGTATCGAGCGAGTCGGCACCCAGGTCGTTAGTGAAACTTGCTTCGGGCTTAACCTCAGCCTCATCAACACCCAGTTTGTCTACGATAATTGCCTTTACTTTGCTTTCAATTTCTGACATGATTTTTTTCTTTTTAAAATGTTAATAATTAATGTCTTCTTTAAAATCGGGTGCAAAGTAACACATTTTCTTTGAGTTACGCAAACTTTTCAACAAAAAACTGTCACCAAATTGCACAACTGATATGACATTGTGCATGTTTTACACCCTATTTCTTGTATTTTTTACACTTTTAATTATTCTAGTGTCAAAAAAATGAGTCGGTCTGCACCGTTTTGTGATGCAGACCGACCAGCCTTTCTTACTACTATCCAAGGATAGCTGAGTAGGCTTCAGCTCCACCGATGACTCCCAGCAGGGCAGAGCCCAGGGCTATAATCACCTTGATGATGAAGCTCAAGGTTGTCTTGTTTGTGTTCTTCATGGTACTTCGATATTAAGGTTAAACTTTTAAGGACGCTCCTCTATGGGATCCTGGTTGCCATCGTTACCGCCGTTGTCGCCGCCACCGGTCTCGTTGCCGTCGCCAGGCTCTTCGCCCTGAGTGGTGCCATTGGTAGTGTCGTTGGTGGCAGTAGCAGGTTTCAGCATCTTGGCCAGCTCGGCCACGCGGGCCCCACGGGTTAGCTCCTTCACTCGGTGACCGTTCTCCACAGTGGTCTCAGGCTGGAAGACCACGTGTACGTCCTTGATGTTCGACTTCACGTCGTAGTCGCTCTCCTTGATGACGCCGCTGCTGTTGACGCCCAGCTTGAAGGTTCCGAGGAAGTCAATCCTCACTCGCTTCGACTCCTGCAGCTTGCGCTTGATGCTCACACCCAGTGCGGCCAGCACGGCCAGGATGTCGCTGTGGGTTACGGTACACTTCTCTTCAATCTCGGTGGCCAGTTCGTCGATGGTGGCGGTGCCCAGCATCACAGGGCGTCCATACCACTTGCCATACGAGGTGGAATTCCTTCTCTTACTCTGATACTTCTTAATGTACAATGCCATAATCGTTGTGTGTTTTTTAGATGTTAATTACTTTTGTTTGTGTTCTCATGGTGTCTCTCGCGATTGACGATGCAAAGATACGACGTTTTTCCGACAGCTGCAATATCTCTGCATACGAGAACTCAGGGGATGACCTTGCTAAACCGCCATTTCACGGGCATCACGGCGCAGCGGACGGCGTGTGGTGTAGCTTACGTGGACCCACCACATGCCAGTCCTTTTGCGGTGCTCCAGCAGCAACTGGTCGTAAGGCAGGTGTGCGCGTATATAATTATAGTACATGCGCGCGCAACGCTCGGTGGGTCCCAACAGGTCGGCAGCCTCTCCCAGTCGATGCTGAGACTTCTTGCTGCCACCCACGGCAAAGTTCAGGTACTCCGACCGGTAGCCGCTGCTCACCACCACGGGCTGGTTCACAGCCTGGCGGAGCGGTTCCAGCACCTGCTGGCACAGCTGGCGGAGGTTAGAGACAATCAGTTCGGGCTGATCCATGTAGTTCACCATTCCAGGGGTCTCGTCGACTACAGTGGAGTGAAGCATCTCGCGAAGCGTGAAATGCTCCGTGAGATGCTCGTCAGAAAAATTGTGTTTGTTCATGGGTTGTTTTGGTTTTAAGTCAGATGATACAATCAAAGAAGGGTTGTTCGCGGCCCGTGCCCACCAGATAGCAGTAGCGGTCCTCATAGTTGTGGCGCAGCACGCCCTTGCGGCAGTGTCCGCGCATGGCCGTGTCGTAGGGATTGCCTGGCACGCGGTGATGCAGGATCAGGCAGGCACGCTTCACAATCTGCATAAAGCTCAGCGGATTGCCTTCATCGTCGGTCACCAGTCCTGTGTCCGAAGCCACATGCAGCGCCTCGATCAGGTCGGTGGTGGTTCCCGTCCAGTGCAGCCCTTCACGCTCGTCTTGCTTGAGCAGTGAGCGCACTTCCTCGGCCAGTCTTACTTGTGCCTCACGTCGGAGGCGTTGTTCGTCACTCAGTGTGAATGTCTTTTTGTCCATGTCTCTTGTCATGTTTAAATTTTGGTTTTACATTAAGGTTAATAAATACTTGATTCTTGGAATCGGCGGCAAAATTAGCCGTTTAGTGTGCACAAAAAGTTCTCAACCAAACTTTTTAGTGTTAAAAATCTCCGTATTTTAGTTTATTTAACTCTTCACCGCCCTGCAACCACAGCCCAATTGATTGTCAACTGAGCCTCAACTGGCCGACAACGGAGCCTCGATTGTGATGCAACTGAGGTTCAGTTGCGGTGTGGAAAAGTGTGGATAACTCGGTGGATAAGTGTGTGGATAACTATGGGAAATCCACAGCCCTGGATTGTGCATCGTGGATTTCCACATAGTTATCACTACTTTTTTCAGCACTTTTCCACACAAACATGCAAAAAAATAATATTAACTTTGTAATTTTGCACCGAAAACGGAAATGGTGGATAAACCACCTTATGCGCTCATTTACAGCAAGAAAGAATGAACACGTGGTGTGAATAAACCAAAACCACGGGTGGATAACGAAATGACCAAGAAAATCGTTGATGAGTTATCCACTTATCCACGTCACATCATACTAATCATTCTTTTTATTTAAAGAATAGAAAAAATAAAAATATAATAATGCAATGTTGAAAACTGAGTGGAAAGAACAGGGGTTCATTGACGAGCCCGCAGCCGAAGGCACCGACCTGAAGGCTGAGATTCGTAGGATGTGTGAGGAGAAAAAGGCAGTGATTCTGGCTCATTACTATACGGTGGGCGACATTCAGGATGTGGCCGACTTTGTGGGCGATTCGCTGGCACTGGCCCGCAAGGCAGCACAGACCGATGCAAAGATCATTGTGATGTGCGGCGTGCATTTCATGGCCGAGACGTGCAAGCTGCTCTCGCCTGAGAAGATGGTGCTCTGTCCCGACCTGAATGCTGGTTGTTCGCTGGCCGACAGCTGTAAGGCAGAGGACTTGAAGAAGTTCAAGGACGAGCATCCTGGTTACCAGGTAATCAGCTATGTGAATACCACCGCTGCCGTGAAGGCGCTCACCGATGTGGTTGTGACTTCGGGTAACGCAAAGAAGGTGGTGGATCAGCTGCCGAAGGATGCGAAGCTCATCTTCGGTCCTGACTACAATCTGGGTTCTTACATCAACGAGGTGACGGGTCGCCAGATGCTGCTTTGGCAGGGTGGCTGTCATGTTCACGAGCGTTTCTCGGCCCAGAAGATTGTGGAACTGAAGGCGCAGTATCCTGATGCAGTGGTCATGGCTCATTTGGAGTGCAAGGGCCCCGTGCTGGCCTTAGCCGACGTGAAAGGTTCTACGGCCGACATGTTAGGTTATGCTAAGCAATGCCCTGCATCACGTTTCATCGTGGCCACTGAGGCTGGCATCCTGCACGAGTTGCAGCGCACGTGTCCTGACAAGGAGTTTATCCCCGTGCCGCCGGAAATCTCTGAGAGTGGTCTGGAGTGTTCCTGCAATGAGTGTCAGTACATGAAGATGAACACACTGCTGAAAGTCTACAACACCCTGTGCCATGAGTGGCCACAGGTGGAGATTGACCCGGACTTGGCTCGCGACGCTGTGAAACCCATTGAAAGGATGTTGGAGTTAAGCTGAATAAGCTGTTGATTTACAATAACTTGGATTATGCGAAAAATTTCGTTGCGAAGTTTTTCGCATAATTATTTTCTGATGTATTTCTTTCCGTTTACAATATAAATGCCGCGTGAAAGACGGTTGTAGTCCGTTCGCTGGCCACTAAGGGTGTAGACGAAGTTTGAGGCTGGCTGTGTGGCAGCAATGCTTGGAGTGATGCCTGCGGCAATTGTTTCGGGCAGCTTTGTGTCGAGGAAGTCCAAGTGCTTCTGCAGCCAGTCGCAGATGTAGTCTGTCTCGGCATTGAAGTTTATTTCGCAGCCGTCTACATCGCTGTCACCACTCCATCGCTCCTGTTCGCGCTGAGCAGCACCTGTGCGTTGCAACAGGTCGTTGTAGTGGCGGTAACGGTTACAGAGGCTGTCGGTGCTCAGTATGGTCTTCCTAAGCTGCCAGTAGCGCAGAATGGCCTTGCGGTTGAAGTCAGCCGCATTCAGCCACATCAGTCGGTTCAGCAGGTACATGGTAGTCGACTTGAAATAGTATGGGCTGGCCATCGTCTCCTGATATTTTGCTACCCAGCGCTGTCCGGCTGTGGCATCACAGTCCCATATTGCAGGTGTCAGCCGTTTGTCACCACTGCTCTTGTCGAAGATGGCCCAGAAAACGTTTTTTCCTATGTTGTCGACCGCGTTGAGCACGTAGATGAACAGATAATAGTCGATGACCACGGGCAGGTCAAAATACTCTTCTACATGGTCACAGAAGTCCTGGTTGCTGCTACGGGCCACAAACTTGATGGCTTCGTAGAGCGGACGGTAGTCGGTGGTGTCTGCATCGTCGCCAGGTTCAGGATATTTGGCTTCGAACACATCCCATGTTTCCAGGCTGTTGTCGTAGGCTGGAGGCAAAGCAGTCATCATGGAGGTGCCGTAGCCTACCGATTTCCACAGACAGCCTCGGATGTGGCCGTCGCTGGGGTCGGTCTTCCTGATTTGCATTTGCTTGCGGTCCATGTTCTCTGTCAGGGCGTAGATGCCTTCGTACTGGTCGTTCAGATAGACCTCCACTACCCTACCGCTGATGCTGCTGCGGGCCTTGGGTTTGCGATCGGAATAATAGGGAGAAGCAACAAAGCTGCCCCAGATTTCGTTGGCGATGAGGTTGCGCAGACGGAATACGTCGGCTTGTCCTGCGTCGAGCAGCCAGTGGTTGTCGCTGCGCAGGCCGAAATATGACCTGTCCTCGCTCAGTTCAATCTTGTAGTTGCGCTTGTGCTTGTCGGCACCATTGGTAGTACCGCCGCGCCATTTGATCCTGCACTGAAGGGTGTCGCCTTCGATGACGACCGTGGCTGGCTGGTAGTCATAACCGAACTGACCGTATATTTTCACAATGGGCAGCGTGTCGTTCTGTGAGAAAACAGACTGACACGTTGCCCATATCAGAAACAGCGTGAAAACAATACGCATGTATGTCAGTTATCGTGAGAGTGGTTCCGCATCGTCAGTTGACGATAGCAATCTTACAAACCACACCCTTGTCGCCATTGCTTTTGGCTATAGCCACCATGTAGATGCCCGATGCCACACGGCGGCCAGAGCCGTCGCAGCCGTCCCAGGTGAATGTACCGCCATTAGAGCGTCCCTGAGCCACGAGACGACCGCTGGTGTTGAGAATCTTCACGTCGGCATCGAAAGTGAGTCCTACGACCGTTATCTGGCCGGTATAGTTGGGTTGCACGGGGTTGGGATAGGCGTAGACGTTTTCTTTCACCAGGTCGCTGGCTGCTGAGGTGGCGTCGGTGTTGTAGGAACAGAGACCCTGACCCGTGCCGATGTAGACTTCGCCAGCTTCCATGTCGATGGCCAGCGACTCAATATAGTCGGACAGTAGCGAGCTGTTCTGGGTGGTGTAGTGGGCCAGTTGCTCCATGTTGTCGGCTGAGATGAGGTAGAGTCCGTTACCGTCGGTGCCCAGCCACTTGCGGTTGGCACCGTCGATGGCCATGCAGGAAATATCGACACCAGCCATGAGGTAGTCGGCATAGTTGGTGCCGTCGTTGCGCGGAACCTTGATCTGGGTGAAGCCCAGGGTGTGGTCGGCCTGCTGTTCGGGTGTGTACATGAACAATCCCTGGTCAGTGCCAATCCAGACGTTGCCTTCCAAATCTTCAGCTATGCAGCGGATGTAGTTCAGGGTGTACGATGTGGCATCCTCATTGATGAAGCGGTCGTAGCGTACTAATTCTTCAGTTTCAGGATTAATGCGGATGATGCAGGGATAGTCCCAGTGCTCGTTGGCCATCCAGATGTAGCCATTGCGGTCCTTCATGGAGTTCTGAAGGATGTAGAGCGGGTTTCCGTTGTGGTAAAGTTTCGTGTCGTTGTAGGTTGTCCACTTTCCTGTGTTCGGGTCTAAGCGTAGCAGGATGTCCTTCTTGGTAACCTCGGCACTACACGACATCCACAGTTTGCCGTCGTTGTCGAACGCCAGTCCGGCCACACGCACATAGCTGAGCCAGCTCCGGGGATGGGCAGCGGAGTCGAGGGCCGATGTGAGGGGACTGTTGCCGACCGTGTAGTTTTTCACTAACTGGCCGTCAAGAAACTCGTAGAGACCTGTTCCGCAAGTGCTCAGGAAAATGTGGTTCTTGTTCTTCGGGTCAATAGCTATGGCTGTCACGTCGGAGAATGACCTGCCCGACAGCGGCTGAACGTTGTGTATGACGGTCCACTCCTGGGTCTCTTTGTCCAAAATCTGTGCGGAGCCGGGACGGTTGAAGTTGCTGTTGTCGCCACGCCATCCGCCACCTGTGGTGAAGAGGTATCCGTCGGAGAACGACATGCGGTTGAAGTAATTGTAGGTAGGACCGCCTGGTTTCAGTGATTTCACAAGGTCTATGTACTGGTCCCACACGCTGGTGTCTTGGTCAAACAGGCCCTCCGGCACATTGTCAGTGGCTGTCCAGTTGTGCGGGTCCTGCAGGTTGTCGCTCAGAAGTCCGCTCAGCACGGTGCCGCCTGCGGTACGGGCATAGATGCGCTGACCGCTGATGGCCACGGCTTGTATGTCGGTATCGAGGATGGCCGACTCACTGATTTCCATGCGCTCCATGTTCACCTTCACCACGCCGAAACCAGTGGCCAGATAGACGTAGACCCCGCTGACGAAGTAGTTATTCACCGTCTTGTCGTACATCATGGACTTCAGGTAGAGCGAACCCAGGTTGGTCACGTTGCCGTTCTGGTCCATCAGATCCATGTCGGAGTTCTGATAGACGATGAGCAGGCGGTGGGCCTGCTGGTTCCAGACAATGTATTCGATACCGTTGTCGCTCAGGGCCGCCACTTTGTCGTAGGTAGTGATGGAATGGTCATTCAGATTATAGGTGTAGAGATCGTTCGAGGCACGCACATAGAGCGTGTTGCCTACCTTCAGGATCTGCTGCACTTCGCTGTAGGCCATGTAGGCTTTCCAGGTGCCTGTCTGTGCGGTTGCAGTGTTTGTGAACGACGGACAGTGAAGCATGAGCAGCCCCATCATCATTGTCTTGATCCACTTTCTTTTGTATTTCATGTTCATCAGCTGTTTCACTTTTCGTTATTCATTAGAAAGTCACAGAGCTTTGCCACGGCGCGTGCACGGTGGCTGATGCTGTTCTTCACGTCAGTACCCAGCTCGGCAAAGGTCTGCGTGTAGCCGTCGGGACGGAAAATGGGATCGTAGCCAAAGCCCTCTGCCCCACTCTTCTGGTGTGTGATCTCGCCTTCCACAATGCCCTCAAATTGGTATTCCTGCTTGATTGAGGTGCAGCCGCAGGGGCACACGTCCTTCTTTAATATTAACGCAATAATGGTGCGGAATCGTGCATGACGATTGTTATTTTCTCCTAATTCTCTGAGCAACCGTGCCATGTTGGCCTCAGAGTCGTGTCCTTCCTGGCCTTCCATGGCTGCATAGCGGGCACTGTAAACGCCAGGAGCACCACCGAGGGCGTCGACCTCCAGACCGGTATCGTCGGCAAAGCACGGCAGATGGTAGTGTTCCCAGATGTAGTTGGCCTTCTGACGGGCGTTTTCTTCGAGTGTAGTGCCCGTTTCGGGTATGTCGGCATGGCAGCCGATGTCGTTCAGCGACAGCACTTCTATATGGTCGCCCAGAATGGCTCTCACCTCGTCGAGCTTGTGCTGGTTGTTGGTTGCAAAGACTATTTTCATTGACTATTTCTTTACTTTTACTTTTATCTGGTCGAAGCCTTCGCCATACACGCCGATGACGGCACTTTGGGAGACGAAGGCGTTGGGGTCGATCGACTTGATGATACGGAAGATAGTCAGGCTTTCGCGTTTCTTGGCCAGGATGCAAAGCACCTTCTGTTCCTGGCCGGTGTACCATCCGTGGCCGTCAAGTATGGTCACGCCGTGGTCCAGCTGCATGCCGATAGCATTGGCAATCTCCTGCCACCGTTTCGAAAAGATCATGAACTGTACCGACTGCCGCTGCCGGTTCATGATGAAGTCGAGAATGAAGTTCTCGATGACCATGGTGCAGAGTCCGAACACCACCATGTAGGAACGGGAGAGCATGTCGCCGAACTGTGGGATGAACAGACAGGAGCTGATGATAATCAGGTCGACAAAGGCCAGCACTGTGCCTAACGACACGGGACGGTACTTGTTCACCGAGGCGGCAATGATGTCGGTACCGCCCGTAGACCCGTTGTTCAGGAATACGATAGCCAGTGCCGTTCCCGTCATGGTACAGCCCAGGATGAGCGACATGAAGTTCTGTCCTTCGCCCAGTATCTTGACGTAGTTTCCTTGTTCGTCCACTGGCAGCAATGTCTGGAAAAAGCCCAGTAGGAGCGACAGCATCAGGATGGCATAGATGGTCTTCGACAGGAACTTCCATCCCAGTATGTGCAAGGCTACTCCCAGCAGTCCCACGTTGATGAGGAAGTAGGTGTACTCAATCTTGAAGCCTGTGGCATAGAAGACAATGGCCGAGATACCCGACACGCCTCCTGTCACAATTTCATAGGGCAGCAGGAATACGGTGAAGGCAAAGGAATACAGAATGAGGCCAAGGGTTATGAAGACATAATCCTGGACCTCCTTCAGTATGAGCTTATGGTCTAATGTCATTTATTTGCAGACAATGTTCACCATGCGCTTAGGGACGATGATAACCTTCATGATCTGTTTGCCTTCGGTGTAGCGGGCAGTGCGCTCGTCGCTGCGTACAGCCTGCTCGATGGTCTGGTTGTCGGCATCGGCTGCAAACTGCATCTCGAAGCGTGCCTTTCCGTTGAAGGCCACACCCATCTTCACCTGGCTCTCAACCAGGTACTCTTCATTCCATTCCGGCCACTGAGCGTCGCACACGCTGCCCTGCTGGCCCAGTATCTCCCAAAGTTCTTCGGCAATGTGGGGAGCAAAGGGAGCAATGAGCACCACGAGCGTCTTCATCACGTCGGGGTTCTTGCACTTCAGCTGCGACAGTTCACCAGTGGCAATCATGAAGGCTGAGACGGCGGTGTTGTAGCTGAAGTTTTCAATGTCCTGCGTCACCTTCTTAATGAGCTTGTGCAGTGACTTCAGTTCTTCAGGCGTCGTGTTTGCGGTAGCGTCACTGTCAGATGCTGAACTGCAGAGGTTCCAGAACTTCTTCAGGAAACGGAAGCAGCCGTCGATGCCGTTGGTGTCCCAGGGCTTTGACTGCTCCACGGGACCGAGGAACATTTCGTAGAGGCGCAGTGTGTCGGCACCGTACTTCTCAACGACCATATCGGGATTAACCACGTTGTACATTGACTTCGACATCTTCTCAACGGCCCAACCGCAGATGTACTTTCCGTCTTCAAGGATGAACTGGGCATTCTCATACTCAGGACGCCATGCTTTGAAGGCATCCAGGTCGAGCACGTCGTTAGACACCATGTTCACGTCGACGTGGATGGGGGTCACGCTGTACTGGTCTTTCAGGTTCAGACTGACGAACTTACCTTTCTCACTTCCCTCCTCAATGCGGAAGACGAAGTTGGAACGGCCCTGGATCATGCCCTGGTTGATGAGCTTCTTGAACGGCTCTTCCTCGCAGGTGTAGCCTGAGTCATAGAGGAACTTGTCCCAGAAGCGCGAGTAAATGAGGTGGCCTGTGGCGTGCTCAGAGCCGCCCACGTAGAGGTCCACCTGTCGCCAGTACTCATTCTTCTCCTTGTCGGTCAGTGCGCGGTCGTTGTGCGGATCCATGTAGCGCAGGTAGTAGGCTGATGAGCCTGCAAAGCCGGGCATGGTGTTCAGTTCGAGGGGGAAGACCGATTTATGATCGATTTCAGAAACGTCGACCACCGAGTCGGTCTTGGTGTCCCAAGCCCAGTGCTGTGCGTTGCCCAATGGCGGTTCGCCTGTTTCGGTGGGCTTGTACTCCTTCACCTCGGGCAGCTGCAGGGGCAGGCATTCCTTTGGAATCATGTAGGGCATGCCATCCTTGTAGTAGACGGGGAACGGTTCGCCCCAGTAGCGCTGGCGCGAGAAGATGGCATCGCGCAGGCGGTAGTTCACCTTTACACGTCCGATGCCTGTCTCGGTGACGTACTTCTTGGTCTTGGCAATGGCCTCCTTCACGGTAAGTCCGTTCAGTGAGAATTTCTCGCTGGCCGAATTCATGACGATGCCTTCCTTGGCGTCGAAGCTCTCCTCGCTGACGTCGGCACCCTCGATGAGTGGGATGATGGGCAGGTTGAAGTGCTTGGCAAAGGCATAGTCACGACTGTCGTGGGCAGGCACGGCCATGATGGCACCGGTGCCATAGCCAGCCAGCACGTATTCTGAAATCCAGATGGGAATCTTCTCGTCTGTGAAGGGGTTGACGGCATAGGAGCCTGAGAACACGCCTGTGACTTTGTGGTCCATCTGGCGCTCACGCTCCGTGCGTTTCTTCACGTAAGCTAGGTACTCGTCCACAGCTGCCTGCTGTTCGGGTGTGGTGAGCTGCTGAACCAGTTCTGATTCGGGAGCCAGTACCATGAAGGTCACACCGAAGATGGTGTCGGCACGGGTGGTAAAAATGGTGAAGTGCTTGTCGCTGTCGGCCACGTTGAACTCCATCTCAGTACCTTCCGAGCGGCCAATCCAGTTGCGCTGGGCTTCCTTGATGCTGTCGCTCCAGTCTATCTCTTCCAGTCCGTCGAGCAGACGCTGTGCGTAGGCCGATACGCGCAGGCACCACTGCCGCATCTTCTTCTGTTCCACGGGATAGCCGCCGCGCTCACTGACACCGTTGATGACCTCGTCGTTGGCCAGCACCGTGCCCAAGGCCGGACACCAGTTCACCATGGTCTCAGCCAGGTATGCAATGCGGTAGTTCATCAGCACCTCCTGCTTCTTCTTCTCTGAGAACGAATGCCAGTCGGCGGCAGTGAAATGCAGCTCTTCCGTGCCGAGGGCGTGACAGTTCTCGGTGCCCATCAGTTCGAAGTGCTCAATGAGCTTAATGGTGGGCTGGGCTTTCATGGACGAGAGCGAGAAGTAGCTCTTGAACATGCGTTGGAAGGCCCACTGCGTCCACTTGTAGTAGCCAGGGTCACAGGTGCGCACCTCGCGGCTCCAGTCGAACGAGAAGCCTATCTTGTCCAGCTGCTCACGGTAGCGGTTGATGTTCTGTTCGGTAGTGATGGCAGGATGCTGTCCTGTCTGTATGGCGTACTGTTCGGCGGGCAGTCCGTAGGCGTCGTAGCCCATGGGGTTGAGTACGTTGAAGCCCTTGAGCCGCTTGTAGCGGGCATAGATGTCGCTGGCAATGTAGCCGAGGGGATGGCCCACGTGCAGTCCGGCACCGCTGGGATAAGGGAACATGTTGAGCACGTAGAACTTCTTCTTGTGCTCGTCCTCCACTACGCGGTAGGTGCCGTTGTCCACCCATCGCTTCTGCCATTTTTTCTCAATTTCTCTGAAGTTATATTCCATGATAATCTTATTTTTATTCAGTCTTAGGGTGCAAAATTAATATAAATTGGTGGAACGACAAAATAAATAAGCCTTAATTGATGGTCAATTGAAATAAAATGGCTAATTTTGCAGCACAGTTCAATCAATTTATTCATTTAATCAAAATGCTTATGAGAAAATTATTTACTTTATTTGCAGTTATGCTGATGAGTGTTGTGGCCTGGGCAGAAGAAGTGACATTCGATGCAACGGTAGACAAGGGCACATCAGTAGAGCGTGGTGAGGGAACCGTTACGAAGGATGGTGTGACCATTGCCAATAACGATGGTATTCTTGGCAATGGTTATCAGTATCGCATCTACAAGAGTTCCACAATGACCATCAGTTCGACTGTAGGAAACATCACTAAGATTGAAATTGAGGACATGAACGGTTACAAGGCCGACGGTTTCAGTCAGGTTTCTGAGGGAGCTTTGAATGAGAACATTTGGAATGGCGATGCAGCCTCAATCGTCTTTACCGCAGGCAACCATCAGGTGCGTGCCACCAAGATTGTGGTGACCGTTGGCGGTGCTGCCGACACACGCACGGCTACCACCATTGAGTTCACAGGCAACTATCCCACCAATTTCACTCCTGGTCCTGACGGCGTTACGGCAGCATTGCCTACGGCTGTGGTGAAGACGGCCAATGGCGACGTGATTGAGGGTGTGAACGTGAACTGGAGCCTGAAGACCGAGAAGTGGAAGGAAGGCATGGACGAGCCCACCATTGAGGAAGACCAGTACATCGACATGGCCAGCAATGCCCGTGGCGTCATTGCCGTCACCGCAAGCTATGGCGGAACGTCGAACTACATGCCCTCCACGAAGACCTACAAGCTGAATGTCTACAGTTTCTACGGACTCCTGAGCTCGCTCGTTGAGGATGCAGTTGACGAGACTGGCGACAAGGACGACGAGATGGACCACGACGGCAAGATGGTGTCCTACTGGCTCCTTGAAGTCAAGGACGGAGGTGCAGGCGTAACGTCGATTCCCAACATCGTGACCTACGTGAACGGAAAGTACACCTACCTGACCGACGGAAAGGGCAACAACATGCTATTCTACGGCACTCAGAACACGCTGAAGGCCGGCGACAAGATTAGTGGAATGTTGGACAATGGCATCATGGGCCGCATCTACGGCACGCTGAAGCGCTACAACAAGCTGCCTGAGCTGGCATTCACCGAGATGAACGTCAAGGTGGAGTCGGAGGGCAACGTCGTAGAGCCTATCACCATCACTCCCGACGGGTTAAAAACGAACGTCAACAACCTGGTGAAGATTGAGAAGGCCGTCTACGATTCCATCAACGGCAGGAACATTTACTTCAGCGTAGCTGGCGAGCAGATGGTTGTCTACAACCAGTTCAACCTCAAAGACTCGCTGGAACAGGGTGCCACCTACACGCTCACGGGCATGGGTTCTGTCTACAAGAAGGGCACTGACCCCATTCTCTATCAGCTCTACCTGACCGCTGCTGAGAAGACAGCCGATCCCGCCCGCATCGACAACCTCGATGCCGACCGCAAGCAGCCCACCGTTGTCTACAGCCTGACGGGCCGCCGCGTGACGAAGTCCACAAAGGGCATCGTCGTCAGCGAAGGTCGCAAGCAGATTGTGAGATAATCTTCCGGGAAAAGAATGTTACAACAGAGGCTCCGTTGCGCGACAATGGAGCCTCTGTTGTGTGATAACGGAGCCTTGGCTGCACAACAACGGAGGCTCGGTTGCGGAAAGGGAAAAAAGAGGGTTATTTTCTTGCAGATGAAGCAAAAAGGCAGTAATTTTGCAGGCAGAAATGAGAAAACTTAGAACCATAGAGATGAAGCGCCTCACGGTGGAACAGTTCCGCGAGGCCGAGAAACTGCCTTTGGTGGTAGTGCTCGACGATGTGCGGTCTATGTACAACGTGGGCAGCGTGTTCCGTACCAGCGATGCTTTCCGCGTGGAGAAAATACTATTGTGCGGCATCACCGCTACCCCACCCCATCCTGAGATTCACAAGACGGCACTCGGTGCCGAGGACAGCGTGAGCTGGCAGCACTATGCCACAGCACTCTCTGCCGTGGAAGAACTGAAGCAGCAGGGTTACACCGTATTGGCTGTTGAGCAAGCCGAAGGCAGCACTTCCCTACCCTCTTTCAAGCCCGATGCCACACGCCGTTATGCGGTGGTGCTGGGCAACGAGGTGAAAGGCGTGCATCAGGAGGTGGTCGATGCCTGCGACGGCTGTCTGGAGATTCCGCAGTACGGAACGAAGCATTCCATGAACGTCAGCGTCACAGCCGGCATCGTCATCTATCACTTTCACTCTTCGGCAAACTGATCTTTGCCTACTCCGCAGAGCGGGCACACCCAGTCTTCGGGAATGTCTTCAAATGCAGTGCCGGGAGCAATGCCGTTTTCAGGATCACCAGCTTCGGGGTCGTACACGTAGCCGCATACTTCACATACATACTTTTTCATTGTTCTGATAGGTTTTTAGAGGTTAATATTGAGTTTATCTTCTCAAAAATCATTTCGGTACTGATGCCCTCCATGCAGGCGTAGTCGCCTCGCAGACAGGGCTTGTTGCCGTAGACACTGCACGGACGGCAGGGCAGGCTAATCTGCACGGCATTCTCAGCAGGCTGGTTCCAGCCCATGAAGCCGGCGTAGGGGTGGGTGGCTCCCCACACCGATACCACCGGTGTGCCTGTGAGTGAAGCCAGATGCTGGTTGGCTGAGTCCATCGACAGCATGACGTCGAGATGGCTCATGAGGATGAGTTCCTGGAATATTGACTCCAGATGCTGGCTCACGCAGACGCACTGGGGCATGATGTTGACCCACCGCTGGAATGTTTCTTCCTCCTGACGACCACGGCCGAAGAGGAAGATGCGGGCCTTGGGATAGCGGTCGCTGAGCTGCAGGATGACCTGTCGCATGCGTTCTGGCGGATAGACCTTGCCACGGTGGGCGGAAAAGGGTGCTATGCCAATCCATTGCTCCCACTGTAGCTTGGGCCCGATAATCTTGGGCAGCATGTTCAGGTTGCCGCCTTCGGGTGGGAAGATGGAGGTGAAATGGTGGGTTTCTGTGTCGACGGGGAAGCCCAAATGGGCCAGCACGTCGAGATAGTTCTGGAACGATGTGGGCATCTGGCGCAGCCGTTTGTGCTGCCCGGAGGCCACAAGCTTGCGTCGCTGCAGGCGGTGCTTGTCGATATGGGCCACACGGTAGTGACCCATGTTGAACCGCATGCGCAGATACTCGCTGCGCAGCACCGCATGCATGTCGGCAATGTGGGTGAACTGCTTGGCCACTAAGCGGCGGTAGAGTGCGTTGAGTCCCTTCACGCCGTGGTATTCCTGTTTCACGTCGGCGGCCATGAAGTTCACGTTCGGTGCCAGATCGTCGAACAGCGGACGCATCATGGGGCGGCTGAGCACCGTGATGCGCAGGTCAGGGTATTGCTGGGCCAGTGCCCAGACAATAGGCACCATCATGGTAACGTCGCCCAGTGCCGAGAAGCGTATGATGAGTAGGTGATTCCGATGCATTCTAAGACCCTAAGCTTAGGGATTTTTACGATACAGAACCGGGTTGGTGCTCGGGTCGTTGTACATTTTCATCTGGCGGTAGACCTTCATCACCTTGCGGCCTTCCTGATAATCGTCCAGCAGCTGGTCGATGGCAGTAGAGAGGTCTTTCTGCTGTTCCAGGAGCACGTCGAGCTTCATTTGGCAGCGCTGCTTGTGCTCGTCGCTGGCGTCGCTGCGGTCGGCCTGCTCCTGCATGTGGTAGATTTTCAGGGCCAGGATGCTCAGACGGTCTACTGCCCACGCAGGGCTCTCGGTGTTCAGCCGTGCGTCGGGCTGTGCCTGCACAGTGCTGTAGAGCTGGCGGAAGTAGGTGTCAATCTGTTCCACAAGGTCGGTGCGGTCCTGGTTGGAGCGGTCAATGCGCCGCTTCAGGTTCAGTGCCTCGGTTGGATCAATGTGGGGATCGCGAATGATGTCCTCGTAATGCCACTGCACCGTGTCAATCCAGCACTTCAGATAGAGACTGTACTCAATCGTTCCGTGTTCGTAGGGATTGTGGATGGCTGTGTCGACATTGTCGGTCAGGTGATAGTCCACGATGACCTGGCGGAAAATCTTGTTTGCTAGTTCAGTAAAAGTCATTCTGTATGTTTTTTTCGGTTGCAAAACTACTTAATCTTTTCCAAACGACCAACAATTAAGCCTCGGTTTTAAGCATTCTTACGAAAAAAGTTTGTAACTTTGCAGGCAAAAAGACATGATATGGCAAAGAAAGACGGGCAGCTAACCCCCATGATGCAACAGTTCTTCGACCTGAAGAAGAAGCATCCTGACGCGGTGCTGCTGTTCCGCTGTGGCGACTTCTATGAGACCTACTGCGACGATGCCGTCATTGCATCGCGCATCCTGGGCATCACGCTGACCAAGCGCAACAACGGCTACAACAAGGGCGACGAGATGGCAGGATTTCCCCATCACGCGCTGGACACCTATCTGCCCAAGCTCATCAGGGCCGGCAAGCGGGTAGCCATCTGCGACCAGCTGGAAGACCCAAAACTGACGAAGAAGCTGGTGAAGCGCGGCATCACAGAACTGGTGACGCCAGGTGTGGCTATGGCCGACAACGTGCTGAACTACAAGGAAAACAACTTCCTGGCCTCGGTCAGTTTCGGAAAAGGTGCCTATGGCGTGGCTTTCCTTGACATCTCAACGGGTGAGTTCCTCACGGGCGAAGGCACTGCCGACTATGTGGAGAAGCTACTGGGCAACTTCCAGCCCAAGGAGGTGCTGTTCGAGCGCAGCCGCAAGCAGGATTTTGAGCGCCATTTCGGCTCACGCTATGTGACGTTCGAGCTCGACGAGTGGGCTTTCTCCTACGAAACGTCACGGCAGCGGCTGCTGCGCCACTTCGGCGTAAAGTCGCTCAAGGGCTTCGGTGTGGACCATCTGACTAATGGCATCAGTGCAGCGGGAGCCATCCTGCAGTATCTGGAACTGACACAGCACACGCAGATAGGCCATATCACCCAGTTGTCGCGCATTGAAGCCGAGAAGTTCGTGCGCCTCGACAAATTTACCCTTCGCTCCCTGGAAATTATACAGCCCATGCAGGAAGACGGCCGTTCACTGCTCGACGTGATTGATCGCACCGTTTCGCCCATGGGATCACGACTGCTGCGCCGCTGGCTGGTGTTCCCGCTGAAGGACTGTCAGCCCATTGAGGAACGGCTCGACACGGTGGACTATTTCTTCCGTGAGCCACAGGTGAGGCAGACCGTCGACGAACAGCTGCATCGTGTGGGCGACCTGGAGCGCATCATCTCGAAGGTGGCAGTGGGAAGGGTGAGTCCGCGTGAGGTGGTTCAGCTGAAGGTGGCGCTTGAAGCTGTGCAGCCGGTGAAGCAGGCTTGTCTCAATTCCGACAACGAGGTGCTCAGAAAGGTGGGAGAGAGGCTCGAACCCTGTGAGGAGATTCGCAGTCGCATAGAGCGTGAAGTGAAGCCCGATCCGCCCCAGCAGGTGCAGAAGGGTGGGGTGATGCGCGACGGCGTGAGCCCTGAGCTCGACGAGCTGCGCCACATTGCCTACTCAGGCAAGGACTACCTGCTGCAGATTCAGGAGCGCGAAGCACAAATAACGGGCATCCAGTCGCTGAAGATAGGCTACAACAACGTGTTCGGCTACTATCTGGAGGTGCGCAATACCTATAAAGACAAGGTGCCGCAGGAGTGGGTGCGCAAGCAGACACTGGCTCAGGCCGAACGCTATATCACCCAGGAACTGAAGGAGTACGAGGAGAAAATACTGGGAGCTGAGGACAAAATCCTGTCGTTGGAGACTCAGTTGTTTGCAGAGCTGGTCACAGCCATTCAGCAGTTTATTCCCCAGATACAGACCAACGCCTCTTTATTAGCCCGGCTGGACTGTCTCCTTGGCTTTGCAAAGACGGCTGAGGAACATCGTTATGTGCGCCCGGTTATCGACGAAACGGAGGTTATCGACATTCGTCAGGGGCGTCATCCAGTCATCGAGACCGAACTGCCTGCAGGCGAACAGTACGTGCCCAACGACATCATGCTCGACAACGAGCACCAGCAAATCATGATTATCACGGGACCAAACATGGCTGGTAAGTCGGCACTGCTGCGACAGACGGCCCTCATTGTGCTGCTGGCTCAGGTGGGCTGCTTCGTACCGGCTGACTCGGCACGCATAGGTCTGGTGGACAAGATATTCACTCGCGTGGGAGCGTCGGACAATATCTCACTGGGTGAATCGACGTTCATGGTCGAGATGACTGAAGCTTCGAACATCCTGAACAATGTCAGTCCGAAGTCGCTGGTGCTGTTTGATGAACTGGGACGCGGTACTTCCACCTACGACGGCATCTCCATTGCCTGGGCTATTGTGGAGTACCTGCATGAAACACCCAAGGCCCGTGCCCGTACGCTCTTTGCCACGCACTACCATGAGCTGAACGAGATGGAGAAGAACTTCTCACGCATCAGAAACTATAATGTAAGCGTGAAGGAAGTCGACGGCAAGGTCATCTTTCTCCGCAAGCTGGAAAAAGGCGGTAGCGAGCACAGCTTCGGCATCCACGTGGCTGACATTGCAGGCATGCCGCGCTCCATTGTGAAGCGTGCAGGAGTGATTCTGAAACAACTGGAGGCCGAGAACGCCTCTGTAGGCAAGGCAGGCCGTCCCACTGCGGAGATTGCCGCCAGTCGCGAGGGAATGCAGCTCTCGTTCTTCCAGCTCGACGACCCGGTGCTTTCACAGATCCGTGACGAGCTGTTGAACCTTGACATCAACAACCTCACACCCATGGAAGCACTGAACAAGCTGAATGATATTAAGAGAATTCTCTGAAGATTGAGAACTGAGAGTTTGCTCAGTTCTCAATCGGCAGTGAGAGTATAAACTTACAACCGTTGGTGTATTCGGTGTCGAGCACAAGATCGCCACCCATCTTCTGTGCAATCTTCTTGCTCAGGGCCAGACCCAGACCGATGCCCTGTTCGAAGGAATCCTCCTTGTAGAAGCCCTCAAACACCTTTTCCTGGTTCTCCGGGGCAATGCCCTTACCCGTGTCGGTCACGCTGATGAGCACGGTTTTCTGGTCTTCACTTTGCTTACAGTGAACATTGATGGTGCCACGCTGGGTGAACTTGATGGCGTTCTCAATGAGTTGTTCCAGGATTTTCCGCAGTCCGTCCTTGCTGGTGGTGATCTGGAAGCGGTTGATGACATCAGTGGTGTAGGAAAGTTCAATGTTAGCACTCACTTTGCTGCGGTGGGCGTACAGGATGTTGCCAAGGAATTGGTTGCAGTAGATGTGTCCCGACTCTGTATTGAGCTCGTTCGACTCCTTGTCGGCCATTTGCAGCATGTCGTCTACAATCTTTGTGATGGCCTTCACGTTGTCCTTGATGCGTCCCACAAGGTCTGCACGCTCTTCGTCAGGCAGTTCCAGTCCAGGTGTGTTCAGCAGGTCGTTGAAGCCACTGATGGCATTGAGCGGAGTGCGTATCTCATGGCTCACAGAGCGCACAAACTCAGTCTTCATCTTCTGTCCTTCCTCAGCCATTGCCAGCGCATCGAGCAGCTGTTTGTTCCTCTCCTTCAGTTGAGAGCGTTTGTTGCGAACGTACCACATTGATCCACCCATGATGGCGCAGATGATCAGTGTGAGAGCCAGTACCCAGCGAAGCAGGCGTTCGTGAGCCTTGGCAGCCCTGGCCTGGGCCTGTCCTAAGTCAGCTGCGGCGTTGATCTGGTTCATGTTCGAGTGTTGCATGTCGGCATTGAGCGAGTCAACTTGTTCGCTGCGGTGTTTGGCCCATTCCAGTGCCAGGTCTGGACGTTTCTGCATGTTGCACAGTTGGATGCGCATATCAGTGAGTGCCACCTGGTCTGCACCTGCAATGGTCGAGGCTTGCGACAGCATCTGCATGGCTTCTTCATACTTTCCTTCGAAGGCCAGCTGCACCATTTCCATCAGTTCCTCACCATAGTTGTCGAGCGTGTTGTGCTGTTTGCGGTGCTCCTTATAGTCCATGTAGGCGTGCTCGAAGTCATAGCTGTTGCCCACGGCAAAGCAGATCATGCCACTCACGAAGTAAGCCACCTGCTGATATTCAGCCGAGCGGTTGCGGCACAGTTCGAAGAGTTTGTCGTTCCAGTGGCGTGCCTCTACGGGGTTGCGCAGCATGAGCAGACGGGCCATGCGGGCATAGATGTCCATGCGCAGCACAGGCTGGTCGCCTTCCAAACTGTCGTAAGCCTTTTCGTAGTAGTAGCGGGCCATGCGATAGTTTCCACGGCTCTCGTAGGCAGCACCGAGGTAGGGGTAGAGTGGGGCGTAGTTGGTCTCGTCCTGCTCCTCCATCTGCTCTTGCAGTTCGCTGGCTTGCTTCAGTGCCAGTGTGGGCTGAGTGCTGTTCTTGAAGTTGCGGTACTGCCGTTGCAGCAGCGAGTCGCCCTTGTTGGCAGATGCGTTGAGGCAGAAGAGTGCTGCAAGCACCGCAAGGATGGTCTTCAGATGTTTAGCTTTCGTCATGATTGTTGGGAAATTATTGTTTCTCAGAGCGTTGCAGACCCTTGACCATGCACCATGCTCCCACAATAATGAAGGGCACGGAGAGCAGCTGGCCCATGTCGAAGAGCAGCCCTTCCTCGAAGGCTTCCTGCACCTCTTTGGTATATTCGATGAAGAAACGGAAGGTGAAGATATAGAACAGGCAGAATCCGAAGTAGAAGCCGGTGCCTATCTTCTGTGGCATCTTCTTGTGGAGCACCCATAGGATGACGAACAGTAGTGCGTAGGCAATGGCTTCGTAGAGTTGTCCAGGATGGCGCGGCTGCATGTCAATCTTTTCAAAGATGAAAGCCCAGGGCACGTCGGTCACACGTCCGATGATTTCCGAGTTCATCAGGTTGCCCAGTCGGATGAAGCATGCGGTGGTGCCGGTGGCAATGGCAATGTTGTCGAGCACCTGCCACAGAGGCACTTTGTGTTGCCTTACATAGAGCACCAGTGCA
>JAEEGL010218735.1_pt1 | contig 21681 bp, 14 predicted proteins | sample 9134231 | NCBI WGS metagenome assembly JAEEGL01 (sample SAMN16246548, study PRJNA631951) | gut metagenome | biome: gut microbiome; feature: rumen; material: fiber-attached | host: Bos | place: Iran: Karaj | collected 2018-10
AGTTTGTTGAGGACCCTGGGTTTAATGAGTTCAGGGAAAAAATCCGGCTAAAATTTACAGGCAACCAGGTTACGGCTGAAAATGCAATTGGGAGTTTTCTCAGCTACGGGCTTGCCTGCTTGGGAAAGGGCAGCAGCTCGGCTGAATGGCAGGCTGGCAGCGTTTTGTATGTCCACAGGGGCACAATCTTCTGCCAGAAAGAAAAGCACAACATAATCCCGGCGACAGCGGTACTGTTGGGAAAAGAGGGGCAGGAAGCCCGGCTTTCCGTCAGCTACTGCCAGGATTGCGGGCTTTTCTTTATTCGGGAAGAATCGTATAAAAGATACTTGAAACAGTACAGGGTGCTGATAGGTGACATACGGTTTGTGAAGGATGGCAAGGAGTTTACTGGGCAGGATTTTATGGCTGATGTATCGCCGCTTATGCTCAGGGGCTACAATGTCAGCCAGAAGGATGGGCTGTCAGAAGAGGAGCGCCATTACTTAATTTCCCAGATGATTGACGAGAACTATATGAGCAAACTGGAGATTATCCGTTATCTGGAATTCTTTATCAGGCGCAACGGGCAAAAGGACAATAATTTTCTGGCATTGTCGAAATGGGAACGCGATTTGGACTTTGCGTTGCATTACGATGAGGACAGCCAGAAACAGTACTTGATAAAAACCATTCAGAAGTATAGCGGCAGATTTAAGGCTAAAAAATAATATGCAGTAGTCGTACTAAAACGCAAACTTGATCGAAGAGTAGCATATCCCGCTTCCGTATGGAGGCGGGATATTTTTTTTCACGGCTACTGCATTCCCAGATTACATCTTTGAGAAAGTATTATATTATAGTATAATGGTTATTGTATAATGGTTATTAAAGATCAGGCGAACACATGAATTGTAGTAATATGGTTATGAAAGGACCTGCTGTATTATGAAAGATTTAATAAATGCCTTTACTGACAAAAAGAATAGCGTAAGGAAGCAAATTGATGAGCTCGCAAGCTTAATTGACGGCGAAATCGCGCCTGGCAAGGACAGAATCCAGGCATTGAATAATGACCTGATGGACCTTCGCCAAAGCTATGATGCGATTCAGGACGTAGTTAGGAAAGCAGTTGGGGAGAAAAAATTCCCGCAAGAAGACAAAGGGATCGCAAGCTATAAAAAGCTGTATGAGGATGCAAGCATTTTTAAGCAGGCAGAAGCCGTGCTAGCAAAATTCATTAATGTGACATCAAACAACAATAAATATTTGGATGCGATCAAGCCCGCACAGAGCGAGGCTGCCAAGGCTTTGCAAAAGATACGCCGGGACGAGAGCTTTTTGCCGGATGCCACAAAAGAAGGCTTGTTTCTTCAAGCCATGGAATTGAGTACTGATGAGCTGGCAGGCGAGAAAGGGAACGAGTTTTTCAGTAAAATTTCAACTGCATTTAGCCCGGTAGTCAGCTTAGGGCTTGCCTTAAAAGCATATTATATAAAACAGGAAGAAAGCAAAATCGCTTCGAATAATCTTGAAAACGCAGGCGCAGCGCCCAGCCAGGAACAGGGATCAAAATTGCCTGAAAACACAGAATTGCCTGAAGACGGCGTGGCAATTCCTGAAAAACTTTCCAGTGTTTCTGGAAAGAATGACCCAGAGGAAACAACCGGGCAAGCTGCCGGGCAGGATGAAAGCGCTAGGGTCCAGCCGGTACAATACGTAGTTAAAATAGGAAAGGCTAAAGCAAGTGATATAACAAATATTGGTGAGGATAGAGTATATTTTTTAATGCAGTTCATCAATGCTTTTGGGATATTGAGCGCTGAGCAGTTTGTAAAAATTGATTCTTGCTTTACCCGGCATGAGGATGATAAGGACCCAAACCCAGGCAAAATATTGCCGTTGTCAAAAGATTTATGCAAAAAGGGGCTTCTGGCTTCATTTGATGTTTTTAACAACGGGATATTATATTATGCTGTTACTGAATATGGAGGCAAATGCCTCAAAAAAGAACAGGTTAAAAGCAGGATGGAGAATTTGGACGTTCCATTTCGAAAAGGGGCTCCAGATTGGTACTATGATAATAAAAAGGGAGCAACTTTTGGTCAGCTGAAAACTATGGCACAAGCCAACGAGGCACTTGTCAAGTATTTTTTGACTGAGAAAACAATTCAAAAAACTTCTTTGAAAAACCGGTTTTACGTCGGGATACGTGGGAGAGACCCGTTTGGGTATTGTGTCTCCCCATTTATTGATAAAAAAAGCCAATACTCTTTATACAATATTACTGATGCGTGGAATGAATCCAATGACGAGAATATTCTTGTAGTGGCAGATAGGCTCCCTGGCAATGTTATTAAGAAGAACAAGGGCAAGCTGCTCTGCTATTGTGATAAAAAAGCCTATTTCTTTGAGGACGATGAGTGGGTGCTTTGGAAACCCAAGAAAGATAATGAAATTGGGGGGACTGAGCAACCGCCAAAAATCGGCGCGCCTAAAAATGATGAACCCAGCCAGCTTTCAGGCAATGAAACGGAAAACAAAGGGATTGCCGGAGATAATGGGGCTGCTGGAGAAAAGGAAAACGGTGAGCCTATTGGGCAGGGGGTACCTTCCGGCCTAGCGAGTGAGAACGGAAACGAGGGACAGGCTGATCCCAAAACGGAACCGAATGAGAAGATCGGGCCCGCAGAAAGCGACCAGCACAAAGAAACAGGGGATGCAACCGATGGGAAGGGTGTAGGAGATAAGAACGGAAAGCCTGGACAAAACAAGAATAAAGCAGAGCCGTCGCCGGAAGACATGGCAAAACAATTGCTGGAGGAGTTATCAGGAAAGGAAATTACCGGAGAAAATGGCGAGGATTCAAAAATCCAGGAGATAATCAAAAAGCTGGTCGTGCGCGGCAATTACCGGCGCAATAGGAAAACTGGGGAAGTTCATGACGATTTGATACAGGCATATATGCTGGCACGCACGTCTGAAAAATTGCCCGGCTGCCAAAAGATTTACAAGCAGCTGGCGGCAGCGCTGGGTCTTTTTGACGACAAAAAGGTCAATAATTCCGGGGAATCATTGACAACTATATTTCCAGAGGAAGAAGAGAAGGGCAATATACTGATGCTGTCGGCATACCTTTATGCCATGCTTTTCCCTGCAAAAGCACGTGACTATACGCTGTCGGGGAACGTAGACAATGTTTTTTGCCGCTTTGGTGATATTTTCCCAAGGTATAGCTGGGCAAAAGACCTGTTCCATGTATTGAAAGACTCCTCCTGCTGGCTTAAGGGCGGCTTTTCAGAAGCCATGTTAAATGCTCTTAGCAGCGAAGAGGAAAGGGAACAGAAGTTTTTGGAATTGAAGAACAGGGCAAAAGAGTTGCTTGAGGTACCTAAAATTAAGCTTAAGATACCTTACCTGCCGCAGTTCTTGTCAAATTGTTTTGGGGCTGACAGTGATTTCCATTTATACCTGGACGCAGTGTATAATAATTCAATTGGGGATTGTGAGGAAATCCGTGCATTTTTAAATGAGTTCTGCACTTTGGATGAGGAAAGAAGCTCGTATGAGGTAGATGCTGACAGGATTGAATCCTATATTAATAAAAATTATCGAAAGGCATGCGAAGAGGGAAGAAGCAAGCACCGGGCAACATTAAACAATCTTGCAAAAAGTTATATTGAAGGGGAGTTTTCGCAAAGGATAGAACTGCTCGCCGAGTGGGTTGGAATCGCGGAAGACAACCAAAGGGACGACATCAATGCCTTGCGAGAGCTAAAGGGCAAGGTCCTTCAAATGATAAGCAATTTGTTAAAGAAGAAAGAACTGCGGGACCCTGATAACGCAGTGCTTTGCCGATGCCTTGAAAGTATCCAGCAAAAGCTTTCCGGCGTTCCTATCACTGAGAAGAGAGATGCGTATGCGGAACTTCTCCGCACGGGTGTTTTCCCGTTGGATGACAGAGGGGTGCCGGTACTGGGATACGGTTTTGACGACGTTATGTATTTTGAGCCGTGCCGCAGGATGCTTCAGCATATTGCAACCCCTGTACGGAGCCTAAAAGAAGTCTTGGATGATATTTACTTGAATGGGTCCGATGTATTCGACAACCTAAACCAGGCTTGCCACATCAATCGTTTCCTTGGCTACAACAGCGAGAGCGCGAATCCAGACGAGACGGAGATGCTGGTGGGTGCCAATAAAGATTTTGAGGAGTGCAAAGAAGTACTGGAGCTTGCTTACGCGTATAACAAAATCAGTGAATTGCAAAAAGAAAATTTGCTGGAACTTGCAAGATCATACCAAGAGTTCTTTTATGACCAGAAGAATTTTGCAAACTGGCGCAGTTTCCTGGGGGCGTTGCGCAGGCAGATAGACGATGATTCCCGAAAAACTTACGTTAAGCTAAAGGCGGATATAGACAGCCGTAAGAATCAGAACAAGCCAGCTGAAGTATTTAAGAATTTAAAAACAGCGGAGAATTATTTGAATGCGAATAATTTCGCTGTCGCAGAAGATTATATCAATCGATTTGACAGCGGTTCCCTATACCCGCCCGAAGAAACTGACTCGGTTCATTCAAAAGCGTATTTCAGCGATTTCCTGAACAGGCAAGAGATTATCTACAATATTTGTACGGCTTTATCCAACAGGGGCAAGGGCTTGCATACATTCGCATGGTCCAAGTATATTGAATCGAATCATTCTAAGGATTGGAGAAGCCGGCATATTGATAGCTGCAAAGCATTTCTCAGCTCGTGGCCGAGGATGGGCCTGCAAGCAGAAGAAAACATTAAAACCTATTTGAGGAATCTGGGGGTAGATGTAAAAGAAGTTAAAAGGGAGTATTGGAATAATAGCAAAGACAATGAATATTTATTTAAAGCCAAGGTGAGCCCGACAAACAAAAACCGGCGGGACTATGACCATCCCATTGCCAAGTTTGGCACGCAAATGGATGAGAATTTGAATATAATTTACTTAGAGGGAAATTATACCCCGGCTTCCATCACAAGCTTATTAGCGGGCTTAAACTTGAAGAGCTTATCGATCTTAATCATTGACAGTCCGATTTCCTTGATGAATCGAAACAAAATATCCGAACTGTCACATGAAAAGAACGCCGGTCAGCCTGCATGCCTTGTAATCGACCGGGTACTGATGCTGTATTTATGCCTGATTGAGGAATCGCAACGAATTCCGGCCATGCTGCAATGCACGTTGCCGTATACGGTTTACCAGCCGTTCACAATCGGCAGCGGTCCTGTTGCCGATGAGATGTTTTTTGGGCGCAAGCAGGAACTTGACAAGATTTTAGACCCTGACGGTACCAATTTTGTTTATGGAGGGCGGCAGTTAGGGAAGACCGCATTGCTGCAAAGGGCTGAAAGCTTTTATAACAACAAGGAGGAAATGATCTATGCAATCTACCTCAATGCGTCAGATTGCGAATCAGAAGAGCTTCTTGTAAAGCAAATCATTGAGACATTTAACCGCAAAGCCAGGAACTTTTTGAAAACGTGCAAATCGCTTGGCGACTTGTGCAACCAACTGAGAAAGTTGTATGCTGAGAAGAAAATTAAAAAACTGCTGCTTTTGATTGATGAGGCAGACCGCTTCCTGAAATCTATCAGCTCAGACAATTACAGGCGCTTGCAGCCTTTGGTTGCCTTGATGCGGGATGGGGACATTGCCGGTAGGTTTAAATTCGTTCTTGCCGGCTTGCATAACGTTTACCGTGCCCAGCATGCCCTGGCAAATAACAGTCCCTTCGGTCAGATGTCAACGCCTTTATGTATCAGGCCGTTGCCGCCTTGGGAGGCGAAAAGCCTGTTGCTCAGGCCGTTGAAGTATGTAGGCTTTGAGCTTTCCGGCAATTACCATATGGAAACAATCTTGACCAATTCCAATTATTACCCGGGCATCCTTCAGTTTTTCGGGTACACTTTGATCCAGACATTGCAAATGCAATACAATGATTTTTATGCCTCGACGAAGAATAACCCACCATATAAGCTGGAAGACAAACAGCTAGGGGCGATTATGAACTCGCAAGACTTAAACAGGGCGATACAGATGAAAATACGCCTGACATTGGAACTGGATGAGCGGTATTTTATGCTGGCTCGTTGCATCACGCTTCTTTATCACTATGAGGAGGACAAAGCCAAGAAGGGGTACTCTAAAGAAGAAATAATCGAAATGGCAAAGCTTTATGAGATTCACTGCTTGGAATCGCTCCATGGGCAGGAGATGGAAGCGCTCTTGGAAGAAATGGCAGACATGGGCATTTTAAGCAGCCCTGACAAAAGCCATTACCGGCTCAGGAGAAGGGAAGCCTTCATTGATGTCATCGGATCTGACCTAGATAAGCTTGAAAAAGATATCAGGGATAATAATCATGCCTATGAGGGTGAAAACAATGATGAACAATGAGCCTGGAAGAATCTGGTGGGAACGAATCACAGGACCAAGCAGCATGATAAACAAGGTCATACGTACCGTTATGACCCAAAATGTATTGTTGCTTGTCCCGTCGGACATTCCTTACCGACATGACATGAGAGCCCTTGTTAACTCAGGGGCATACAATTGCGTGGTGGAAATTATCGACTCCAAGGATGAGTGCCCGGATATAACGGATATAGGGAAGTACCTGCTGGAAAGCCAAACTTTTGATGACAGGATAAAAGCCGGTTACAGGGTTAACAGCAGGGAATCCATACAGCAATATATTGCAAGGAACCGTGTTCTGGAAAAGAAAATTTTATGGATAAAGGGACTGGATAAAAAGCAAGCAATACTATGGGTTGAGTTTTGCAGGCATTATCCCGTGTCCGGATTGGAGAGCGGGTGCTTTATTATCGAGTATTGCGAGGATCTCCTGTCTGCCGTTGAGCCTAACATGAAAATGGTAGCCTATGATTCATACGTAATAAAGGCTGATGTCCGCCTTTTTATAAGCATAATGCTCAACCTGAACGGAAAGGCACCAGATGACAATTGGAAACGTTATATGGAGGCAGTCATTTCCGAAATGTGCGGAACCGACGCGGAAATCGCGTTTGAAATGCTGGAAAGAACAGATTTCCTAAAAGAAGAACCGCAAGCCTCTTTGAAAAGAATCGCTGACAGCCAAGCGTTTGCGCTTCGCGGCAAGGAGGCGGGGAGCTCTCATATCCTGGCATATGCACGAAGATGTGACGACACTTTAGAAAAAAGAATTTGGATGGCGCAGTTACAGGTAGCATTTCCCCTCGTAGAGCAGGATCGGATAGAATTTATCACGAAATGGAGGCAGGAGATCCAGAAGTCTCTTGGCAGACATAACATAATACAGTTTTTTGAAAAGATTACAGAGCCTGAGGACCTGGAAATCGGGACGCTTGCCTATATGCTCAATAATGGCAAGGTTGCTATCAGGAACGAAGCTGACAGGGATAAAATTAATTTCCTGAGGGAAATCAGGAACCGGATTGCGCACGGAAAATGCTGCTCACCTGAAGAGCTGCGAAAGTTGTTCGCTATTGCAGAATAGGGGGGAAGGAAAATTACAATGGCGGTTGGATTATGGACTGAAAATGGGAATCCTGGCATATACACTGACTGTTACCTGCTCAAACTTGGCTGTGCGTGATGAGAAAAGTGGAACTGACATGTATCAGATGACAAGTTGCAAAACGGAGTTTCTTGCAGCGATAAAAAATGTTGCAGATGCTAGAAATAATGCTAAGCTAAATACTACTGGCATATCATTGCCAGTAGTATTTTTTGTGTTGAAGGTTACCTGTATCCTTGACGGCATATCGGTTTAAAAAGTTGATAAGGCTGGTACTAGGCCCCGGATTTTTTTAGGTGTAAACACCTCATAAAGAGCACTATCATACAATTAAGCGTCACATGTTTTATAATCAGGCATGATGCCAGTAGATGCTTCTTATCCGAATAATATCAAATGAAAAACATTGTTTTCTAAAAACCGCACTATATCTGGAATCTGGCGATGTAGCAAGTACAGATTTATGTACATCGATTGGATTATAATATTGGTAGGAGCTACCTTAAACCACTCCCAAATGTAAAGTTTTGAATTAAAACTGCATGTTTTTACGCACCGAAACCATGTTATCTAATAATTGTCGCCCGCTAAGCGACCGTTTAAAACCATTATGGGTTATAATAATAATGAGGGTTGTAGAATCAGGAGAGGAGCGTGATTCTGTGGATACGGAATTAACCATTGAAGCTGCCCAGGAGCTTGTCAACGAGATTTTACCAGGGCTGCAGATGTTTGCCCGTGACGTTGATCTTTCTGCAGATGTTGCGGCTAAATACGTTCCCGGAATGATAATAAAGGAACTGGGCTTCACTGATGCAAGCAGTCGTGTAATGGGAATGGTTACAACTCATCGTTTTGCTATTCTGTCCAACCAGATGATGGATATAAGCGCATTCGAACATGGGACGAACTGGGGCTTATGCATAGCTAACGCAGACGCATATTACAAGGTGCTGGATGTATACACGTTTAAAAGGCGGACACAGATACTGCTCCTTCATCTGCCGTATGATGAGCGATGGAAGCTGTTCAGAAAGATAAAACTGATGGCCAACGGGCAGAACCTGGAAGAAACACTGATTGCAGAATGCAGAGGGCGTTTTGAAAACAAATTACAGCAGAAACCTGTACCCGAACTTACCACGAAAGACTGGCTGGATAGATGTGAATGGCCGTTGGGAATGGAAGGATCGGGAACAATTCGTAATTATTGTCTGGCAGAGTAAGGGGGGTAGAATATGGGACACAGATGATGTTTTTCACTGGCAATACGATCGGCCCGGGTTCGAAATGTTTCTGCAGCAGCGGGAAGAGATTCGAGCAATGCCACATGAAAGATAGCTCAGAAGTTTTGTAAAATAATTCGATACGGTTGCGTGATCAGACTAGGAGGGTACAAAATGTCAAGGTGTGTAGAAGTAAAATATTATGTTGTATTCGGGAAAGGTGATGGAACAGAACATTTTTCGTATGATTTCGAGTTAGATGACGAAACGGAGGCTGTTTATGATAAAGCAATCGAACTTGAAGAACCATTTGAAAATTTCCCTGAGTTAACCAGTGCTTTACAAGATGCCTATGATGAAATTGAGGAGATGGAAAGCAGCAACCTTGCTGATTTGGATGAAGAATATAGCGATTTGAGTGATGTAGAAATGGACACTGAAGATTTAAATGATTTAGTTCATCAACGTAACCCTCATGCTTTAAAATTCTTCCATCTTGAAAATGCTACAGATGAAGAAATTGAAGAGTGGGATGCTTATGACCTAGATGATTTGCCGACACACTTAGAATTTGATGAAGACTATAAACCTTTAAACCCGTTTGATAATGGTATTTCCTTAACTGTATATTTTGCGGAAGATCCTGCCATGGCGTGATAGCAATGAGTATAAGAAAGATAGATGAAAAAGAAAAATGAGAAAACAGTAATACCGGTACAAATTGTACCGGTATTACTATTCCTTTTTCCGCAACATCTGCTGCAGCATCTTCTTTTCTGTGGTTAAAACCTCAATTTTGTTGCGAATCATGTGATGTATATCGTCCAGATCCATGAACTCAATAACAGATGCACATCTGTCTATGGCAGAAGCCTCATCCTTTTCAAGTTCTTTTCGCTTTTTATTCAGTTCCCTCAATTCCAGCGTTACAGCCTTTAAACGCTCTGCAGAGGCTTTAGCAGAGGGCCTGGCAATCTTTTGCTTTAACTGAGTTTCATAGTTGGTTTGCATGTGGGAAAGCCGATGCAACCGTTCCTGGATAAGGTTTGCTTCGTGCAGAATGGTGATAAGAAGCATCAGATCTTCACGGAATCTTGTTCTGCGATAGTTTTCCCATTGCTGATGGAGCAGGCAAGCAAGATGTGTGTTGCGCTCTGTCAAAATACTTTTTTCCTGCTGCAGTTCTTTCAACTTTGACGCGGTTTCGGATGGTTCCTTAGTTCGTCTCATTTTGTTAAATCTCCCTTTCTAATCTGCAAAATAAATTATCCGGTACCGAAGATGCCGGAAATCATTATGAAAGCTGTAGCTATCAAAAAGATAATATATAATTAGAACGATGTATTTTGACAGCGTAATTTAGACGAGTAGTCGTATACGGGTAACACGCAATACGTGATTTAGTCTTTTGTGATTTTATGATATAATATAAAAATAAGAAACAGTAGGAGTTCTATATGTGCGACATCAACAAAAATGAAGTATTTATAAATATTTCCGAATTTCCAATAAATGAATATTTAGAGAAACTACTGGTTGATAAGACCACGGGTAAGAATATCATTTTTGCTACGGATGATTATTCAGCGTACGGATATGATAAGCATGCAGAAATGACGCCAGATGTTGTTCGAAGAATGGATAAGAACGCAATTCAGCCCCGTGTTAAGAAATCCTTGCGGGAACAGGCAGAACGTACAAAGAAGAAAGCTGAAGTTTTTACGCCAGCATGGGTTTGTAACCATATGAATAACCATTGTGATGAGGAATGGTTTGGTCGAAAAGATGTATTTAATAAAGAAATTGATACAGAAGATGGCAAGCATACATGGACTGTTACTGATGGATTAATTGAATTTCCGGCGAATAAGAAGTGGCAACGTTACGTGGACTCTAAACGTTTGGAACTCACCTGTGGTGAAGCTCCGTATATTGTTTCCCGTTACGATACTGCTACAGGCGAAAAGATTCCGTTGCATGAGCGTGTTGGTGTTTTTGATCGTAAGATGCGTATCGTGAATGAGAATACTCAAACAGAAGAAGACTGGCTCAAGTGGGCGTATAGGGCGTTACAAGCATGTTACGGTTATGAGTTTCAGGGAGATAACCTGCTGATTGCCCGTATTAACATGTTGCAGTCTTTTGTGGAATATATGCAGGATAGATTACAAAGAATTCCAACGAAGAGAGAATTAAATAAAATAATTAATATCATTGCGTGGAATATTTGGCAGATGGACGGAATAACGGGTTATATTCCTTTTAGTAAACCTGATTCTTTGTTTATGGATTTGTTTGATAATGTTGATGAGAAAGTAGTGTCTCTTGAATGTAAAATCTATGATTGGCGTTCGAAAGATTCACTGACATATAACAGCATGAAGAGAGGAAAATAATATTATGAGATTTGATTTTTGCATTGGTAATCCACCGTATCAAGACAATACTATTGGCGACAATGACACTTATGCTCCTCCTGTATATGATAAGTTTATGGATGCTGCCTATACGGTTGCGGATAAAGTGGAATTAATTCATCCTGCACGTTTTCTTTTTAATGCTGGAAGTACGCCAAAACAGTGGAACCAAAAGATTTTACAAGATGAGCATTTTAAAATCTTAAAATACGAAGCAGATTGCAGTAAAGTGTTTAGTAATACTGAGATAAAAGGTGGATTGGCCATATCTTATCGTGATAATGTTAAGATTTTTGGCTCTATTAATATCTTTACTCCTTTTGATGAGTTAAATCACATATTGGATAAGGTTAAGAATAGTAGTAGCTTTAGTGCTTTTAGTAAAATTATGGTTACTAGCTATGCCTATCATTTTACTGAAAAGCTTTACGAAGATTTTCCTAAATTAAAAGGAAGTTTGAGTTCTGGACATGATTACGATTTAAAATCAAATGTATTTGAAAAAATGCCACAGCCGTTTTTCACTGAAAAACCTAATGATGACAAAAAATATATAAAGATATTGGGACGTAAAGATAATCAGCGTACATATCGATATATTCTTGCAGAGTATGTTAACGATGTTAGTAATTTATATAGTTATAAAGTTTTTCTGCCAGGTGCAACAGGAAATGGGCAATTTGGTGAAACTATATCAACGCCAATTTTCGGAGAACCTGGTACTGGTGCTACAGAGACATTTTTAAGTGTGGGCAATTTTAAGAAAGAAGCACAATCTGTTGCAGTTAGTAAGTATATAAAAACGAAGTTTGTTCGTGCGTTATGGGGTGTTTTAAAACGAACACAAGCAAATACTCCAGAGAAGTGGTTATATGTTCCGCTTCAAGATTTTACAAATAAATCTGACATTGATTGGTTAAAATCTGTACCAGAGATTGATCAGCAATTATATAAGAAATATAAATTATCTAAAGAAGAAATAGATTTTATTGAAACTAATGTAAAGGAGATGGAATAAAATGACAGCAATACAGATACAGACTACTCGTCCTGTTATTCCTCAAATTTACGCTTATACTACACCTGAAATACATAGACATGATGGCTGGACTAAAATTGGATACACGGAACAGGATGTTGCTACTCGTATCCATCAGCAGACACATACTGCTGATATTTATTGGAAATTAGAATGGCATGATAACGCTGTTTATCAGGGTACTGTAGAGCAGTTCACTGATAAAGAGTTCCATTCGTATCTGCGTAAACAGGGCGTGGCACAGGAAAAAGGGAAAAATAATGAATGGTTTCACATTTCGCCTGATGATTCGGAAGAGAAATTCTATAAGTTTCGAAAAACTCGTGGAACCGATTTAGATGATGTAGTTATTCCTTATACTCTTCGGGATGAACAGGAAGATGCAGTTGCTAAAACTGTTGGGTATGCAGAAACACATGATAAGGGTGAGTTTCTTTGGAACGCAAAGCCTAGGTTCGGTAAAACTTTATCAACATATGACTTAATGAAGAAACTAAATGCTAAAACAGTATTAATTGTAACCAACCGTCCTGCTATAGCCAATTCCTGGTATGACGATTATAAGAAGTTCGTTGGTCAAGAGAATGGCTTTTTGTTTGTATCTGAAGTTGATGCATTAAAAGAACGGGCTGGTGTTTTGTCTCGTTCTAAATTAGTGGAAGTAATGAATGAAGAAACGAAATATATTGAATTTGTATCTTTACAGGATATGAAAGGATCTATATATTTTGGCGGTCATTATGATAAATTGCGAGAACTATCACAACAGTATGGAATGGAATGGGATTTGCTCGTTATCGACGAAGCCCATGAAGGTGTTGATACGTACAAAACGGATATCGCCTTTGACCAGATTAAAAGAAAGTTTACTTTGCATCTGTCAGGTACGCCTTTTAAAGCGTTAGCAAATAATAAGTTTGGCGAAGATGCTATCTATAATTGGACATATGCAGATGAGCAAGCAAAGAAACGGGATTGGCGAGGCGATGATGATAATCCTTATAGCACATTGCCGAAATTGAACCTGTTTACTTATCAAATGTCAGAAATTGTTCGCGAAGATATTAAGCAAGGCGTAGAAATCAATGGTGAAACCGTTGAATATGCGTTTGATTTGAATGAGTTTTTTCGGGTTAACAATAACGGTCAGTTTGTTTATAGCGAGTCTGTTGACCGTTTTTTAGAAGCACTGGTAACACAGGAAAAATTTCCGTTTTCCACGGAAGAATTGCGAGGAAAGTTAAAGCATACTTTTTGGCTGTTGAATCGAGTTGACAGTGCAAAAGCACTGGCTAAGAAATTGCAGAACCATCCTGTGTTTAAGGATTATGAGATAGTATTGGCCGCAGGCGATGGTAAAATTGATGATGATGATGAAAACAAGAAATCTTTTGACAAGGTTCGGGAAGCAATTAAAGAACATGATAAGACCATTACCTTGTCTGTGGGTCAGCTTACCACCGGTGTAACCATTCCTGAATGGACGGCAGTATTAATGTTGTCTAATGTGAAGAGCCCTGCCTTGTATATGCAAGCAGCGTTTCGTGCCCAAAATCCTTGTCTATTTGCTACGGCAGAGGGTTTTGAACGTAAGGAAAATGCATATGTATTTGACTTTGATCCTGCACGCACGCTGATTATATTTGAAGAATTTGCCAATGATCTTTCGTCAAATACTGCTTCTGGTCGTGGTACTGTTGAAAACCGCAAAGAGAATATTCGTACCTTATTAAATTTCTTCCCAGTTATTGGTGAAGACAAAGATGGGGAAATGGTGGAACTGGATGCTGAACAAGTTCTCTTAATTCCACGTAAGATTAAATCGGTGGAAGTTGTCCGTCGAGGCTTTATGTCTGACTTTTTATTTGCTAATATTAGTCATGTGTTTGCTGCTCCGAAAGAAGTGCAAGATATTATCAATCAGTTCGAAGCTGTTCAAGCTCCGAAAGAAAAAGTCAATCTTGCACCTGAGGTCAAAGAAGAACTGTCTTTGAATGAAGCTGGTGAAGTTGAACTTTCAAATGAACATGTTATTGGACAAGCTGCCGAGTTGTTTGGCGATAAGGTTTATGGTGAAAAAGCTGACGAAATAGTAGATGAAGTAGTTACAGTGAGTCACGAGGATGCTTCAGCTAAACTAAAATCTGCTCTTGATGAATGCGTGAAGCAAATTGTTGATAAAACTGCGGAAGAATATGAATTAAAGCCAAGAGAAAAGGAAAAATTAAAAAATCAGCTTTCAGCCGATTCCGCAAGGCAGATTGAGAAAGCTTTTGGTCAGCATAAGATTAATACAAATGTAATTGAAAGAGAGCGTGAGGAAGCGTTACAGAATAGTGCTGAAACAGGTGAGTCTGAAGAAGATATCAACGATAGATTCGATAAGAAACAAAAAGCAAACCAGAAGGCCTTTGCAGAAGATTTACATTCAAAAGTTGATAAGATTGTAAGCATTACAAAAGAAGAAGCTGTAAGAACTGCGGAGACAAATAAGAAACAAAAAGAAAAAGATGCTATTGAAGATGGTATTCGTGATCATCTGCGTGGTTTTTCACGTACTATTCCATCGTTTTTAATGGCGTATGGTGACAATGCTGTTACGTTGGCAACGTTTGATACGATTATTCCCGATAAAGTGTTTAAGGAAGTAACCAGCATTACCTTAGATCAGTTCCGTTTCTTACGGGATGGTGGGGAATATATAGATTCTGAAACGGGCGAACAAAAGCACTTTAATGGGCAATTGTTTAATAGTGTGGTATTCGATGACTCTGTAAAAGAATTTCTTGCGTTAAAGAAGAAGCTGGCTGATTACTTTGATGAAAAAGCCATTGAAGATATCTTTGATTATATTCCACCTCAAAAGACCAATCAGATTTTTACGCCCAAAATGGTCGTAAAACGTATGGTAGATATGCTGGAAAAAGAAAATCCGGGATGTTTTGATTTACCTGATAAGACATTTATTGATTTGTATATGAAATCAGGTCTATACATTTCTGAAATTGTGAAGCGGTTGTACCGGTCTGAGAAGATGAAGCAATTATATCCTGAAAAGGAAGAACGACTGCGACATATCTTTGAAAAACAGGTGTATGGATTGGCTCCCACTGAAATAATTTATAAGATAGCCATTAGTTATATTCTTGGCTTTGATAATGAAGTTGTTATTCCGAAACATAATTTTAGGCAGGCAGATGCTTTGCCTTATGCTAAAGAAGGTAAACTTCAGGATTTGTTAAATCAGTTGTATGACTAACATTTTTACTTTGAAATGATTTGTGTGAAATGCTGAAGAAGTATTGCAGGAGACGCGTTAATCTGTCCGTTTGGCGATTGTTCCTTATAACATTTTGAAAGGGAAAATTAAATGAGAATAGTAGATGGATTTTTAGTGTATGATCTTCCTGGTTCTAATGTGTTAGACATGGACCAAATTAATAATATTGTTCTTCATACGCACAATACGTGGCAAGCTGATAGACCAATTGAGGAAATACGTAAAAATACTCTTCAAGGTAAAATGGCAGAATATGTTGTTGAGAATCATTTAAGGAATAATAGTGGTTATCGATATGAATCCTATGATAGCATTCGTATTGATGATTATAAAAAACACGCACCATTTGATGGAATAATATACTCTTCTACTTTGAGCAATGAGATATTACAGAGAGCAAAAAATGCTATAAATAATGATGTTGCTAATAGTGCTGGAGATACAGGGCTTATTACCGTTAATACACGGAAAAATCTTGAAAACAGTGGTATTTACATGATGGAAATTAAATCTTCACTGCTAAGGTTCCCTCGTGATTACAAAACCATGACTCACAAAAAGAAATTAGAGAGGACAAATGAAGATTATAGACAGTTATGTGGACACATAAAGAGTTTTTATGATTATTTCGTTTATCCACATTATTGTAGAAATAATAGAAATATTGGTAGTTTTTATGATTATGTGTCTTATTATAGCCAGGACCATCCACGTGAATCAAGCCTAAAGGAATATTTATCACAACTTATTGAAACTGAGTTTAATAATGCTTGTACTATATATACTAGAGTGTTTATTGACGTGTTATCGAATGAAATAATAGTTCCTGGTTATGTTATGAAAGGACGTTTTTACGAGGAACCAAGAATAAAGAAGATGCCATCAGATAAGTCGATAAATGCTATATACTATATGTATCATATGAGATATGGAAAGTCATTTCTGGAGATTGATAAGGATAAAGAATTGGGCGCATATGATGGAACGGCAGCTTTGGATGCACTTTTTGCGAAGAAGAATCAAATTTGTACAAATTGCGGAGAATATCTTGACCTTATTGACCTAAAAAAATATGAAAAATTCTTATATCATTGCAAGAAATGTAACAAATGGTATAGCATGAAAGAAACATATCCTAGAAATATGGAATAATTATCGAACCATAAAATGAGTTATAATTTTAAGCGAATACAATTTTTGCTATAATATTAGCTATATTCAAAAGAAAGGAAATATGCTGTATAACAATATTAATAATGCAATAAAAGCTTTAGTGTTTTCTGGCATTATTCAGTGTAATCGTACTGAAAAAGCAAATGAAACTTTTCATCACGGGACTTATAGAGTTACTAATGCAGGTGTTGTAGTGTTACATAATGAAAGAATGATTACTAATGAAACTATTAGAAAATGTATGGCACTTCAACAAGCTGCAAAGAGTAAACATCTTTCGTTTGAAGACTATCTTGATAATTATTTTTATAAAAAAGAATGAACTTACACAAGGAGTCATTTAAATAATGATGAGCCCTAACCATTCGGGTTAGGGCTTTTACTTTATTCATACATTCCCATGTTCCTTGAAGCTGTAATACCGGCCATTACCAATTATTACATGATCCATCAGCGGTATCCCTATTAAATCCCCGGCTTTGGATAAAGCTGAGGTAAGATTCCTGTCATCAATGCTGGGATAGGGATCTCCAGAAGGATGATTGTGCGCCACCAGAATCGCTGCAGCATGCGCCACAATAGCTGGAGCATAGACTTCTCTGGGATGAACAACTGCGCTGGTGAGTGAGCCCTCTGATATCTGCCTTATTGAAATGATTCTGTTCTTTGTATTAAGCAGCACGACGAGAAAACGCTCATGGGTTTCATGGCGTAAACGCCCCATAAGAACCTGCGCAGCATCAGCAGGACTCGCGATGCGGTCTGACTCCGGAATATCCGTTAACACAAGTCTTTTGCCAAGTTCCATGGATGCCAGAAGGGCAAGAGCCTGATCCTGTGTGATTGGATACCGGTATAACAGGTCATCGACATTCTGGCAATGGGCTAACTGACGGTAGGTTCCGTAATCAGCGTCAATCGTCTCCGCTACATGCAGGGGAGAAACGTTTCTTTTTCCTTTACGCAGAATCATGGAAATGAGTTCCGCATTAGTAAGAGATTCAGGCCCATACTGGCATAACCGTTGTTTTGCATCATTATTTTTACACATAGTACCAACCTTTCTTTTTGGCATAAAAATACCCCTGAAGGCATCTGCCTTCAGGGGATTAGTTGTTATATGGTTAGGTTAAAACTCAGATTCATTGACTTTTTTGTAAAATGTGCTGCTGGATATCCCATATTTTTTCATGAGGAAAACAGCTGTGACTTTTCTAGCTTTCCACAGTTTCAGATCTTCCGACCACGATTCCGGCAGTTCTTTTTTGGGTCTGCCAAACTTGACTTTCCGCTTATGTGCTGCTTCAATACCTTCTTTCTGGCGCTTGCGGATATTATCGCGCTCTGCTTCTGCCATGGTCGCCAGCACTTCGATCAGCACATTATTGACCATCTCCATCAGCATCTTCTGCAGCTTACTGTCATACTGGCTGAAATCAAGCAGGGTAGTGGGAAGATTCAGGATACGTATCACCACATCATGCTCTTTGAAAAAGCGCAGCTCATCCATAACTTCTTTTTTGTTCCTGCCCAGACGTTCCATTTCGTGGATGAAAAGCGTATCGCCGGGACGGAGCATGGCTTTCAGCGTTTGATACGCAGGTCTGTTGAAATCCTTTCCGGAAAGCTTGTCTGAATAGATGTCACGATCATCTGGCACATATTGTTTCAGGCTGTCGATCTGCCTGTCTAGGTTCTGATCTTTGGAACTGACACGGATATAACCGAATATTTTTGCTGTACTCATTACAACACCTCCTTCATAAAGATAGTATGTAGTTGAATATAACAGGATTAACAAATTTGGATTCAATAGATCTTGTATTTTATAAAAAAATATGATCTAATTAATTGACCAGCGATATTAAAGGAAGAGGTGCTGTTATGAGTTACAATATAGAGCCCATGGAATTGATAACTTTCGTTGAGGATAACAAGCTTAAGTTGCCCAGGTTTCAGAGGAAAAGAACGTGGGACAAGAACCAGAATTTTGAGCTGGCAATTAGTGTATTCCAAAATTACCCGGTTGGCGTTGTGATTATTAACAGGGAACAGAACAGCTCATGGCTGTTAGATGGGCGGCAGCGCCGTGCAGCTTTATTAATCATGCGTGAGAATCCTGTCGAACTATATGAGTGGGCAAGATCTTACCTAAAATTCTCCAAAACAGCGGACGAACTTGAAGTTACAAGACACTATTGGGAAAAGGTAGAGCGTTACCTTACAGAAGAGCCAACCGAGAAAAAAAAAGATAAGAATAATGGTGAAGAATCCGAGGAATATACTGAAGATATTGAAGTTATTGAAGATTTTTCTTCTGAGACTGGTCAGAATTCTTTTGATAGCCATAAGCAGAGGGATGGCTTGAAGGTATTGCTGAGCATTATCTTAATGGTACACCAGAACAAGCCCTCCGGAAGCAGATGGGAAAAGCTTTTTGATTTTACCAGTCTAATTCCTCGCCTGAGGTATGCACCACAAAAAAACAACTCAAAAATTGACCCCAAGATGTTACGACGCTTCTTGATTGATTTGATAAGTGATTGGAATAAAGAGAACGAGGGAATCCCAAGCAAAGAGTTTTTTGTTGAATACTATATCCAAAATTTTGTTGTAGATGATGAGCAAAAATTTGGAAATGAGGTAGAAAAGCATTGGGAGGATATTTCCAAGAGCTTGGAAGTGATAGATAAGTCGGAGAAGGTGTTTAAAGAAGCACGCATCGGCGTTATTTGGCTCACCAATGCCAGCCCGCTGGACGCACAGAATATTTTCTCTAGAATCAATGATGGCGGGACGCCGCTTAAGGCAGAAGAACTCCTTTCAGCGAAACCTTATTGGAACAAGGCTGTCAATGTAAGCAATACAAGCGTCGTTGAAAAAGTCAAGGATATGTATAGAAAATTGGGTGTTTCAGCTCCAGAGGGAGTTGTAAGGTGGGATGTTGCAGCCACCCTTATCTCCAGAATTAAAGATAATCATCTTATTTTTGATCCTTATGAGGCATCAAAAAAGAACAATGAGATTGACATGGATGAGGTGACGCTAGGCTTTAAGTTATTAAGCTCAGTTTATGTGCAAGGAATGTCCAGTATCCATGTAAATGAATTAGAGAAAAAAGAAGATAGCATTAAATGGGATAGCGATATTGATACACTTGTAGATGAGCTTAATACTGTATGTAATATTTTGCTGGACGATACTTTCTTTAAGTTCTATTTGAGTTGGAATAAGCCAGTTGCCAGGTTGCTTGGCAATGCTATTGCACTGGAATTCCTGACAATCGTTTGGCTGGATTGGAAGAAGAAAGGCCGTCCGTCTTCAGTATCGGCGCTTACCAAGGCTATCCAACGGGACGCACGGATTTTGTTTGACAAGCTTATATTTGAGTATGCAACTAGGACATGGCGGGGGTCCGGGGATTCCAAGATGTCCTATGACATCAAGAATTGGGAGAAAAGAATTGTTGCGGTTGAAGCTGCAGACTGGAAGAACTTTGTCCTTCAGGCTTGTTCTGGCAATTATAACGGGCAAAGAACCACGAAAAAGGTATTAACCCCGGTATTGTATTACTACTATTCCATAAAACACCTATCCCCTGGTAGCTCTATAGATATTGGCATTGATGTAGACCATATTATGCCTGAGGAAAAATTCAAGGACAACAGCATGGTTGACCAGGCATTAAAAGAGAGCCTTATCAATTTTGCGCTACTGCCCAAAAAAGTTAATATCAAAAAAGGGTCAAAGGCTTTAAACGAGATTACTAATGATTGGCTTAAGCAGCAGATTGAAACATACGAAGAAATTGAGATAAAGGACTTTGACTTGTTTTCAGACATTACAAAAATTGGAAAGCTGCAGGATCATAGGAAAGCTTTATTCTTGGAAGCCTTTGATTCAAAACGAGGCTCTTTGCTTGCAAATTAACAGGCTTTTTTGTTAATGATAAAATTCGAAAGCCATAAAAAAGAAAGCCCGCCAAACTGCGGGCTTATTTTTTACGGTTGGCTATACTTTTACTCAATACTACCCGGTGAAAAACATGTACAAAAGAATTGTCGCTTATTTATAAATCATAAAATAATAAAAGCTCCTCTTCTGTAATATTGATTCCTGCTGAGCGTAATGCCTCTTTTCGTACAGCATATAGCTTCTTTAATAACTCTTCAGATCCTTTTCCATAATGAATATGATTATGACACGTGCTACATAAAGAAACAATATTCTCTTCTACATCCAATGAAACAGGGAATCTGCTTTGTTGGGACATCGGAACCAAATGATGCGGTTCAGTGTACTGCTTCCCAGACTTTTTCCTGATAAATGTTGGATGTTGTGGGTCAATCTCACAGACATAGCCGGCATGTGCAAGTGCATTGATTGCCCGCCGCCGGTCTCTGGGATAGACAATTCTCCCCCCAGTTGTCAAAGGCTTTGGAACAGGTTCCGGTTTCCCGTTATAATCAAAACCATCGGCAGGAACAAAAGAATCTTCTTTCCCTAAATCCGATATTAAATCATTATCAACACGATCTTCATCTATATAATAATAGATAGTCGGAACAGCCCCCCTAAGGTCTGCTATGTCTGCAATTTTTAAATAATAGTGATGCTCTTCAGTAGAACGATCAAAATCAGCTCTAAACACGCCTTTGAAAAAATAAGGCTCAGAGCCTTGTTTGGCAAAAACAAAAACAATATTATTATCCGGAATAAACGTATTTTCAGAGCCAAACTCTTCAATAAGGCTGCCGTCAGAACTTATAATATTAATCCATCCAGAGCTGGATGCCGCTTTTCCATTGACAGCCAACTTTGGAAACCATACCGAATAATCCTCGCCGCCAGATTGAAAAGCAATAGCCCCTCTCATCCAGCCCTCATAAGTTTTCCCAAGATATTCATTGCCGAAGCAATTGTTTAATACATCTACGCTACGCAAATATCCCTGCGGACGCTTTGCATCTAATAATTTGGGGTCAAGCTTCGGAACTGGTCGTGGCATA
>JAEEGL010348724.1_pt1 | contig 21681 bp, 20 predicted proteins | sample 9134231 | NCBI WGS metagenome assembly JAEEGL01 (sample SAMN16246548, study PRJNA631951) | gut metagenome | biome: gut microbiome; feature: rumen; material: fiber-attached | host: Bos | place: Iran: Karaj | collected 2018-10
CTGATTGATACGTTATACAGACAGATCATTATGACAGGCGGTGTTCCGTATGCATTGTCTGTTCCGCGTATCACAACTCTCGACAGCATGAGTAAGGAACAGTTCGACGCAATGATGCAAAAGGGATATGATGAAGCTCAGGCTGGAATCGGTCTTTCGGTGGACGAAGCGTTCAAGAAAGTCCGTGAGGTCGTTTGAGTATGGAGTATTCTGTAAAACTGACACCGCATGCAATCGTACAGATCCAGGAGACGATTGCGTACATATCGAAAGTGTTGCTGGTACCTGAAACAGCAAGAGCATGGTCAGATTATCTGCAAAAGGAAATTGCCGGACTTAGCACGATGCCCGCAAGATTCTCTGCGGTTGACGAAGAACCGTGGAGATCCAGGGGATATCGCAAAATGCTGGTAAAAAACTTCATCGTCTATTACTATGCAGATGACGAAACCAAGACGGTTTGGGTAACGGCAGTTGTATACGGACGGCGTGACCAGCTGAACGTTCTGAAGGATATGCCGTAATAAGCATATTCGATGCAGATTCAATTATTGAATAAGCACACAGCCATGGGAAACCGTGGCTGTTGTCATACATAAACACATTGATGAAAACTCCTCCTTTGCGATCTCATTGTACCGCAAGGGAGGAGTTCTGTAAATTATGCGATTTTTTCGTTCTGATCCGTGGAGGAAAAATGCGCGCAGGTGCCGTAAATACTTGATTTTATTGGGGATTAGTCAAATCCGTTATCTCCACTCGGACCATTGGTTGACAATTTGTCATCGTAAACGTTTCAACCTTTTTACTCATTGCTCATACTGTTATCATATCTTTTATCGCGGAAAATTTGCCTTCTTTTATCCCCGGGACTTTCATGAGATCCTCTGTCGTTTGAAATTTCCCGTGTTCGTTTCTGTAATCGATGATCTTTTTTGCGGATGACTCGCCTATCCCGGGAAGCGTTGTCAAAAGGGCGAGATCGGCGGTGTTTATGTTGATTTTTTCGTCAGCAGAAGCTCCTCCGGGATAATTCGAACCGTTCACTCCTTCGCGGATCACAAAAGATTTGTCCTCGTCGTTCACAGAAGGGATCCTGACCATCATTCCGTTGTAAAGGCTTGCGGCGAGATTGATATGCTCCCTGTCGGCGTCCTCAGTGAGACCCCCCGCCATCTGGACGACTTTGTTCAGTACCTCGCTTGCAGGGACATTGTAAACGCCGGGATTCTTTACACAGCCGATGATATATACAGAAACTCCGTCTGTCGTTTTTATGTCTTCATCATTCGCGTTTTTCTTTGTCTGTCCTGTCTGCGAAGTCGTAAGCGGAACGAGCTTTTTCGGCTCGTCCGTTTCTTTCTTGTCTCTGTTTTTCATACAGCTCCCGACGATTATCGCGCACAGAACAGCCGCCGCTATGATCACATAAACGGCTTTCCCCGGTATCGTAAAAAGTTTTCCGAATATTCGAAATCTCAGAAAATCACCGCCGAACGCTCATCAGGATTGGGCATTTTACCCGTGTGAGCTTCCCGCGGCAATAAGATAAATCTTTTTTTGTTAAAAATAAACTGTGAGGTCATTTCCCGAAACAGTATTTTCGGAAATATTTCCCGAACTGTTTTTATCAGGCGCGGAAGAGACGAATCTGACCTTTTTTACACCGTATTTTGATTCCAAAGCCTTTGAATTGCACTTTTTGTTGCCCGTGAACGTCGAGATCATATTTGACGGAACGACTATTGTCAAAGTGTCCGCCTTGAAATTTTCGGAAATATCTCGTTTTTCGCTTATGACTTTGTCGATTTTGGGTATCAGCTCGTCAATTAAAATATTCGACCGAACCATGTCGCCGAAAGCAGGATGATACGGACCGCCCGCGACGTCTTTGTCCTCGCACATATTCTCCGACGAGTGAAGGCCGGTTCGTATGACTTTTATCCCTGCGTCTTCGTACATACGCGTCAGCTTGGCGCAAAGGCATACTGCGTCTTCGAGGCGCATCGGAGTGTATTTTCCGAGCAGCATCATTTTGTGGAGAGCTGTATTTTTTATCACTATCGTGGGATATATCCTGACGATCGCAGGTCCCAGGGCGATTATTTTTTCAGCCGTTTCGATATCCTGCTCCTCTGTGGAACCGGGAAGACCGGGCATCGTCTGAAGTCCCAGGATAAAGCCTTTTTCTTTTATCATTCGGGAACTTTTTACCGTGTCAGAGACTTTATGGCCTCTTCCGGAAAGGGCCAGCGCTTTGTCGTCCATGGACTGCGCTCCCAGCTCGATCGTGGAAACTCCGAATCTTTTCAGTCTTTCCAGCACCTCTTCGTCTATCGCGTCAGGTCTTGTCGACAGTCTCAATGAATCGATGAAGGCGCTTTTGTTGCCTGGTTTTTTTACATACGGGAATACGAGCCTCAGAAAATGCTCCTGCTGCTCCACCGGAATCGCTGTAAAACTCCCGCCGAAAAACGCGAGCTGTATCTCGTCGTAATTTTCAGATATTTTTTTGTAATTTTCGATTTGGGTTATGATCTCCTCATCCGTCGGAAGATCCTGCGCGCCGCTTATCGATCTTTGATTGCAGAAAACGCAATCGTGCGGGCACCCCAGATGAGGTATGAAAACGGGTATTATCAGCATTTTTTCTCACCGTTTTCGATGTATTTTTCGTAATATTCCTTCGCTGCCGCCTGCTCGGCGTCCTGTTTCGTTTTACCTTTGCCTTCGGCAGTTTTTCCGTCCAGAGTCACGCGGTAGATGTATTTTTTGTCGTGATCGGGACCTTCTTCGCCTATTATTTCGTATTGTTCCTTTGCTCCGTGAGACGCGGCATATTCCTGGAGATTCGTCTTGCGGTCCGTTTCCATGAATGTTTTCAGATGCTTTTCGACTTCGCCTGCCATTTTACTTTTGACATAGCCGATAGCAGCTTCCGGGCCTCCGTCCATATACACCGCTCCTACGATGCTCTCAAACACGTCAGAAAGTATCGAGGGCTTTTTGTTGCCTCCCTGCCTGCTTTCACCGACTCCGAGCCTTATATATTTGTCTATCGAGATCCTGAGAGCAAGCTCCGCCAGAGTTTCCTCACGGACGAGATCCGCTCTCAGTTTCGTCAGTTTCCCCTCGGGAAAATCTTCAAACGCGTTATAGATATCTGTGCTTACAACGACAGAAACGACTGAATCTCCGAGGAATTCCAGTCGTTGATAACTGTCTGTATGGTGCTCATTCGCATACGACGTGTGAGTCAGAGCCGTTTCAAGAAGCTTTTTGTTCTTGAATACGTATCCGATGCTCTGTTCGCACGCAGCGAGCAGCTCTTCATTCATTCTGTCGTCTGCCTTTTCTTTCACTTTAAGGCCTTCTTCGCGATCTTATTTCTCTTTCTTTGCGTCTTCGATGAACTTCATCGCGTCTCCGACCGTTACGATCTTTTCAGCTTCCGCATCGGGGATCTTTACGTCGAATTCCTGCTCGAGTGCCATAACGAGCTCAACGATATCGAGTGAATCAGCGTTGAGATCATCGATGAATGATGCCTCGGGAGTTACCGCGCTCTCCGATACACCCAGTTTGTCTGCTACGATTGCTTTGATTTTTTCCAGCATTGTTCTAACAACTCCTTTTTAAACTTCTTTTGTTTGATTCCTGACCTTTTTGAGGTCTGCCATTTCTCTGCCGAGCGATTCAATGAATCGTATCTCGGCCAGTTTTTGCGCTCTGAGTACTACGTACTTGATCGTTTTTTCAGTTGAATTACCGTGTGTCTTCAGCACCAGACCCTTGATCCCAAGTATCGGAGCGCCTCCGTTCACATCCGTGTCCATCACATGCTTGAATTCCGTCAGCCTTTTCTTCAGCATTGCTCCGGCAACCTTCGTAAAAAGGCTTTCCGTCATTATCTCTTTCATCTCTTTGAACAGATATTTTGCCGTTCCTTCCACGACCTTCAGGCACACATTGCCCGTGAATCCGTCTGAAAGTAAAATATCCGCTCTGGCGTCAAATATCTCTTTTCCTTCGATATTGCCCACAAAATTCATTCCCGATCTCTTCAGCAATTTGAACGCTTCCCTGACTTCTTCGGAGCCTTTTTCCTCTTCGGTTCCTATGTTAAGAAGTCCGATCCTCGGATCCTCTATCCCCATCGCCGCTCTCGCGTAGTTTCTGCCCAGATGGGCGAATTGGAGATAGTATTCCGGTCTGCATGCCGTGTTGAGTCCGGCATCAAGCAGCAGGAATTTGCCTTTTGTGGACGGTATTATCGCGCCCAGTGCAGGTCTTTCGACGCCCTCCATTCTTTTTACGATCAATACAGCTCCCGTGAGAAGCGCTCCGCTGTTGCCCGCCGATATAAATGCGTCACCCTCTCCCTCAACGAGCAGGTTAAAACCTCTCACCATCGATGAGTCTGTTTTGTTTTTGATCGCTTTCGTCGGAACATCCTCATAATCTATAACTTCTGTCGTGGCGCATATGTGAAGTCTCTCTTTGTCATACTCGAGAGTGCTTAAAACGCCTTCAATCACTTTTTGATCGCCCAAAAGAGTGACATCAAAGCCCTTCGCTTCTGCAAGCGAAGAAACAGCGCCTCTTATCATAACTTCAGGCCCGTTTTCAGAGCCCATCACGTCAACAAGTATATTCATCAGGATTTCCTTTTTCGTTGCTCGCGGGGCGGTTTCCCGACCTCGCAAGGGATATTATACGAATTGGGCGACCTCTTGTCAAGATTCCGGGCTTCGCAGACGATTGCACGCGGTATGCGACCCTTTGCAAACATCCTTCATTTCTGTATAATATATGCGGGATTTTACATTTCAAGGAGACAAATACATGCCTGTTTTCGTCAAAGTTTTACTCATAATTCTTGCCGTACTCGCAGGGCTTTTCATCATTTATGTTGTCGTTGGAAGCATTTATTTTTTCAATTTCGCAACAAACAACAGGAAAGCCAAAAAGAAGAAGGACAACGATCCGGGAAGTTCAAAAGTAGCCGATACGCTCATAAAAATGTTCCCGAGTCTTCTCGATACGCCCGATTTTATTCTGGAAAGGCGCAACGAATTCGCTGCAATGCCTTATGAACAGATGGAGATAAAAAGCTATGACGGGATCACTTTGAGGGCAAAATATTACGCGTGCGAAAACTCGAAGAAGACAGTCATCTGCATGCACGGCTTCAAGAGCGCCGGATATATCGACTACGGACCCGTCGTTCCCTTCTGGCACGGAATCGGTTATAACGTGCTCCTTCCCGATCAGCGCTCATGCGGGATGAGCGACGGAAAATATGTCACATTCGGCGCGAAGGAGCAGATCGACTGCAAAGATTGGGCTGAATTTGTGTCTTTGAAACTGTGCCCCGGCGGAAAGATCGTTTTGCTCGGGACGTCGATGGGCGGCGCCACGGTCATGCTTGCGTCAAGCCTTCCCGGTCTTCCCGAAAATGTCATCGGCGTGATCTCCGACTGCGGTTATTCTTCCGCTTCTGAAATAGTAAAACACATCGCGAGGTCAAAGTTTCACATTATACCTTTTCCCCTTTATCAGGTCACAGACATTTTGAACAGGATCATCGCAAAGTATTCGTTTGAAGACGCCGCCCCTGTCAAATCACTGAAGCGCACGAACCTGCCTTTCCTCTTTATTCACGGAGAAGCTGACGATTTTGTGCCGTTTTATATGGAAAAAATTTGTTTTGACGCGTGTGCGTCAGAAAAAAAGAAGTACGTGTCTTTCCCGAGAGCAAGTCACGCACATTCGTTATATACAGACCCTAAAAAATATGAGGCTGAAGTGAAAGAGTTTTTACTCAGTTGCGAGGCCGAATAGTATCCTGTCGCCTGCGGGGCAATGACCTGCGCCGCCGAGGACATTAAACGTATTAATAGTAAAACTGCCCTTTCCGCACGCGTATTCTCCGAGGTTTACACCCGCGTGGTATTTTCCTTCGTTGATCCCTGTGACCCATTCGAAATTGCCCACTGCGAAGAACATGGCGTCGCATCTCGAAGGCATCGTATCAGAGAGCACGCAGATGTGAGGATACGCGCCGCAGTAATAGTCCCATTCCGCAAAACCTTTTTTGACATTTTTGGTTATCTCTGTGTCTTTAACGATCACGTCCTTGTGATAGACCCATGCGGGATAGCCGAGGATCATCTTGTGTTCAAGTGGCATTGCGGGCGCCGCGGGTTGTGAATCGTCAAATGTAAGCGGATCGAGATATATCACTTTTGCGCCTCTCTTTGAAGCGTTCATGAGTTTTTGCGCAAGTTTCAGCGCCTTATCCTTCGGAAGCGGTCCGACAAGGATCTTCTTGCCCGCGAGGTTGTCAGGATCCTTCAGATCTTCCTTCGAGATCTCCGTTGTTTCCACATTGACAGACCTCAGATACTCTCTTGCGTTTTCCGGCAGGTAAAAACTGAGCACATTCGAGCTCTTTGTCACTTTTATTCTCTCGCTCACGTAAAATGTTCTGACTGAAGCGTCAGGCGCGCCTCCGTTTTTAAGATAAGCTTTGAAGCGGTATCTGCCTTCCGGAACGTTCAGGACGACTTTTTCGTCAAACACTCTGAAAGCGAGCTCCGGATATCCTTCTTTTCCGTATATCGGAAGAGTGAATTTTCTCTCCCACTTCTTTATCGGTGTGCCCTGTTCGTTAGTCAGGGCAAATACCGCCGTGTATTCTCCGTCTCTCAAAACGTCTTCGTTCGCGAGCACCGCCTCGAGTTCGATCTCTTCGTCGCTGTAAACGTTTCCTTTTGATACGAACAGGCACCAGCGCAGCTTCGAAAAACCGTCTCTGAAAGCATCATAGTGTCCCGGTTTGAAATTCCTGAAAAGAGTAATAGGTCCCTCTCCCGTTATGCAGTGATCGAGCAGTCCCGTCACATTGTAACCGCAGCATCTCGGATTCGATCTCACGATATCGAAGCTTATCCTTCTCTCGTGGGCGTTGTGTCTCAATGAATCCTGCAGGAAGTCCTCAGGCTCTGCGTATACGTCGTAGCAGTTGTATTTTTTGAAATCCTCAAGATACGCCTCCCTTATCTCGTTTATTACAAGATAATCGGGGTTTTTAACGTCGATCCCGTGCATCTGGAACTCTTTGCAAGATGTTAAAACGTCCTCCTGGCTTCCCACGCCGAACTCGGAAATGAACACGGGGCCTCTCAGGTCGTGTCCCGCGACTCTGTTCAGAGAGCCTTTTGACGTATCGAGCGGAACTCCCATATAGTTGTGAACGTCTCCGGCGCTCTTTCCGTCCGGGATCCCTTCATCGCCCCACTGACACTCCCATTCCGTTTTACCCGGGTTCGCGAACGAACCGAGCATATAATCCTTCTGATAATCTTTCTGCGGCACCGTGAGGTCGAATCTTCCGCTTGAGAATATGACAAGTCTCGTGTCGTCGAACTTTCTGAGCGTAGGTAAAAATCCCTTCGCGGCATAGAATGAATCTCCGACATTCGTCTCGTTCAATAGTCCGATTATCGTCATGCACGGATGATTTCTGTCCCTTTTTATCATCGTGCAATATGAATCGTAAAACAGGTCCTTCGCTCTGGGAGAATCTCCGAGATACCACGAAGCCATCGTCTCCTGGTAAACCATAAGTCCGAGCGAGTCGCAATAGTCAAGCTGCTCCGGTGTCGCCGCTGCCGCTATGAATCTTATACAGTTAAAACCTGCTGCTTTCGCAAGTCTGAGATCGTCATACTGCATCCCCGGGATCGCTGCGAGAGTGACTCCTATGGGGAAGATGTTGCCTGTATGTGCGCTTTTTAAGAATATCCTCTTGCCGTTGAGGAAGAAAAAACCGTCCTTGACTATGAATTCTCTGAAACCGGTCGTTATTTCCGCTTCCATCTCTCTGCCGTCGGAAAGCGCAGCTCTGACTACATACCTGTACAGATTCGGCTCTTCGACTGACCAGAGCAGCGGGTCCTCCACGGTAAAATCGATCTCGCACGTTCCCTCTCCCTGCGGCACTTCTTTTTTCTCTCTGAAGACTTTGCAGGGTTTGAGCGCAGATCTTTCGAATATTTCTATCGAATATTCGGCATCGAGTTTTTTTCTGTGATTTTTGGTAGAAACGAACAGTTTGACGTCTCCCGTATGCATATCGTTTTTCGCGTAGACGTCTGTGATATATGTGTCTTCGAGGCAGCTCAAGGTGACCGGTAGTGTGATACCGCCGCCGTTGTAAGCTGCGCCTGCTCTGAATTTGTCCTCTTCTATATTTCTCCTCGGGATCTTCTTTCTCTCGAGTCCGTCTATCACTTTTCCGCACGGAGGATTGATCACCCTAACGGCTATGAGGACCTCTTTTTTGCCTTTGAATTTGTCTGTCACATCGATCTCGAAAGGCTTTTCGGGTCCTTCATTGGAATAGACCTTCACTCCGTCTACATATGTGTCGCTGTAGTAATCGACAGCGCCGAAAGAGAGGATGATCCTCTTGTTTTTAACACCGTAAAAAGGATTGTTCGTCTTCTTGTAGTACCAGACTACGCCGTGATAATCGTAAAGGACCTGCTGAATGATCCCGGGCACAGGAACCGGCAGTGCATCGGAACGGACAGCGGCCGCATAACCTTGTTCTCTTCCCACATTTTCGGGATCGGGTGATATCAGCCAACCGTCGTTGAAATTCAAACTATCGCGCATTTTTTGCCTCCTGAAAGAGTTCTTTATGCGCCTATTATAACAATAACAACTGCCTTTCGCAAGAAGTTACATTTCGTCTTTTTTGAATAGATCTTTGTTTTTCACGAAGTATTCGCAACCCGAATAGATCGTCATAATGACTGAGAAAACGAGTATTATATTGCCTGCCCAGAAGAGGACAGTGGAGATCGTCCGGATCACCGGGACAGACGGGAACGAATCTCTCGCCGCCCATGCTGTTAAAAGCGTTATCAGCGCGATGCACTGCGTCAGCGTCTTGAGTTTGCCCGATTTGCCCGCAGCTATTACTTTCCCCCTGCTTGCCGCAATCAGCCTCATTCCCGTTACCGCGAATTCGCGAGTCAGAACGATCATCGTAGCCCAGATATAGTATTTGCTTACGAGTGTAAGCGATAAAAGCGCGACAGTCACGAGGAGCTTGTCAGCGATGGGATCGAGGAACTTTCCGAAGTCGGTGACGATGTTTCTCTTTCTGGCGATCTTTCCGTCGATCATATCTGTCAGGGATGCGACAACGAAGATCACGAGCGCGAAAATGAGCTTGTAATCTGTAACGAATCCCAGATAAGGCATGAAATCCGGAAACGGAAAAGCAAAAAACATATATACAGGTATCATTATTATTCTTGCGAGCGTGATTCTGTTAGGAAGATTCATAAAATCTTATCTCCTCAAGTATTGATTTTTTATGTGCTAATTTTGCCACAAACGGCCTCTCCTGTCAAATCGTACTCGTCCGCGAGGAGTATTCTTACCTGCACTGTCTGACCTGTTTCAAGCGGCTCTCTGCTCGTAAAATACACATATCCGTCGACCTCCGGCGCCTCCGCATACGTTCTGCCATAATAGAATATCCCGTCGTCCGAAACACCCTCGACGAGCGCATCGTAAGTCTTTCCCACTCTTTCGAGGTTCTTTTCATACGATATTTTCTGCTGGATAGCCATGAGCTCGTTGTATCTTCTCTCTTTTGTGCTCTTCCTGATCTGACCCTTCATTTTGGCGGCTTCGGTGCCTTCCTCTTTCGAATATTCGAATATTCCAGCCCTGTCGAATCTGAATTCCGAAAGGAAGTTTTTGAGCTCTTCAAAATCTTTTTCTGTCTCGCCGGGGAAGCCCGTCATCAGCGTCGTTCTGATGATCACATCAGGTATTTCCTCTCTGAACCTGTTGAATATCTTTTTTATCTCTTCAGCTCTTCCCCTTCTGTTCATCGCGCGCAAAACGTCGTCCGAAATATGCTGGACCGGAAGATCCACATAGTGGAGGATATTCTTACTCGTTTTGAGAGTGTCTATGAGCTCCGCGGTGATCTCATCGGGATAAAGATACATAACTCTCAATTTGCACATACCATCCATATCGTCAAGCTTTTTGAGGAGCATCGGGAGGGACGGTTTGCCGTATATGTCGCGGCCGTATCTCGATGTGTCCTGTGCGATGACTGTTATCTCTTTCACACCCTGATCGAGAAGCATTCTCGCTTCGCGTAAAATGTCCTCCACGGTTCTGCTTCTGAACGGTCCTCTTATGCTCGGGATCGCGCAGTAGCTGCATTTGTTGTCGCAGCCTTCGCAGATCTTCAGATATGCGCTTCCCTTCGGCGTGGATAGTACTCTGTCGGCATTGAGATAATCAAGCGGAAAATTTTCTTTCAGGTTGATATATTTCCTGCCGGCGAGTGTCTCTTCGACTGCTTCGGCGACTTTGTCGTACTGTCCGATACCGATTATTCCGTCAACTTCGGGGATGCTCTCTTCGATCTCTTTGCCGTATCTTTCGGCGAGGCAACCCGTTACTATGAGACTCTTGAGTTTGTCTTTTTTTCTCGCGGCTGCCTCAAGGATCGCGTTGATCGCCTCTTCCTTCGCGCTCTCTATAAACGCGCACGTGTTGACTATTATAACTTCAGCTTCAGCTTCGTCAGACGTTATTTCGTATTTTTCTTTCAGCGCTCCGAGTATTATTTCCGCGTCGACCCGGTTCTTCGCGCAGCCCAGGGAGATCATACCTATCTTAATCATAATCGTCACCCTCCGAAATGTTTTCCGTATTTACAAGTTCTTTGATCAGTTCGAAATCGAAACCCTTCGAACCAAGGTACGAGGCGAGTTTCTGCGCCTTCTTCATCGCTTCTTTTTTGCTGTTAAAATTCTCTTTTTTGCCCGTTTGAAGCTCTTTTTTCTTCAGTTTCTCTTCTTTTTCCCTCTTTTTGAGCGCTTTTTGAGCTGTCTGCCTGTCGTCTGTCTCAAGGTATTCTATCGCATATTCGACAGCCTCTTCCGGCAGGCCTTTTATTTTTCCCTGAAGCCTTATCATATTGAGGGCGTACAGTTTTTCCTCCGCGCATTTTCTGACGAATGAGACTGCATATCTTTTGTCGTCTATATATTGCTCCTCCGAAAGTCTCTCGATCGCTCTTTCTCTGGGCTCCTCCGGGATCTCTTTCGCAATTGCCTTTCTGATCTCTCCGGATGTCTTCCTTGATTTAAGCGCCTCCCTGAGTCCCTGTGAAAATGCCCTGTCCTCGTAAACGCTGTCCATGAGCGATTCAAACGACCTCGAAAGCCCGTTCTCAATGTCGAAAAGGGAATATTTGTAAAATTCATCATACGAAAAGAACAGCTGCTCTCCGTTCCCGAAGGTCACGAGGCAGCCATCCTCTTTCTGCTCATATGCTTTTATTTCACATTTTTCTTCCATCACTCGCTTTATTTTTCTTCCGCAGAGTTGTCGCCTTCTTCAACGTTGTCGCCGAATCCGAGCTTGTCTCTGATCGTAAGATCTATCTCTTCCGTTACGATCGGATTGTCGATAAGGTACTGCTTCGCGTTTTCTCTTCCCTGACCGATACGTGATCCTTTGTACGAAAACCATGCGCCGCTCTTTTCGATGATCTCAAGCTGTGTAGCGACATCGAGGATCGATCCTTCTCTCGAAATACCTTTTCCGTAAATGATATCGAATTCCGTCTCCTTGAAAGGCGGTGCGACTTTGTTCTTTACAACTTTCGCTTTCGTCCTGTTGCCCACCACTTCGGAGCCGTTTTTGATCGCTTCGATCCTTCTGACATCTATTCTCACCGAAGCGTAAAATTTAAGCGCTCTGCCGCCCGTCGTTACTTCCGGATTTCCAAACATGACGCCGATCTTTTCTCTCAGCTGGTTGATGAATATGGCGATCGTGTTCGATTTGCCGATGATTCCCGAAAGCTTGCGCAGCGCCTGCGACATAAGCCTCGCCTGAAGGCCCATATGCTGGTCTCCCATCTCACCGGCGATCTCAGCCTTTGGAACGAGAGCCGCGACTGAGTCTATGACGATAACGTCTATGGCGCCGCTTCTCACGAGCGCTTCCGCGATCTCCAGCGCCTGCTCTCCGGTGTCGGGCTGTGAAACTATCAGATTGTCTATATCAACTCCGAGATTTTTGGCGTAGACCGGATCGAGCGCGTGCTCAACGTCTATGAAAGCAGCTTCTCCGCCTCTCTTCTGGGCTTCTGCGATAACGTGGAGAGCGAGTGTCGTCTTACCTGAGGATTCCGGTCCGAAGATCTCGATTATCCTGCCTCTCGGGAGGCCGCCCGTTCCGAGCGCTATATCGAGTCCCAAAGAACCCGTCGGGATGACGTCCACTTTCATATGAGCGTTCTCTCCGAGTTTCATGACCGTACCCTGTCCGTACTGTTTTTCTATCTGAAGCATCGCGGCTTCTATCGCCTTTTTCTTCTCGTCATTCTTAACGTTTTCCATTTCTTCCTCCTGGTTTTTCTCTTTTGATCTAACTTTCCCCCGCGAAATTTTATCGAACATAAGTTCCCTTATATGATACTATACGCGGCAATGTATGTCAATTATTTTCTTCTTTTTTGACCTCATTTTCGAAAATACTTCCCTCGAGCATCTCAAGATCGCCCGGTTCAGTCACTTTCATATTCGAAAACGCTCCCTGAACAGTCACGACTTTGCCTCCCATGAATTTTACAAGGCCTGTATCGTCAGTGATATCGGGGACAAATTCCCCTCTTTTTTTCTTTTCTTCGTAGTTGTCGTGCGCCTCTTTTATCTTCCCCAGGTAAAATGTCTGCGGCGTCTGCAATGCCACGACATTGTCTCTTCTGACATCCTCTCCGAGCGTTCCCGATTCTGACACGCACATGGTGTCCCTGCATTTTATCGCAGTGCACGCGGCGCCGGTCTTCTTAACTCCTTCAAGGTTGGCTGAAATTATCTTATCAGTAACGCCCGGTCTTGCCGCGTCGTGAAGGAGGACGACTGTATCGGGAGCGTATCTTACATAAAGGGTGTCGATCGCATTCTTCGAAGATTCGCGCCTCGTTTTCCCCGGCAAAATGTATCCCAGAAATTTGTCTTTGCAGTATTTTTCTGTTATTTCGGTGAACTTTTCACGCCACGAAGGATCGCAGACGACGCAGATCCCGTCGATATCTTTGTGCTCGGAAAATGCTTTCAGCGAATATGCGGCGAGCGGGATGCCCCGCAAGAGCGCGAACTGTTTGGGATACGAAAGGCGCATTCTCTCGCCTCTTCCGCCTGCCATTATCACAGCGATATTCATGCCTTTTCGCACCTCCCCGCGCATTTTACCGAAAGCGCTTTTGTTGATAGATGTATTATACCAAAAAGTTGAAGTTTTCTCAATTTCGTGCTAATATTCAAATCGACCCTTTTCAAGGAGGTATTTTATGAAAACATCAAATAACAGTCATTTTTCACATAAAATATATGCCCTTCTCGCTCTTCTGCTCGCATCGGTGATGCTTGTATGCGGATGCGCGACGGAAAAGCCCGATACGCCCGACAGAACCGGGGCGCCTGAGACTACCGCGACAGCTGCACCAACCGAAGCTCCGACAGACGCTCCGAAGGTTACGCCTACGGAAGCTCCTGCAAATATTCCGACGGACGAACCCACCGCTACTCCGACAGATGCCGCGACTGCGACTCCTACGGAAGCTCCGACGAATACGCCGTCTCCGGCACCCACGCCCGCGCCGACGCCCACACCTGCTCCGACACCTGAGCCTACACACACGCCTTCACCCGCGCCAACGGATGATCCGATCACTCCAGTATTGATCATTCCCGGGATACTCGGAAGCGAGATCGAAAACGACGGAGTCACTGTTTGGCCGATAATTGATACGACTCTCGATTTTACGAATATGACGGCGCAGGAGCAGTCATCAATTTTGATCACGGCATTTACAAACGTTTCGATGCTTACGCTGAACGAGGATATGACTGAAAACGTGCCTCTCGATGCGGTCGCGTATACGCCTGTTACGAAGGCTCTCGACAAGGGCCGGAACATCGGAACGCTCGATACGTACAGGACCCTCGCTGCTGCTGTCGCAAAAGAGATCGGCTCCGAAAACGTCTTTTTCTTCGGTTACGATTTCAGAATGGATATTCGGGACACGGCGGATAAACTGAATACCTTGATCGAAAATATAAAGGCCGACAAAAACGTCTCGAAGGTCAATATCGTCGCTCACAGCATGGGAGGTCTCGTACTGACGTCGTACGCAAAAAAATACGGTACCGGTTCGCTGAAACAGGGTGTCCTTTGCGGTTCTCCTCTGCTCGGCTCCGAAAACGCATCCCTCGTGCTTCAGGACACTGACGTTCTCCTTCAGCAGCTGGGTCAGGGAGAATCTCTCCCGGAGGAATTCCTTGAATTCAAGGAGAACGAGATGGTAAGAGAAGCCATCTCTTCCGTCGTTCTCTGCGCTAAATCGATGCCTTCCGTCTACGCGATGATCCCGGATGAATCGTTCGATCCCTCGAAATTCACATCCCCCGCAGCAATAAAAGGCCGTGAAACGGCTGATTATATAAGAAAAGACGTCGTTGAAACGCTCGACAAAACATGCTTCTCCTTTATTATCGGAACAGGCATGGACACTCTCGCACCGGGCGGAGTTACCAACGCTTCCGGCGACGGCGTAGTTACATACGAAAGCGCCTCGGCGAATTTTAAGCTTTCAAGCAGGGCATACACATATTCCAATATAGCACACCGCGATCTCGTCTCGAACGAGGAGTGCCTGAAAGATATCGTATCCATTGTGACGTGATTTCAGCGAAATAAAAAACTGTTTGAACAGCTCGTTGTATGTGATCTCCGCAGCGCCGGAGATCACTTTTATACACGGGCGTTTACTGTAAAGATCTTCCGTCCGTTTCGACGGTTTTGTGCGCGTTTTTATATTATTTTGCCTGTTCCGCGGCTTTTTTCTTAACTTTGTAATATGCGAAGAATCCGACTATCGAACCCGTTCCGTAGCAAAGATGCATAAGGAGGAACACCCACGGGAGCGCGAGTATGTGAGATATTTTTTTCGTCCTTTTTACAGCGAAAACGAGTCCGCACGCAAGATGCATCAAAAGTCCTCCGAGCGTCAAAAACCATATCGGATGGAAGAATATTCCGCCGATCAGCGTGACGATCAGCGCAAGGACGAAAGCGAGCGGGACGAAATGCCTGAGGGACATTTTACCGGGGCGGAGTCTGAAATTGATCATCGTCCATTTGCCGTTGCTGAACTGCTGCTTTGCGAGCTTTTTGAACGTGTCGCGCGAATTATAGTAGGAGCAGATCTCCGGATCGAGGTAAAATTTCATCCCCGCGTCCCTCATCCGCCTGTGGAGATCGTTGTCCTGCGTCCTCACGAGCGCCTCATTAAAATACCCTATCTCGTCGAAAACGCTCTTTTTATACAAGCCGTACGCGACCGTATCTACGTATCCGGCCTCTTTTGAATAGCGGAATTTCGCGCCGCCGACTCCGAAAGGACTCGAAAGAGCCTCTTTGATCATCTCTCCCTTTTTCGTGGTACTCACCGTCACCATCCGGCCGCCGACGCACGACGCGTCTCCGACCTTCAGCATGACATCAACATTTTTCGATATGAAATCTTTCTCGACATACGCATGCGCGTCAGGTCTTATAATATACTCACCCTGCGCCGCTTTGATACCTGTATTCCAGCCCGAAGCGAGTATGTGTTTGGGGTTGTTCAGTATCCTTACGGAAGGAGTCTGCCTCTCTTCGGAAGCCTTTTTAATTTCTTCGTTTATGATCTCGAGCGTTTTATCCGTCGATTCTCCGTCGACGATCACTATTTCATAGCAGTCGGAAGGATAGTCCTGGCAAAGAAGCGAGCCAAGGCATTTGGCGATATATTTTTCCTCGTTTCTCACGACGATCAGAGCCGTTACAAAAGGTTTTTCCGCTGCTTTCCCGTTTCCGTCCATTCCGATAGTCCTTTTTACAGATTTGCTTTGTACCACTCGATGGCAGCTGCTATGCCGCGTTCAAAATTCCAGTCGGGATCGTATCCCAGCATACTTCTCGCCTTGCCGATGTCTGCGTTGCTGTGTTTTATGTCTCCCGCGCGGTCAGGTCCGAATATCGGCTCTCTGTCAACGCCCAGCGCCTTCGTGAGTCCGTAATATATATCTATCAGGTATTCTCTGCCGCCGTAAGCGATATTGTAAGCCTCTCCCGCCGATTCGTGAGGCGCGAGACACGCTTTCAGATTCGCCTCGATAACGTTCTCTATATAGGTAAAATCGCGGCTCTGCTTTCCGTCTCCGTTGATCGTCGGAGTCTCGCCGCGAAGGAGCTGTTTTATGAATTTCGGAATGACTGCCGCATACGCTCCGTCCGGATCCTGCCTCCTGCCGAAAACGTTAAAATATCTCAGTCCGTATGTATCCAGTCCGTAGTGGCGAGTATACTGCTTTGCCCATTCCTCGTCAGCTCTCTTTGAAACAGCATAAGGAGACAAAAGGTTGCCCTCTCTTCCTTCCTTTTTCGGAAGATTCGGTTCGTCCCCGTAAACCGAGGATGAAGACGCGTATACGAACTTTTTTACGCCTTTCCTGCGGGCGGCTTCGAGCATATTGAGCGTGCCCTGGATGTTGTTCGCGCAGTAATACAGGGGCATCTCGATCGATCTCGGAACGCTTCCCCACGCGGCCTGATTGAGCACGTAATCCACGCCCTCGCATACGTTCATACATGTGTCGAGATCTTTTATGTCGCCTTTTATGAACTCGTAATTCGGCTCTCCGGCAAACATATCCACGTTCGCCTGTTTCCCCGTCGAGAGGTCGTCAAGACATCTGACCCTGTATCCGAGTCGTAAAATGGCTTCGCAAAGGTTCGAACCGATGAAGCCGGCTCCTCCCGTCACGAGAAATAGCGATCCTTCAGGAAATTTTACACTGTCGTATCCCATATCGTTCCTCTGTATCTTCTGCGGTCTTTACATCACAGTCTGAAATATTTGTACTCTTTCGAGATGAATGTGTTTTTGTCGCGAACGCCCTTGACATCTACGATGACTTTGCGTTTGTTGGGCTCGTTTTTGAACATCGCTTCGATGTCTTCGTCAAGAAGCGCCTTGAACTCTTTATGCGCCACTGCGATGATCAGACAGTCGAGATCCTTGAATTCAGACAGCGGAACGAGGTCCACTCCGTAAAATCTCTTCGCGTCTGTCGCATCCGCCACCGGATCGCACACCAGCGGCTTTATGCCGTATTCGTTGAGTTCTTTGATTATATCGTCAACCTTGCTGTTTCTCGTATCGGGGCAGTCCTCTTTGAAAGTTATTCCGAGGCATCCTACTTTCGCGTGGCTTATCGGTTTGTCGGCTTTGATGAGCTGTTTTACAGTCTGCTCTGCGACATATTTGCCCATATCGTCGTTGATGCGCCTGCCGGAGAGGATTATCTGACTGTGGTAGCCGAACTGCTCTGCGCGGTACGTGAGGTAGTACGGATCGATGCCTATGCAGTGACCTCCGACGAGACCCGGTCTGAAAGGAAGAAAATTCCACTTCGTTCCCGCAGCTTCAAGCACTTCGAGCGTATCGATGCCCATCTTGTTAAAAATGATCGACAACTCGTTCATAAACGCTATATTTATATCTCTCTGGCTGTTTTCAATGACTTTCGCGGCTTCAGCGACTTTGATGCACGACGCTTTGTGAACTCCCGCTTCGACGACTATTCCGTAAACGCTTGCGATGGTTTCGAGTGCGTCTTCGTCCATTCCGGAAACGATCTTCTTTATATTTGTCAGTCTGTGGACCTTGTCTCCGGGATTGATCCTTTCGGGAGAATAACCGACTTTAAAATCTACACCGCATTTCATTCCCGATTCCCTTTCGAGTATCGGAACGCATGTCTCTTCCGTAACACCCGGATAAACCGTCGATTCGTATACCACGATCGCGCCTTTTGTGAGGTTTCTGCCGACTATCTCGCTCGAGCCGATGACAGGCGCAAGGTCAGGCGTCGTGTCCTTATTTACAGGTGTCGGAACAGCCACGATAATAAATTTGGCTTCTTTCAGCTTCTTCTCGTCGTACGTCCATTCGACAGAGCTGTTTTTTATAACATCGTCTCCGACTTCCCTTGTCGGATCTTTGCCGGATCTGTACGCTTCGATCTTTGCCTTGTTGATGTCGAATCCGATGACATCCACGTGCTTCGCAAACTCCACCGCTATGGGCATTCCCACATATCCGAGTCCGACCAAAGCCAGTTTTTCCTGCCTGTTGATTATTTTTTCATATAACGTCATATAGATACCTCTTTCGCCCTGCCCGCCGCAAAAACATACGCGCTTAAGATACAGGCAGACTCCTTTGTATTATATCTTGTATACCGATTTTTTGCAAGTTGTGGTATAATACTCTTCCGATGGCGTTTAATTTTACACGCCGCGAAAAAACTAACGATTCATGGAGAATTTTTATGTTAAAACTTGAAAATCTCGTGTGGAATACCCCCATGGGAACTACGATCATAAACAATATTTCTCTTGCCGTGCCCCACAACAGGCTGCTCGTTATAACGGGACCTAACGGAAGCGGCAAGACGACTCTTGCCAAGCTGATCGCCGGGATCGAAACTCCTCTTTCAGGTAAAATTATCATGGACGACGAAGATATCACTGACCTCGACGTCTCCGAAAGAGCAAAAAAGGGACTGGCTTTTGCTTTCCAGCAGCCCGTCAGATTCAAGGGCATCACCGTCCGCGACCTTTTGACCATTGCGAATAAAGAAGCATCCGACGCGGAGATCCGCGAGACTCTTCTGAAGGTGGGAATGCAGCCGGAAAAATACCTCGACAGAGAAGTCGACGCAAAACTTTCGGGAGGAGAAATAAAGAGAGTCGAGATCGCGAGCGTTTTACTCAGACACGCGAAATATACTATCTTTGACGAACCTGAGGCTGGAATCGATATCTGGAGCTTCAAGGATCTCACGGAGACGTTTGAAAGCCTCAAAAACGACAGCGATTCGGCGCTTATCATCATTTCTCACCAGAAAAAGGTTCTTTCGATAGCAGACGAGATAGCTGTCATCGACGGAGGACGCGTCACCGATTACGGCGAGAGGGCAGAAATGTTTAAGAAGATCTTCTGTGAAAACGACACGTATCATTCATGCTGCAACAGGAAAGGAGCGATCCCCGATGGAATTTAAAAATATCACCAAAGAACTTTTGGATCTTGTTTCCGACACTCCTTTTTCGATCAATTCCGAGACCCCTATCGCGTACAATATCAGAGAGGACTGCCAAAGCATCGCGCGTGCATCTACGGAGCATATCAAAATAGAATCCAAAAAAGACGGCCCCGGACTCGAGATATACATTTCCTCAGAGACTAAAGGCGAAAAGGTCTTCATCCCGGCATGCGTCACGAAGAGCAACATAGACGACCTCGTTTACAACGATTTCTTTATTGCCGAAGGCGCCGATGTCATTATAGTCGCCGGCTGCGGCCTCCATTCCGAGACTGACGAACTCGCCCGCCACAACGGTATCCACAGATTCTTCTGCGGTAAAAATTCGCACGTTTTATACGTTGAAAAGCACGTCGGAACAGGAAAAGACACCGCAAACCGCGTGATCAACCCTGTAACTGACGCGATCCTCGAAGAAGGCGCTTATCTCGAAATGGATACTTCCCAGCTTGGAGGTATTACGGATACAACGAGAACGTGCAAGGTTAAAATGAACGGCGCAGATTCCAGGCTCGTCATCAAAGAGCGTCTGCTCACAAACTATGACGAAACAGCCAAAACGTCCTTCGCGGTTGAAATCAACGGCGAAAACGCTTCCGTCAATCTGATCTCCCGTTCCGTTGCAAGAGGCGATTCTGTCCAGGAATACCAGTCTGATATCATCGGAAACGTCGTCTGCCAGGGCCACTCCGAATGCGACGGCATCCTCGCGGAAAACGGCAAAGTCACCGCCCGTCCATGCCTCATCGCAAATTCCAAAGAGGCTGCCCTCATCCACGAAGCAGCCATAGGCAAGATCGCAGGCGAGCAGCTCCTCAAGCTGCGTTCCCTCGGGCTTTCCGAAGCTGAAGCCGAAGAAACGATAATCAACGGATTCCTGAAATGACCGCCGGTTTTTCGACAGTCAAAAATGGCCCCGCCGGTCTCTCGGACCGGCGGGGCGTTGTTTTTCCTGTGTGGTTGCGTTATTTATCTTTCAGCTTTGCACAAAACGCATTCTCTTATGCGTATTGCTTTTTCAGCCGCTCTATCGCCTTTGACATCGGCGGGATGACTACGATGATTATGCATATGATCAATTCGGGAAGCAGGAACACCGCGTTGTAGATGAAGCAGTAAGGAATTCCGCTGAACGATGTTTCATTGTACTCCTGATACCACAGAATACCTGCCAGAACGTGCGCGAGATATCTCAGAACGTACGCGCAGATGACTGCGGGAATGATCGTCTTGTTCTTTTTGAAGAAACCTGCGACCGCAAGCACAGTAAACGCGATGACATAGTCAAGAAGCGCCTGCGGGAAGCTCATAATATGGTTCGGAGCCTGTAATATCTGCAGTATCGAATATGTAAAAGACACTACGAGTCCCGGCTGCCATCCGTAAATATATGCAAATAAAATGATCGGCAGACCGCTTGCGGGTGTTATTGCGCCGCCCAAAGGCATATCCCATATCTTGATATAAGAAAGGATAAATGCAAGGCCTATGCACATTGCGCCCGTCACGAGCATTCTCGGCGAAAATTTTGACTTTTTAGCGGGTCTCGCTGTTTCAATATCCTCTGTCTTGTTCTTCGACAGTTTTTTGGAAATCAGTACCGTGCCGACGACGATCAGCGCAATAACACCGATCAGAATGAGGATAAACCACCATTTCTCCACAAATTTGTTGTAGAGATCCACGTTGCCGCCTTTGATAAACTCATCAAATATTCTTTTCATAAAAAAACCTCCGTTTTGTTTTCGGAGGGATGTGTACAATGACGCGCGATGCACGTCTTTGCCGCTTCCCTTCGTTAGGATTAACTACACAGGTTCCCGGGGTTCGGATCGCTCCGTCTCAGCGTAAAATGCACCCCCAGCGACAATGAGTATTATAGAGGATGTAATGTGAAATGTCAAGTAACTGCGCCACTACACTTTTTCAAAACTGTCGCAAGCTTCCAATTGTTTTGAAAAAGTGTGTGGCTCCGTCTACGGAAAAGCGGAAGATATGTTAACCGAAACTCTCCGCAAGCTTCGAACTGTTTCGGGAAGGGTTGATGCTCCGCAGGCAGAAATATGTTGCGAAGCTTAGGCGTTTTTTGAAACAATTGGAGCTTGTCGACAGTTTCAAAAAAAGCCTGAGCGCAGCTCCAATTGTTTTGAAAAAGTGTGTGGCTCCGTCAATATAAGATTGGATGAATGATCCGTATTGTTTTGAAAGCAGAGTTCACTTCGCTAAATGTTCTTTTATGTTTCGAAAAAGTGGGTGGCTCCGTCTACGGAAAAGCGGAAGTTATGTTAGCCGAAACTCTCCGCAAGCTTCGAACTGTTTCGGGAAGGGTTGATGCTAGATCGGCAGAGCTCGGGTGGGGAGAGAGTGTGGATCTCGGTGGACGCCGTGTCAGTAGACAGTTTCA
>JAEEGL010812964.1_pt1 | contig 21681 bp, 14 predicted proteins | sample 9134231 | NCBI WGS metagenome assembly JAEEGL01 (sample SAMN16246548, study PRJNA631951) | gut metagenome | biome: gut microbiome; feature: rumen; material: fiber-attached | host: Bos | place: Iran: Karaj | collected 2018-10
GGCAAAAGCCGATGTATTAAACAGTTAGAGGCGTATAAGTGGGTGTGCCTGCTTGTATGATGGAGAGATGCTCGAGTGGTTGAAGAGGCACGCCTGGAAAGCGTGTAAACCTCAAAAGGGTTTCCGGGGTTCGAATCCCCGTCTCTCCGCAAAGAAAATATTTTATGAGCGACAGAGCTTGCTCAATGGCGCGAAAGAAAATATTTTCTTTGAACAAGGTGCCAGCGGCAGCTTGTTGGGATTCGAGCGAAGCAAAAAATCCCCGTCTCTTCAAGGTGCCAGCGAAGAGAAAAAACTTAGTAGTGCTTATTAGTGCTTATTGGCCCTATAAGTGCTTATTTAAGAGAGAGAGAAAATAACTAACAAACATCATAACTTTAAAAACTCAAAAGAACATGAAAAAAGTATTTGCTACCCTTACGGTTGTTGCAATGTTCGCTTTTGGCGGCAATGCAATTGTAATGGCTCAAGACGCTGCTGCTCCTGCAGCTGCTGAAACAGAACAAGTTGACGAACAAGCTCCTGCAGAGGAGGTAGTTGAAGCTGCTCCTGAAGCAGAAGAAGGTGGGTTGGTTGCTCTCCACAAAACTCTGAAAACCAAATTCATTGAAGGTGGTGCCGGATTTATGGCTGCAACTTTGCTCTGCTTGGTATTTGGTCTCGCTCTTTGCATCGAGCGTATCATCTATCTCAGCCTCAGCAAAACCAATACTAAAGCTCTTCTCGCTAACGTAGAGAAAGCTCTCGAAGAAGGTGGTGTGGAGAAAGCTATGGAGGTTTGCCGTGAAACACGCGGACCCGTCGCAAGTATCTTCTATCAAGGTCTCAGCCGCTACGATGAGGGTGTTGAGGTCGTTGAGAAAACCGTCGCTTCTTACGGTGGCGTACAACTCGGTCTGCTCGAGAAGAACCTTTCCTGGATCACTCTCTTCATCGCTATCGCTCCGTCGTTGGGATTCTTGGGAACCATCATCGGTATGATCGCTGCGTTCGACAAAATCCAACAGGTTGGTGATATCTCTGCTACCGTCGTTGCCGGTGGTATCAAGGTCGCTTTGTTGACCACATTGCTCGGTCTTATCATCGCTATCGTTCTTCAGATTTTCTACAACTACATCCTTTCACTCGTTGAGGGTCTTGTCAACGAAATGGAAGACGCTTCCATCTCGCTGCTCGACATCGTTGTTGAATACGACAAGAAACAGCAGAAATAATTGCGGTTGCTTTGGCAAACGTTAAACATCAAACGTTAAACATCTAACAAAAAGTTACTGCAATGAAAAAACTGAATCTCATCCCGAAAATCACGCTCTGGGTGCTCCTCGCAATCGGAGTTGTGGCTTCCGTCATCTTCTATGTCGGAGGCAATGAGTCGGAGGGATTGGAAGTGGCAGGCGATATCCTGAATGTCCCTGTATTTACCAACCTCTTCCTCAATTGGAACTACATATTGCTCGCAATCGCCATACTCGTTACTCTCGTGGCTGTTGTGGCAAGTTTCGTGCTCAAATTCAAGATGAACAAGAAAAGCGCATTGGCTACCCTCGGTGTAGTATGCGGATTCGTTCTTGTTGTCGTTCTTTGCTGGTTCCTTGGTAGTCCCGAACAGGTTCACATCATCGGATACGAAGGCACCGACAACGTTGGAGCTATGGCGCAAATGACCGACGCCATTATGTATCTTACTTACATCCTTCTCGCAGGTGTGATCATCACTATCTGCTGGGGTGCTGTTTATACACGCATTAAAAAGTAACTACTATGGCAGGAGGAAAGAAGAAAGTTCCGGCATTGAATGCCAGCTCTATGGCTGACATCTCTTTCCTGTTGCTTATATTCTTCCTGGTGACAACCTCGATGGATGTGAGTCAGGGTCTCGCACGTCGTCTCCCTGCTCCTATACCGCCTGATCAGAAAATCGAAGATATCGAAATCAACAAGCGTAACCTGTTCGTTGTGAAAATCAACTCCATGAACCAGTTGCTTGTGCAAGGTCAGGAAATGAATGTAAGACAACTGAAAGAGAAAGCCAAGGAGTTTATCAAAAACCCGAACGATGATCCCAATCTCCCGAAAGTGTTTACGGAAGATTTCGGAGAACCCTTCGGTATGGTGGCTTATACGCCCGACCACGTGATCTCTGTACAGAACGACGTCGATACACAGTATCAGGCATATCTGGATGTACAGAACGAACTGGTGGCTGCCTACAACGAGTTGCGTGAAGAATGCGCTCAGAAGTATTGTCATAAGAGTTTCAACGAGCTCGACGAAGAGGTACAGAAGGTGATCCAAAAGATCTACCCGCAGAAGATCTCCGAGGCAGAGCCTAAAAACTATGGAGGAAACAAGTAATGGCAAAGATCCGCAGAAATGAAAAGAAAGAGATGCCGGCGCTCAATACGTCGTCGCTCCCAGATATCATCTTCATGCTCTTGTTCTTCTTCATGACGGTTACTTCAATGAAGGAGGTTAGCTACAAGGTACGTTTCACTGTACCTCAAGCTACCGAGCTCACCAAGATGGAAAAGAAGTCGCTCGTGCGATATATCTACGTAGGTACGCCTACCGAGGAATTCCGCAAACAATACGGTGCTGAAACACGTATTCAGCTTGATGACGCTTTCGCAGAAGTAAGCGAGATAGAAAACTACATCGTCAACGAGCGTTCCGCTATGTCGGAAGCAGATCAGGGACAGATGACCGTTTCTATTAAAGCCGACTCCAACACCCGTATGGGTGTCATCGCCGACATCAAGCAGGCACTGCGTCGAGCATATGCGCTTAAGATCAACTATGCTGCTACACAGCGTACATCTTATTGATGCGTAAACGAAACAATGAATAGAGCAGGGGTCGGTTCGGCTCCTGCTCTATGTAATTTTTAGGTCTGATAAACAACTTTTTTATGGAACAGATGTTACTTAACGGCAACACTGCCGACTATCTCATGTGGGGAATATTCGGATTGGTCACTCTCGCTAGTTGGATAGTGCAGAAATCGCTGCAAAGCAAGTTCGAGAAATACAGCAAAGTGCCTCTGCCCTTCACCGGCAAGGAAGTGGCGGAAAGGATGCTCCGCGAAAACGGAATATTCGACGTGGAGGTGGTTTCGGTGGAAGGCAGTCTGACCGACCACTACAACCCGTCCACTCACAAGGTGAATCTCTCCGAAAGCGTCTACTCTATCAACTCCGTTGCTGCTGCTGCCGTTGCTGCACACGAATGCGGACACGCCGTGCAACACCAGAAAGGTTATGCACCTCTGCGTCTTAGGTCGGCACTCGTACCTGCAGTCAGTTTCTCATCCAAGTTCATGCCATGGATCTTGCTCATAGGAATGTTGCTGGTTAACTTCTCTGTCATCCCCCTGGGAGTGGGAATAGTGCTGTTCGCCATCACCACATTCTTCTCGCTTGTCACTCTCCCCGTAGAGGTGGATGCAAGCAGACGTGCTATCGCATGGCTCGAAAAGGCAGGTATCACCGACAAAGAAACCACTCCTATGGCAAAATCGGCGTTGCATGCCGCCGCTTACACATATGTGGTTGCCGCACTCTCCTCGCTCGCCACACTTCTCTACTACGTACTCATCTTCTTCCGTCGCAAATAAAAAAGCCATTTGTGTATGTTGGTTTTTTGCAGTATCTTTGCAGGAAGAAAAGAGCAGACGGATTTAATAACAGTTTAAACGTCAGGTATTATGAAAAAAAATCTACTTCTCCTTGCGGTTGCAATGTCAACCCTGGTGCTCAATGCGCAAGTATGGCAGATCCCTGTCACCGTTCTGGGAACGTATGTCAAAAGCGAAAATTTCCGCAACCTCGCCGAGTTGATGGGAGTAAAAAGCGGAACTGTTGAGTATGACACTCGCGACAATATCTTCACTTTTACCGACGTTGTCTGGGATCGTAGTGATGCAACCAACGGTGCAACCAACAGTCTGTTTGCGATATACGATGGCACTTACACGTTCAAGTTCTCCGGCAGTTGCTATTTCGACAATGCCGGTCTTCAGCGATCCATCATTAATGCAGAGGATAAGGTTCAGGTTATCATTACTTCCGACGATGGAGCTGATGTCACTATCAAAGGCGGCAATATGATGTCGATGAAAAACGATGCCGAGTGTCATCTGGAGAATCTCTCGCTTACGGGCGACTCCGTCATCTTCGGTATCGCAGGTTATTCATCGGTCACACCTGCTGCTTTGCTCGCTATCGACCATGCCAATCTGACTATTACTGCCAAAGCGCATCCCGTTTGCGATGTTAAAAACATCGACTTCAAAGGAGTGAGTATCATCAATCCTTACAATGCCATGTTCAGTCTGGAGAAAAAGGGATTTGTCGACATAAACGACGAGTTGCTGACCGATTATGTGGAACTCAAGATTGGTATGTCCACATCCGTTGAAGATATGAAATTGGAAAACAAAGCACATAAAGTGTGTGAAAACGGCGCTATGTATATCATCCGAAATGGCAAGCGCTTCAACATTCTCGGTGCTGAAGTAAGATAACTTGTAGGGGTGTGCAACCGTAATGATGCACTCCTGTATGGCTCCGTAGCTTAGCTGAATAGAGCGTCAGATTCCGGTTCTGAAGGTCGTGGGTTTGAATCCCACCGGAGTCACTGAGCGTTCGAATCCAAGACCGCACAGACTCTCGACTCCGTCGAGATTAAAGCGGTTTGGTTCTCCGCTCTCCGATTTCGACTTACTTTGTCAAGTCTCATCGGGAAAGACTATAATAACTTCACCTAATACCAAATATAAAACCACTTCTATGCGTGAGATAATCTTAATAACCATTTCCGGACCCGACCGCACAGGCATAACTGCTGCTGTTACCGAGATACTCGGCAAATATGAAGCTACCATTCTGGATATTGCCCAGTCGAATCTGCACCATCGTCTTTCACTTGGAATAATGTTTACGGTGGACGACAATTCGCAGACCGGCAATATGCTCAAGGATATCCTCTTCTGCTCTACCGAACTTGGCGTGGAAGTGCGCTTCAATCCTATCACGGAGGAAGAGTACAACGCTTGGGTCTCCCGTCAGGGAAAAAGCAGGTATGTGGTAACTCTGCTCGGTCATCGGGTTACGGCAAGGCAGATCTCGCGTCTCACCCGCGAACTCACCGCTATCGACCTGAATATCGATTCCATCAAGCGCCTTACGGGACGTCCTTCGCTCGACATCGCCGATGAGAACGAACAACGTTCATGCATCGAGTTCTCCGTGCGCGGCGAACTCAAAGACAAAAAAGCGTTGTCGGCACGGTTCATGGAGATCTCTTCAGAAGAAGGTGTGGATATTTCTTTCCAGAAAGACGATATGTACAGACGCAACCGCCGACTCATCTGTCTGGATATGGACTCCACACTCACCAAGTCGGAGTGCATCGACGAGTTGGCAGCTCGCGCAGGAGTGGGCGAACAGGTGAAAGCCATCACTGCAAGTGCTATGCGCGGAGAGATCGATTTCAAGGAGAGTTTCACGCGTCGTGTGGCATTGCTCAAAGGTCTGGATGCAAAGGTGCTCGACGAAGTGGCTGCCGCCACTCCATTGCAGGATGGGGCAGAGCGTCTGCTGCATGTGCTCAAGAAATGCGGAATGAAGATAGCAGTGCTGAGCGGTGGATTCATGTTCGCAGGTCTGCCTCTCAAACAGCGTTTTGGTATCGACTATCTGTTTGCCAACGACCTTGAGGTGCAGGACGGCAAACTGACGGGGCGCTATCTGGGAGATATAGTAGACGGACAGCGAAAAGCGGAATATCTGCGCCTCATCGCACAGATGGAACATATCGAACTCGAGCAGGTGATCGCCGTAGGAGACGGTGCAAACGACCTGCCGATGCTCTCGCTGGCAGGACTCGGCATCGCTTTCCATGCAAAACCCAAAGTGCGTGCCACTGCCAAACAGTCGATATCTACTATCGGACTCGACGGTATACTCTATTTCCTCGGATTCCGCGATGTGCATCTCGATAAAATGTAATCAACAATACAAATAACAATAAAAAAACCTATTACTCAAAAAAAATGAAAAGAATCTTTTCTCTTCTGGTGTCTGTCGTGATGTTGGCAGGCATTTGTCAAACAGCTTTCGCTATTGACCGTGAGCATACGCTCAAAGTTTATAACTGGGCAGACTATATTGATGAGGATGTCCTGAACGCTTTCCCCGCATGGTACAAACAGATGACGGGCGAAGATGTGGAAATCATCTATCAGACTTTCGACATCAACGAGTCGATGCTTACCGAGATAGAGGTAGGACACGAAGATTATGACGTGATATGCCCATCAGAGTATATCATCGAACGAATGCTCAAATCAGGACTCCTGAAGAAGATCCAGAAGGATATCATTCCTGAAGACCAGCGCTATTTCGACAATGTAGCTCCATTCGTGGTGGATAAATTCCAGCAGATGTCAAAAACCGAGAACGTAAGCGACTATACCGTAGGATATATGTGGGGAACTACCGGATTCATCTATAATCCCAAGTTCGTCAACCGCGAAGACCTCACTTCATGGGGAGCTATTCTTGATCCCAAGTTCGAGGGCAAAATCTATATGAAAGATGCTTTCCGCGATGTGTATTCCGTTATCGTTCTTTATGCTTATCGTGATGAGGTAGCTGCAGGTACTGTCACTCGCGACGAACTGGTGGAGAACATCACTCCCGAGCGTATTGCACGCGTTGAGGAAGTGCTTCTTGCCGCAAAGAAGAATGTGGCAGGTTGGGAGGTTGACTTCGGAAAAGAAGAGATGACCAAAGGCAAATCGTGGATGAACCTCTCATGGTCGGGTGATGCACAATGGGCAATCGATGAGGCAAAAGATATGGGTGTGGACCTCAAATATATCGTTCCTGATGAAGGTTCCAATGTGTGGTTCGACGGATGGTGTATTCCCGCTTATGCAAAAAACGAAAAGGCAGCATCATGGTTCATCAACTACATGTGTATCCCCGAGAATGCTATCAAGAACATGGACTTCATCGGTTACGTATCCGTAATAGCTACTCCCGAAGTGCTTGAGGAAATCAACGACGAAGAAGAGTGGGAAGATGCTCTCGACTTGAGCTATTTCTTCGGACCCGAGGCAACAGCAGTGCATGCCAACCCCGTCCTTTATGCCGACAAGTCAATCATCGACCGTTGCGCTCTGATGCATGATGCAGGCGATATGAACGAAGAACTCGTCAAGATGTGGAACCGCGTGAAAGGCGACAACCTCTCAAGCACCATGCTTATCGTGGTTATTGTGGTTCTCGTTCTCCTCGTTGCTTTCGTTGTGATGCAGTTCGTCAACAAACGCAACCGTCAGAAAGCACAACAACGCAAACGCAGAAGATAACTGAAAGGTTTTTATCTTTAGTTGAGGCAGGGGTGAGGTTTCATCCCTGCTTTCTTTATGTTAAAGAACATAAAGAAGACTATTGTGCGTATGTTGTTTTTTTTATAATTTTGCAGCGCATTATTGTGCATGTTAACCGTAAAACGAATGCCAAATGAAAAAACTGTACTCTATATCCTTACTCCTTTTCTTTGCCTTGGTGGTCTATGCAGAGGCTCCCAAACGCGAGTTTCGTGCCACATGGTTCACCACTCACTACGCCATCGACTGGCCCAAGAGTCGTGTCTCCACTCCCGGCAACGCTTCGCAGATAGCGCAGCAGAAGAAGGAGATGACCGATCTTCTCGACCAACTCAAAGCTGGCAATCTGAATGCTTTCTGCCTTCAGGTTCGTCCTACCTCCGATGCCTACTACACTTCTTCTTATGAGCCTTGGGGACAGTATCTGACCGGCACCCGCGGCAAAGATCCCGGTTACGACCCTCTCGCGTTCGCAGTTGAGGAAGGTCACCGTCGCGGAATGGAAGTGCATACATGGGTCAATCCTTTCCGATATGAGGTAAATGCCGGCAGTTTCGGCGACAACGACCCTCTCCGAAAAGCGCATCCCGAATGGTTGATGACATATGCCAACGGCACTTTCAACGGTACTATCATCAATCCGGGTATCCCCGAAGCAAGACAGTATGTCATCAACGTCTTGATGGAGATCGTCAACAACTACGACATCGATGGCATACTGATGGACGACTATTTCTATGCATACGGAGGCACTACCGACGAAGATGCGGCAACCGTGGCGCAATACAAACCTTCCACGCAATCCACTGCCGACTGGCGCCGGGAAAACGTGAACACCGTGATAAAGATGCTGTACGACTCCATCCAGCAGGTAAAACCCTGGGTGAAACTAGGTATGGGACCCGGCGGAATCTATTCGATGGATCCCGCTGCCGCTGCCAAATACGGTCTGACTCTTCCGAGCGGCATTCGCGGAGGTGACCCTTATACCTCGCTCTATTGCGATCCTCTGGCATGGGTGAACGGCGGATATCTCGACTATCTCGCTCCGCAGGTATATTGGGCAACCACTACCACCACTACCGACTACGACGTGCTCTGCCAGTGGTGGGGAGAGTCGGTGAAGAAACTGTGCGACCGACGCACTGACGGCAAACGCACGCATCTGTATATCTCTCAGGCAAGTTATCGTTTCGGTGCGGAAGAACTGGGACTGGAGATCGACGACAACCGCAAGTTCGCGCCATACGACGCACCCGGCAGCATCTTCTATAATACCAACACCTTCCTCTATTTCGAAGGCGAATATACCTGCCGCAATCTGGCAAACACCAGGTTCTCAAAACCCGCTCTGCCACCTGCTGTGACTTGGAAACCTACTGCTACGCTTGCACAACCTGCCGATCTGAAACTGAATGGCAGTCTGCTTACGTGGACACACTCCAAAGCGGAACGCTTCTCCGTCTATGCTTTTCCAAAGGGAATGAATCATGCAAAAGCACTGGGTAGCGGCGAGTATCTGATGGGTATGGTTTATGGAAAGAGTTATATATTCACCGGTGCAACCGACTTAAGCAACCTCACTATCGCCGTTTGCGCGATGGATCGTTATGGCAACGAGTATCTGCCATCCTTCCTCAACGATGCTGCCGAATTGCCTGTTTATACTATAATAGTGGAGTCGGAAGACGAGCATAAAGGCACGGTGTCGGGAGGAGGCGAGTTCATGCAGGGCACCACCACCTCTATCTCCGCCACTCCCAAGTTCGGATACTGCTTCGCACAATGGCAAGACAGCAATACCGACAATCCCCGCACTGTCACCGTCAATGCCAATGCTACCTACACCGCTTCGTTTTCCGTTGTTCAAGACACTATGACTCTGGAAGACGGCACTGTCTCACGCGAGTTGCTTTGGCAGAAATCGAGAGATGAGAGCGGGTTTATGAAGGAAGGGGTGGCTCACAGGAGCATCGCTTATCATGACGGGAAACTCTATGTGTCGAACGGCGCCGACTACGAGTATTATGTGCTCAATGCTTCGAATGCGGCTTTGCAGAAAACAGTGAAACTCAAGGAAGCATATCTGGTTTGGTATAATCTCCGGATTACCGAAGACGGCGTGATGCTGCTTGGCAACAGTGCTACCAATGCCAATAATATCAGTATCTACAAAGCCGCTCCGGGAGCGGGTGATCCTGCTGCTATCATGTCGTACAATAATCCGGATTTCGGACGCACCGACTATTTCTATCCGCTAGGGAAGTTTTCCGAGAACGGCATTATGCTTTCGCTGAGCAATGTCAACCACAAGATGCTTCTGATGCCGTACAGCGACGGAAAGATGGGAGAGCAGACGGTGGTCAGTAATAGCCAGTTGCCAACGGGTACTTCCGCCAAAGCGATGCCCATCGATGCCAACAGTTTCATAGCTTCTGTAGCAAGCAAACCTGCCACTATTCACTCCATCTCCACCGGCGATCTGGTTGACAGCTGGTCGGGTAGTGTGGAACCCAAGACGGTCAGAGTCTCGGGAGTGGGATGGTTCGTGCTGGGAGGACACAAGTATATGCTTACTCCTGCCGATATATATGGCGGATTCGAGACTTTTGATGTGACCGACGGACTCGCTCATGCCGAGCGGATATACGGACCTACACCCGCATTGGGATCGAACGACAACCAGACTTACACTATGGATTTTGCAGTCAATGTGTCAGGAAAAGAAGCTTACGTCTATCTGCTCGCGCCCAACAATGGTATTGCTGCATATAAATATACCTTCACTCCTACACAGACCTCTCTTCCTTCACTTGAACCCCAAGCGAAACTGACCGTTACGGAAAACGGTATACGTGCAGAGTTCGAAGGCAGACGGCAGGTACGCATCTTCTCCGTGGCAGGTCAGCAGATCCTCAGTCAGGAAGCGGACAACGGATTGCAAACCGACTTGCCTTCAGGTATGTATATAATTGCTATCGACGAAGAAATACACAAGATAATAAAATAACTATCAACTAAAATCAATACAACCATGAGAAAGATTTTCTTTTTTGTTGCATTGGCAATAGCAACTGTTGTCAATGCTCAGATTCTGGAAGTGGTTTCCATCGAGAAGATCGCGACACCGGAAAATCCTGATGCCAAAGTGGCGGGAATAGCTCCCGACGGCAGTTATCTGCTTCTTACCACCGGCAGCAATCAGGGTCTTTCGCGCTATGATCTAACCACTGGTGAGACTTCGCTCATCACGGAAGCTGCCGGAGCAGGATATAATGCCAAGATCTCCGACGACGGAAAAGATGTGGTCTATCGTGAGACTTCTTACACTTCCGACCGTCTGCGCATGCAGAAACTGGTGCGTCAGACTCTTGCCAACAAGCAACTGGTGGTGCTCGTTGAGCCTACACGCAATCTGCAGGGAATATCTATTCATCGCAACACCATCTCGGTGGTCAGCAACCGCAAGATGCGTCGTGTAGCTATCGATGAGGCACAGCAAACCGAACAACCGCCGGTGCTCAGCATCAGCAACGGACAGCTGATGATCACACGTGGATCGAACACCGAGATGTTGTCGCCCAATGGAACTGACAAGAGCTACATCTGGCCTTCGGTTAGCCCTGACCAAAAGCATATCACCTATTATGTGGCAGGCGAAGGATGCTACGTGTCGGATATCGACGGAAAGAATCCGCAGTTCATCGCACGCATGTGTCGTGCTGCCAAGTGGCTCGACAATCAGACACTGGTGGCTATGGCGGATCGCGACAATGGTGAGGTGGTGACCAGTTCCGCAATTGTCGTATACAACCTGCAAAAACAAATGCAGGTACTCACTCCCGATAACCTCATTGCCATGTACCCCTATGCTTCCAACGATGGAAAGCACATCGTCTGCTCGACCGACAAAGGTGAGGCTTATATGATTAATGTTAAGTAAGGAGGCACCACTATGAAACGAGTATTACTGATTATTGGCGCCGCTCTGTTCTGCTTTGCATTGAATGCAGGCGATCTTACCGGCAAGCGTATTTATGTGAATCCTGGTCACGGCAGTTTCGGACCCAACGACCGACCCATGGCTACCATTCCTTATCCCAATCTGCCTACCACCGGCATGCCTGATACTTGCGGATTCTACGAGACCAACACCAACCTCTGGAAATGCTTGTATCTTGGCGAACGTCTGGAACAGGCAGGCGCTTACGTGATGTATTCAAGAAAAAAGAACGGACCCTGGCCTTATACAATGGTGAATGGCGATTATCCCGACTATGTTCGTGAAGAATACATGAACCTTCCGGATTACGAGAAGTACAACCGCAGTCTGTCGGAGATATGCGAGGAGGTGGAAGCAAACAACATGGACTTGTTCATTTCTGTTCACTCCAATGCGGCTTCTGACGGCAGCAATGCCAATTATCCGCTGTACCTCTATCGTGGTTATGATGCTGCATCAACTGAATTTGAGCAGACAAGTAAAGCCATTGGTGCTGCTATTTGGCCATATCGATTTGATATGATGAATGCAGGTTATGACATTGCAAGTGCATATACCACCAGTCAGAACCTGCGTGGTGACATCAACTTCTACGGCAGTTCGTCCACACGTCATTCCGCAGTATCTGGTAAAGATTATACCGGCTATCTCGGCGTATTGAAACACGGTGCTGTAGGCGGACTTTGGGAAGGCTATTTCCATACATACCAGCCTGCCCGCCACCGTGCGCTTAATCCTGACCATTGCAAGATGGAAGGTATCGGTTATTACCGCGGTATAATTGACTATTACGGTGCAGACAGAGACACTAAGGGTTATATCCTCGGAACGGTGAAAGACCTGCATGAGAAGATAGTTCACCACCTGTTCACCTATACTCCGAAGACCAACGACCAATGGCTGCCTTGCAACGGTGCGAAAGTGGTATTGTACAAAGGTGGCACGAAAGTGGGTGAATACGATGTGGATACATTGTACAATGGTGTGTTCTATTTCGGTGATTTGGAGCCGGGTGCAGACTACACTCTTGACGCCACTTGCGATGGCTATAAGCCGTTGTTTGACGAATACAAGACGCCTATTACGGTAACAGCCAACACCACCACATTCCCGATGATATTCCTCGAGAGTGAGAGTTATGTGCCGCCTAAAGAAGTGTTCTACACTTATCCGGACCCGAAACAGGATGCATGGCTGGGTATGCCAAGCAAGTTCGTGTTTGGCGAAATAGAAAGTGTAAACAACGATGTGCTTAAAGACAAGACTATACGTCGTTCTATCTTGCGCAACGACACCACCATGTATGTACTTGCCATTGACGAGAGCAAGAATCCCTATCTGTATCTCTTCAATCCGAGCACTATGGAGTTGCGCGCCACTCTGCCTACCGACTTCTGCACCGTAAGCAGCGAAGGAAATCTGAAATTGTCAGACATAGCTGTTACAGCAGAGGGTGTGCTTATCGGTTGCAACGAGGAGAAGGTGGCATATACACCTACCAACAACTGGCTTGTATATAAATGGACTCAGAATGCTGACGGCAGTTGGAGTGGTGCAGTATGGCTAAATACCACAAACAACGAGACAGCAGGCAACTATCTGAATGCCATAGCAGGTTCGACTCTGGCATACGCGGGTACACTGGAAGATGGTGTGATATATTCAACGGCTTATACAATAGGTTCTGACGCTCATGCAGTGAGATACTTCTTATACACTATTTCCGACGGTGTTTATGCAGGTGCATTGCGTAATCAGGATGGCACTCATAAGTTGGCGGAGATGGGACATAATATCAAATTCACGGTATCTCCTCTTGGCGATAACAAGGTTATCATAACGGACGACAATATCGTACCGATGCAGTGGGAGGTGGTTAACGCTACTGCGTCAGCGCCTGTTATCACTCAGTTTACAAATAACGAGTTGAAGGGTGTTAGCGGCATCAGTTGCTTCAAGTATGCAAAACATAGTCTGATGATAATGCCTCTTGACTCGAAACTGGCATTGTATGACATCACTGCAGGCTTGGAGAATGCAAGTGAGATACGTCTGAAAGTGGACGAACCTCTTCCGACAGACGCACCGTCACACAGAGCTGTTACAGCCGAAGCACTGGCATACAATATGGCAGCGGCGACAGTAAAGGGTGTTGACCTGACAATGTATTGGCACCAGAATGACAAGATGCTAATGTGCACTACCATGGGCAAAGAACAGCCCTTGGGCATAGGTACATATGCCTACGACCTTAAACTTGAGCAACCTGTGCCAGGCGAGCATGTGTTCAAGTTCAAAGCCAATGCAGATGCATTGGGCCGTATGGTACTGTATGATAACGAGGATAATGAGGTGTGGTCGGCATATGTTGATACCAAAGAGGGCGAGAATGCACTTGAATTGCCTGACAGTATTATGCCGGGCGAGTACGGTGCCGTATATACATGGGCAATAGAGTTGACTGGCGAGAACGTAAGCCGCTGGGGTAGGATACATGATCAGAAAGTTAGTGAACTTGGCATCACTCGTGGATTCTGCTCTGTGGACAACAATCCTGAATCAGATTACTTTGGAAGGATATATATATATGATAGAGCAGGTGCAAATGCAGCAGGAAGCGGTTTGCATGCATTCAATCAGGATTATACTCGTATAAACTCTTCAGTATTGAAAGGCGGCAGAAATATGTATGGTTCACCTTATCGCTCATACGTTGATGATCAGGGATATATATGGATGTCGGATGGTTCGGATGGTTATTCTGGTGTGATAGTAGCTAATCCTGCCGATTTGGAAGGAACCTTTGAAGAGTTCTTCGACTTTGACAATCGTGATAACAATGGTGTGCTTACGAAAGCTGGTGTGGAACTCGGATCTTCTGCTCTGGGCTTAAGTGTTTATGGAAAAGGAGCAGATACCAAATTGTTAGTTTATAATGAGGATGCAGGCTCAACTCTTGGCACTTTTACCATTCTTTCTTATAACATTGGAACAGCAGAAGGTATTTATAAACACAAATGGAGTGAAGCTCCATCTGCGAGGATGAATATATCAGGTCAGGCAGCCTACGATGGTTATCCATTAGGTTGTTCGCATGGTATATGGGTTGCCCAACGACGCTCTGCCGGCAATAATAACGCTTCTGCCACCGCTTTGAAGTTTTATTCGTGGGATGGTACTGAACAATTGGCTTCTTATACAGATGAATATAAGGAAATAATCGATGGATGTATGTCTGGTGCTATAGCTTTGAATGAAGATGAGTCGGAACTTGTTATGATCGATGGTTCAAAAAATCTTCTTGTATTCGATATAGCATGGGAAGGAGATAAACCTATACTTGCATTACGCTATTCATATCCTTGTGATATAAGTGATATTCGTGAAATGCATTTCGACTATGCTGGCAATCTCGTTACATCAGGTACAGTATCGTTTACGGTATTTGCAATGCCTCACGAGAATACCACGGTTCTGACTCCGGCAAAGAAGAGCCTGAAAGTGGTCAAGACCGAAAGTCAGAGTGAAGTGGTGAAGGTTACCGGTGTGAGTCTGAATGTGAACGTGGCATCACTGAAAATTGGCGAGAGCGTTACTTTGACAGCAACGATAGAGCCTGATGATGCTGACAACAAGAACGTTGTATGGAGCAGTTCCGACATGAATGTGGCTACAGTTGCAGATGGCGTTGTAACTGCTGTTAGTGTAGGCGATGCTATCATCACTGTAACTACTGTGGATGGCAGTTTCACTGCAGAGTGCAACGTGAAGGTCAACCTGAAAGACGGTATTGAGACGTTGTCGCTCAATGGTATATCCTATCGCAACTACATCATCTACAACGAGCAAGGTCTGCAATTGCAGGTTTACAACAGCAACGGACAGATGGTGGCATCAGGAAGATCTGATATCAACATGTCCGGTATGCCACAGGGTGTTTACGTAATCCAAACCGGCAAACTGGGAATAAAGATAGTCAGATAATTATTAATCTGATAAGTAAAGAAAAGAAGCGGGTGCCTCAGCATCCGCTTCTTTTAGTTGTTGTTTGTTTTTTGAAATGCCAGCCGTTCTGCACCTGATGTGAGATAGATGATTCCGCAATATGTGAAACCGTGTTTCTGAAGAACATGCTGCATGATACGGTTGTCGCGATGAGTGTCGATGCGAATGTTATGTTCCTGAGAAAAACAATAATCAAGAATGTCGCTGAACACATGATGCTCTTCAGAATAACTGCCTATGCGGTGGATAACATGATAGGGCAATTCGTCGTTCTGCCATCGACCTTCGTAGATCGACAGATAGGTTGGTTCGGGCGAAGGGATGAAAGCAAAATAGGCGATCACTCGATTCTGACATTCTATCACATACCCTGTCTGCTTCTGTATATCGTTTGCTATAATTGCTTCTGAAGGATAGCCGTCGATCCATTGTTGCATGTTGCCGGAAGACCGCATAATCTGTCTTGCCGCCTCCATAACCTGCATGATACTCGGCATGTCGGCTGCTTCTGCCAAACGGATTGCTCTATGTTGAAGTCCTATAGCCATTGTAGCCAAACGTGACATGATTACAGTTTCAAAGCAAGTCCTAGGAAGTAGGTTCTGGGTTGCGATGGTCCGTATATAAATCCGGCATCGCGGTTTTCGCCTTTATCAAGGTCGCGCTGAAACTGATCGAGCAGGTTCTTGACACCCGTACTCACATTGAGTGTGTAATGTTTGTACAGATGTATGTCATATGCCAGTCGGATACCCAAATCCCAGAATGCCGGTGTGAGCACCTCTTCGTCGTTCGCTATGAAACCTGCGAGGTGAGGTACAAGCATCGATCCCGTGGCTTTGCCGTTGAGAGAGATGGTTAAGTTTCTGATAGGCTCTATGTCGAGAAGCAAATAAGCATAGTTGTCTGGAGTATGTAGCATGCGTTTCTGTGGGGCTACAGCTTCGCTCCACTGTTGTGCTTCCACATATCTGCTCTGTTGATAGGTATATCCCATGGAGAGATGAATATGAAAGTCGTTTCTGTGATACGACACTTTGCCTTCAAGATTGAGTCCGCCTACCCATGCTCCTGAGGCATTGGTGCGCGTGAAGAGCAGATTGCCGACTGCATCTTTGCCCTCCTCACGCAGAAAGAATACGTCTTGCAGATAAGTGAAGAATCCTTCCATTGTGAGGTTCACTTCCCAATTGCCGAACTGTTGATACCAGTCGGCACTGAGTGTTGTGCTGTGCGAGTATTCGGGTTTGAGGTCAGGGGCCAGTGTGATGAGCATCACGTTGCCTCCCACTGCAGCCACATGCAGGTCTTCATCGTATGCCTGAGGTGCACGATAACCGCTACTGTAACCGGTGCGTAATACCAGTCCTTCTATAGGTGTATAACGTAGTGTTGCACGTGGGTTGCATACAGGTTTGGCAAGCAGATTATGTTTTTCCAATCGTGCTCCTATGAGTACGCTCCATTTGTCGTTTTTCCATTCATTCTGCGCATATGCTCCTCCTATATGCACGTCTTGTTTTATCTCTCGATGATAACCCAGCATGCGATCGTGAAGTCGATTGAAGTTGTATTCGGCACCAACAGTAAGGTCGCCGTTCATTCGCCCGCATGGATAAGAGAATCGATATTGCAGACCTGCATTTGCCGTCATGTCGGTGCTCCTTCCATAGGCATCTGGATCACATCCCACACCGAAATAACTCTCTCTTCCTATATGTTGTGCAGCTGAATATGCAGATACAAAATGTCGGTTGTCGACGGAGTACCAGTCAAAAGAGAGCGAACCGGCATCGATGTTATGCCTCAATTGCTCTGTTATATCGGCTTCGTGCGGTTCACGGTCAAACTTGTTGCCACCACGCCGGTAGTCGGTTGTGTGATGATACTCGGCAGTTATTTTGCTATATGCACTTGTTTTGAAGAAAAGCCGTGCACCAGCCGTAGTGGAGCGTAATTTTGGCACTTCGCTGAAGCCGTCGTTATCACGGTCGTACTCCTTGCGTGTGCGATGCGAAGCAAACAAATATGCTCCTATCTTGCGGTTTTCGCTCATCACAGATGCATTCAGATCAGTATGTATATCGTAGCCCGCATGTTCGTTTATCTGACTTATATTGGAAATGTTGACGAAGTTTCTTACCGGTTCTTTGGTGATGATGTTCACAACTCCCGCAATGGCATTGGCTCCATAGGTAGCCGACCCCCCACCGCGCATTACTTCAATGCGGTCGATCATAGCTGCTGGAACTTGCTCGAGACCGTATACCGATGCCATTGACGAGAACACCGGTCGTGAGTCCATCAGTATCTGTGTGTATTGTCCTTGCAACCCGTTGATGCGCAGTTCTGTCTTCCCACAGTTGGAGCAACTGTTCTCTACGCGCAAACCCGGTTGGAAACTTAGTGCATCCGCCATGCATGCTACTGCTGTAGTTTCAAACAGTTTAGGTGACAACACATTTACAATCATGGCGGCCTCTTGACGCTTGGTGGCATAGCGATTGGCCGTAACAACCACACTGTTGAGTTGTTGCGACACTTCGCGAATGGTAACCTTCAGTTCTGTTGTAGTGTTTTCTTTGATGTTGACAAGCAGTTCTTCCGTTTCATATCCTACACACGAAACCACCACTGTTTGATTTCCTAACGGTAGATCTTTCAGAAAATAGTGTCCTGATTCGTCGGTCACTGTGCCTATTCCGGTGCCTTTTATCTGGATGTTGACATAGGGCATATGTTCGCCACTCTTCTCGTCTACCACGTGACCTACGAGGTGAGCGTCAAACTGTGCAGCCACAGGTGTGGCTACAACAAGTAGTAGCATAGTCAGTATCTTGAAGGTATTCCTCATCTTAAAACTCTCTTTCTCTTTTTTTCGTTTTGGCCTGCAAAGATACTGCTTTTTTTAAATATTAAAAAATATTTGCTAATGTATGCTAACGGTAGCAATTAAAACCTCAGTGTGAAACCGGCATGCACATTGATGCCTGCCTGCGCAAAAAACCAAGGAGAATAGTAGGTAGTGCCATCCAGAAATTTGCACATCCAGTTGCCGCCATTGCTGGCATAATGGGCATTAAACATATTGTTGATCTGGCAACGCAGCGATATGTTCGGCCAGCGTTCAGGCAGAGGTAGTTGATATTGCAAATGCAGATTGGTGACAGTATAAGTGGGAAGAATGGCTTCTTCCGACATCGTGTTGTCAAGATACTGCTTGGTGACGACTTGTGTCTGCAAGTCAGCCATGAATCCTGCAACTTGAAATCTGAAACTGTTGTTTGCCATGAAAGTAGGCGACAGTGCAATGGTAACATCTCCGAAAGCAGTCTCGTCCTGACGTACATATTTCCACTTTTCATCCAATACTTCCACCCAGTCGACATAATCAAGAATCTTGTTTCTTGACAACGTCATATTAGCTTCCCAACAGAACCAATCCACAGGTTGTACTCCTACGGTTATTTCGGCTCCCATGCGATAGCTCTTGTCAACATTGCGGGTCAGATATGCACCTGTGTCGGAATACTTGCCGGTGAGCACCAGTTGGTCGCGGTAGTCCATGAAATAGAAGTTGACTCCTGCATGCCATATGGTGCCTTGATAATTATATCCGAGTTCGTAGTCATAGAGTCGTTCCGGCTTCTGAATATCATTAGGACCTGCATCGGTATAATTCTTTCGGGAAGGCTCACGATTGGATATGGCAAAATTGAAATAGGTTTGATGTCCGCGATTCTGATAAGTGATACCTGCTTTGGGGTTGAAAAAATGGAAAGTCTCATTGACAGGAATCGGTTGCAAATCTTCATCATTGATGCCATCTATACGATAGTGAACATATCGATATTGGAGGTCGCCGTAGAGAGTGAGTTTTTCCTTTGCCCGATTGATCACTCGCCAGTTGGCCTTCAGATAGGTGTTGATGTCGAGTTTATCACCTCTTGAACGATAATATTCGTAGTCGTAGGGAAGATTGTAAGGATAGAGCGAATCGCGTACATAGGTAATGTTACCCCAGTGGTGACCGGTATAATTGTTGACAGCAAAGCCGAGTTGTGCATCGGCCTGCTCGGAGATGTACTTCAGCGAGAGTACACCGCCATAGAAATGATTGTCGAGGTGCTTTTCACGTACGAAGTCGGTAGTGCTCTCCTTTTTCTTGCCTTCTTCATCTATATAATAAGTGGGTATGAGCCCATAAGTGGAATATTTCTTATCGGCTTTATACTGCTCGTAGTAGCCTCCTCCATGAGAATAATGTAGCGTGGCATCGAGCATGAGTTGCGGAATGATTCGTTGTGAGAGATGGAGTTGCACATGCTGCTGCTGATAATAGTCATTCTGATTGGGATAGAAGGTAGTATTACCGTTGTTGTCTTTATATTTGCCTGCAGGATTGTAGCGTGGATTCTCAAGCATCTTTTCTTTGCTCACACCATCCCAAGCCATATAAGTCTTTTCTTTTCCGCCGAATAGAGTGAGTGAAGCAGTGGTCTTGCGAGTATAGTATCCTATTGAGCCATGATATGACAGAAGGTCTGACTTTGCTCTCTCCAAGTATCCGTCGGAGTTGACTTTGGAAAACCGCGCCTGCGCTCTCCAGTTGTTGGGCAATACAACATCAGCCGTAACATATTCGCGGAAAGTGTTGTACATACCACCATTAAATCCAATCTCCACTGATGAGTTGCCTAGCAGTCCGCTCTTTTGTGCCTGCTGATTGGGAGATGTGTTCATATTGACTGATGCACCGAAAGCCGCCGAGCCATTGGTGGAGGTGCCTACACCGCGTTGTATATTCAGACTGCTCATGCTGTTGGCCATATCAGTCATGTTTACCCAGAAAACACTCTGTGACTCTGAGTCGTTGAGTGGCACATCATTCACAGTCATGTTGATGCGAGTCTGATCAGTACCGCGAATACGGAAATAAGTGTAGCCGATGCCCAGACCATCGTCACTGGTGACGAGCAAAGAAGGTGTCATGCTAAGCAAATAGGGCAGATTCTGACCGCTGTTTTCTTCATTGAGTTGTTTGCCATCTACACTGGCATGATTGCTGGTAGGTTGCTCAACGCGTGCCGTAACCTGAACTTCACCTATCTCGCGACCTATGATGGTGAGAGTGTCCTGCTCGGCGGCAGAGAGTGATGCTAAAGCAGCAGGAAGCAGAGTGAAAGATAAAAAAGAAAGAAAAAAAATGGAGTAGGAAAAATGTTTTTTCATACAAAAGCATCCGACAGGAATAATGCAAACTGAATATGAAGTATTCCTTCCCTAAACAGCATTACCTGTTCCAGGTTCTATGGGTGTAATCTCAGCCTTTCGGCACCCCTGTCATTTGCGAATACAAAAGTACATCAAACTTTTCAGATACGCAAATCTTGCATATGCATATTATGATGAATAATATAAGATATCAGTCAGATGATTTTTTCGAGCATTTGTCTGCAAGAGGACAGTCTTTGCAGCCTTCGAAATGACTGCATTCGCTCGGGCGCGTAAATCTGCGATAGGTGATAAGAGCACTGATAATCACTGCCGCGCCAATGATGATATATACAATAATGCGTTGCATCAAGGGGCTATTACTTTTTTGATATCAGAAGAGTATGGCTATCTGATAGAAGGCGAAACTAACCAGCCAAGCAAGCAGAGTGTTGTATACCATGCTGAAGTGCATCCAGCGGCTGCCTATCTCCTGTTTTATGGTGGCAAGAGTGGAGATGCATGGGAAATAGAGCAGTATAAAAAGCATCATCGCATAGGCCGCGATGGGAGAATAAACCTGGTGCCCGTCGGCATCCTTAATACTCTGCAGTTTGACTGCCATAGTAGTGCTTTCACCAGTCTCCAATTCTTCTTCTACTCCGTAGAGAACCGCCATAGAGGAGGCTATCACCTCCTTGGCACTGGCTCCTGCTATCAAACTGACTCCTGCGCGCCACTCCATTCCAAGAGGGATGAAGGCAGGCTCAATAGCATGACCTATCTTACCCAGATACGATTGCTCCAACTGCTCTTTCTTGCTGGCGTCTTCTGTGCGTGGAAAATAACCCAACGCCCAGATGATAACCGAGGCTAGAAGTACAACCGTGCTTACTCGCTTAAGCCACTCGCTGGTTTTATCCCAGGTGTGAATGGCGGCATTGCGCAGTGTCGGGATACGATAAGGCGGAAGTTCCATGACAAAAGGATTAGCCTCTTTCTTGAAATGCACTTTGCTCAGCAGCAGAGAGGTGAGTATGGCAAACACAAGACCAATGAAGTA
>JAEEGL011247659.1_pt1 | contig 21681 bp, 16 predicted proteins | sample 9134231 | NCBI WGS metagenome assembly JAEEGL01 (sample SAMN16246548, study PRJNA631951) | gut metagenome | biome: gut microbiome; feature: rumen; material: fiber-attached | host: Bos | place: Iran: Karaj | collected 2018-10
AGAGCTCACAAATGCTGCAGAAATCGCCACACCTGACAGTGCGATACAGGATGGCTACCTTATGGACATTTCTGCAATTGCAGAGGCTATCAGAACTGCCACATTCGGTAGGGGATTCACTGCAAAAGAAGTTATTTTTACTGTACAGAGTAAAAAAATCGCAAGTAAGGAGGTTAAGTTCCCTTACATGAAGAACCAGAAGGCTCTTCAGAACACTTTGCTCACAAACTCTAATGAGTTTTTCCCGATGAGTAACCCTAATGATTACACATTCGCTTACTCAATCATCGAGAATTTTATGACTGAAGAGGGACGCGCTGTACGAGTATCTGCCGTAGCAGCTCCGGTCGACCTCATCAGAGGATATTATCAGCTCGCAGAAGAGATTAAGTACAAGGTTGCAGGTATCGATTACTTTGGTAACTCGGTTATGCAGCTCCTTAAGCTCCAGATGCAGCAGGGCAGAATCGATCTCGTACTTCAGATTGAGAAGGATGCTACATACGCAAACGTAATGCGTGGTCCCGTACTTCTCCTTCAGAGATCGATTAACTATGGTTCAAATGCCGTTGTTAACGCCCTTATGGACGTAAAGAAAATATCTGAGAAGGATGCAAAACTCCTCCTTGGTAATGAGCAGCTCCTTGATCAGCACGTAACAGCTGAAGAGTATGCTGAAGCAGTTTCACACCTCGTATCAGAAATCGGACGTTTTGCAGACTTCCATAAGTCTAAGAATAAAGGTGAGGAACTCCAGGGTATCAAAATATTCGGTGAAGGTTCTGCTATCGCCGGTATTGAGAAGATACTCCAGAGAGAGCTCGGTGCTCCCGTTGAGCATTTCGAGAGCCTTGTAGGCGTACAGATTTCAGGTCACGCATCCCTTACAGCAAAAGAGGTACTCCGTTACCTGCCTAACATCGGTGCTGTAATCGATCCGATGAACCTTGATATTTCCGATGCAGGAAATGAGAGATCGACAGTAAGTGGCGCTCTTGTAAACAAGGTACTTGCAGTGCTTCTTATTGTAGCAACTATCGGATCAGCAGCTTACACAGGATATGTTATATACCAGAAGAAACAGGCTGAGGACAGAAAAGCCCAGTTGGAAGCTAATATCGCGGCCATTCAGGATATCGAGCAGATTGCAGCTGATTATGAAGCTGCTATGGCTGAGTATAATGTTGTTTCCGCTTTTGAAGCAGGAACACATTCTGACAATGAACTGGTACTTCGGTTTATTAATGATCTTGAGAAGATACTACCTACTGAAACGTATGTTTCCGGGTTTACTGCAGCTGATGGAAATATAAATTTCACGGTAATGACTGGATGGCGTGAGGTAATTAAGAACGAGGTTGCCGATGTTTTAGTTACGTTTAATGATGTAGATTATGTTTCGAATTTTGTGATAACAGGTTTCGCTGAAAGCTATAAGGTTGTATTTATTACCGGGTATAATGAGGAAACCGGCGAAGCAGAATATCTCAGAAGTGAACCAGAAGAAGGACAGGCTGCTGAAGATGCAGAATATGTTTCTGTAGATGCAGGTGCAGAAATTCCAGAAGAATATGCTAATTATGAAACGGTGACTTTGGTTCAGACTTCATATTCGATAACTTGCCATATTGCTGAACCTGTTGTAGTCACTGAGACAGAGACAACTGAAGAGGGAGGAGAACAATAATGAAAGATAACGAGAAGAAAGCCCTGCTTTTTGTTGGAATCGTATCTGTAATTGCGCTTCCTTACTTCTTTTATTCTAAGCAGGCTAAGATTGATACAGAAACGATTAAGGCTGAAAATGATGCTCTTCAGACAAGGTACGACCAGCTCCTTGAGATGAATGCAAACAGAGAGTTTTATTTATCTGAAATTGAGAGATACAATAAAGAGCGTGATGAAATCATTGCTATGTTTCCTTCAGATATTGATCAGGCTAAATATACAATGTTCCTGCTTAACACGGAATACTCTTCTATAACAAAGAATGAGGAGACTGGAGAGTTTGAATGGGTATATCCTTTCAGATTTGATAGTGTAGGATATGGTAATAATTTGGCAACTCCTATTTCGGGAGAAGAAGCTGAGACTAATTATGTAGCAATTTCCAATACTTCTACACTTACGTACAGAACATATTATGATGGTATGAAGTATATGCTTGAGTATCTTATGGAGTATGAAGATCCTATGATTTACAGAGGCTTTACTGCTGACATGGATAGGGATACAGGCATTGTTACCGGAACCATTATGCTTGCTCAGTATGCTGTTCAGGGTGGCGACAGACCGTTTACTCCGGTATCATTCGAGAGTAATTTTGATGGTCTGAAGTATAGCTTTGATGTGGATCAGTACGGAATTCTTGATAGTGACTTCCCGCTTCTTGAACTCAGGGGAAATGAAGAGGTTGGTATTTTTGGTCCAGTTAAGTTCGTTGGCGATGAAACAGAAGAAGATGCAGATGTTGAAACTGCAACCGATGATGACTCGGAAGAAGAGGATATTGACGAAGAATAATTACTTATCACATTTTGACCTTTGCCATATGGCAAAGGTCAAGACTGTGTTATCACAGTCGAAAGGGTTATGAACTATTATGAGATTGTTTCGGAGAATTTTTAAAAGTAATAAGGGTTTATCATTACTTGAACTGGTAGTAGCGATTGCTTTTTTGGCAATTGTTATCACACCTGTTATGAACAGTTTTATTACAGCTGGCAAAATTAATGCCAAATCAAGAAAATTAATGTGTGCGAACGATTGCGCTCAGGCTCTTATGGAGGGTATTGCAGATAAATCGTTCTATGAATTGTGTTTAGCTTATGATAAATATGGTTCTGAATCTGTAAGCGCGAGCTATGCGATGTCAGGCCTTAATGATAATGCATATAATATGCCTACGTGTTCGGCAAATACGGGTGATACTAATGTGGTGTTTAAGTCTCCTTTTAATGTTACAGGGGCAACGGTATCCTGCAATGATAATTATAAATTAAAGTATTATGACGGAACTAACTGGGTTGAGATAATGACTCAGCCCTCTGTAAGTGATAACGGATTTGTTCAGACGATTAATGAAGGTTTTAGAAAAGATTGCAAGGCTGCAATGTCAACGTTTGGAACAGGTACGGAACTCGAAAAGCATCTTGGTATCTGGGTAAACTCCACAGATGTAAGTGAAATGAAATTAATGATGATTTCATATTGTGGCATAGAGTGGGATGGTTATTATTTTGATGCAGTACTAACGTTTATTCCTGAAGGTCGTGAGCCACAAGTGGGTAAAGAACCTGATAAGTGGTATTCATATTATGTCCAAATAGATATATATGATTTAAAGAAAACACCTAGTGGTTTTGTCAGAACTTTAGGCTTGGATGAAACAGGTGCTGACACAATCGCGCCGTTACTCTCGTTAAATACAGGAATTAAAAATAATTAGTGTGAAGACGAACAGGGAGGAATAATCGTGAAAAAACTACAAAATAAAGGTGCAGCAATGATATCAGTACTTGTTGCAACTGTATTCATTGCAATTATTGCCACAACATTATTATATATGGCGTATTTAAATTATCTTACCAAAGCTGTCAGAAACGCTTCAAATGATAATTTTTATACTTGCGAGTATGCTTTGGACGATTTAGCCACATCCCTTCAGCAGATTGCCGCGGAAACAGATTCTCCATCTGCCGCGATTTCGGATCTCAGATCTAGTTGCGTTGGTACACCTGGTACTACGAGTGGCACCTACGATAATGGTTTAGTAACAGGATTGGTTACCCTTGCCAGTCAGGTTGCTGATATTTCGATTAGTTCTAATGTTCCGAGTACATCAGATAATTTTATAGTCTCTGGCAACTCTGTAACTCTTAAGGGACTTGTAATTACAGCAACATCAAAAGATGATGCTGACCCTTACAGAGCTACTATATCAACAGATTTAACCCTTAGATTTAATACTTCTTCTGAGGGTGGAATGGATGTCAATGATTTCTCGGTAATTACAGACGATCAGATTGTCTGGACTGAAGGTACCTGCGGTGGTACTTATAACAGCCAGGGCGGTCGATGCGTCATGACAGGTAATGTCTTTATCAGATCACAGGGTTGGATTGATGCCCATGTTACGTACGATCTATCAGGGAAAGGTACTTTGGACACATATAAGTCGTCTGATGACGATTACACACATTTAGACAGGGATGCAATTATATGTGGGCTTATAAGTGGTACCTCCACAAAAATGAGTGTAATGCAGCTTACAGGTGACAGAGGTATTGTTGTTGGCAATATCGTGATTGGCGGAGGCGGAATCCTGACCATAACTGGTGATTTTACTGTTTTAGGAAACATCTATATTGTTAATGGTGGTGTGTTGCTTTGTTCAAGCAATCTTAAATGCTATGGTAATGTTAAGGTTATAGATGGCTCAGTCGGAGGAGTTAGTGGTCCCAACGCCTTGATAAGCACTAGTATGAATACTGCATACCTTATTGATAAAGATAAGGCTGGTTCTGGTATCACAGCAAATCTGTTTGATAAATTCCAGATTGTATATAATACTTCTAGTGGTTATGCATACGCAGAGTTTTCTGCAGCGTTAGAAGAAGAGTGGCATGACACTCATGGACATGCATGCTCTTATCCTTACGATACACCATCATCTATTGGATATTTTCAACACACATTGAATAATGATCTCGATGTAACTCAGAGCAGGTGGTCAGTTGATAAGGGGACTTATCAGGTTTGTTATTCTTCTGATAATCCTACAAATGGTTTTTCAAAACCAACTTTGTTATTTAATATTTGGCCACAGGATGGTGGTTATAATGGACTTGTCATAAAGAAACCACTTAATGATACGACGATGTTGTCAATTGGTAAAATGTATTGTGATGACTGGCAGCAAGGTATAACTGTGTCTCATATGTCTGATGAAAGTTATAAAAATGCAAAAGATATATTAGTGCCACAGATCAAGGGAAATGCCGATTCATTTAAAAATCTTATTGATGCAACTTATGTTGGTGGTGGTAATGCTTCTGGCGTTGCGGCTGAAGGTTATAATGGATTTAAGTCGGGTACGTTAAGTGGTGATATGCAGCCTATTATTGATGCTTGGAATGGTGGAACCCATCCGTCAGGCACATATGTTAGAAGCTATGTTGCGGGTACAATCAAAACGGAGACAAGATATGCTGTTTGGAAAGATGGGTATATTTATCTTCCTGTTGAGTATATGATAAGACCTGATGCAGGAGAGTTTATTACTCAAATTTTTAACAGTTTAAATTCAGAAGGGTCTCCTACCAATACTAATGTTGTATATGACAATTGGAAGAAGAATGATTATTAATAGGTTATAAACAGGAGAGTTGTATGGCTCATCAGAGAAAATTTAAAAATGCTATAAAAAAGTTTATTAAAAACAATTCCGGTGTTACCATTTTGGAAATGCTAGTTGTATTATGTGTTATTGCCATTTTATCTGGAATTATTGGGTTGACATATCAGTATATTCATAATGCAAACGTTCAGAGAGCAGGGGAAAACCTTGCTGCAGCAATAAAGGCTGCGAGAACTACATCTATGGCAAAAGGTACTGAAAAGGGCAGACTCAATATTATTGTTGAGGGTGGAAAGATGTATTATTCCATTGGTGATAGTCCGGAAAAAGAAGAAATTTGTAATCAGGTAATGGGATTTTATATCAAACCCGATAAAACCACTGTGACAAATACTGCACCTGGAGGTCAGACCGGTAATACAACTGTTACCATTAGATTCACATCTGCGGGTATGCTTGATAAAGATCACTCTGGCACAAACTACATTGTATTTTTTAAAGGGAAACGTGCGTATTCAGTTCTCGTATACCCTGAAACAGGCAAGGTAGAACAGACGTTGTTTTATTATTAATATTTCATTTTACAAATTATGGAAGGGTGAGTCTATGTTAAGTTTAAAGAGAAATAAAGGTTTTACACTGGTAGAGTTGCTTGTCAGTATGTGTATACTTGCAATTGTTATGGTTGAGTTGATGGCTCTTATGTTTAACAGTTCCAAGCTTTATAAAAATGGAGCATATGAGGTAAGTCTGCAATCAGAAGCTCAGCAGATTATTCAGCAGTTTGAGGAACTTGCAATTGATGCTGATACTTCTGTTTCATACAACGAAGCTGCCAAGATTATTACCATCACGAACAGTGCGGCGTATGATAGCTATGAGATTTCTCTTAGCCCTATAGCGGGGAAAGATTATAATGATTTGTTGTTAAAGGTTAATAGTAACCCTTCCCAGATTATGGGAGAGTATGTAAAATCGGTATCTCTTGACATGGCGAACTATGATGATGCCAGCCGTGCCCGTTTAATAATTGAGATGCAGAATGATAAGTATTCTTATACTGCAGCAAAAGATATATATTTCAGAAATGATATAGGTGTTAATGATTCCCATACTATTGCTGTAGTGTCTAATGCTTGTGACTATGAACTAAATGTGCTTAGATATGCCCAGTATAATTTAGGTGATTTATTTGGTTATGATAATAATCGCGTATATGCATTTGATGTTGAGCCGCATCCCGAATATGCTTATACAGGGCCAACGACGGCGACAATTCAGTCGGCAACTGCTCCCATATCAACAAATTGCATTGTATATACATCATTATCTATGAATGGTGTATCCGGTATGGATTTAGATCCCCAATATGAGATTCAGTCGTACAAGTGGGATTCGACAACACATAAGTATAATCCGGATTTCACGATTAAAATTTATAGTGAAAAGGTATGCTTTGGTATTGACGGAGTTGGTTTTGCGGTTATTCCAACCAGTTCTGTAGATTTTGATAATTATTATTCGGTACAGGGAGTAAGTATTGATCCTCAAAATATATATAAAATTGATTTTGAAATTTGTTGTGTAGCTGACGTAAATGGTGCAGTTGTTACATCAAATAATTTGGAGATAAAAGCAAAAAATACAGGAAGTTTTTCGTCAAAGACCTTTATTGATCAGCATTGGTCCAGAGATACTTTCTTTAGAGAAAGTATAGGAACTTTTGATGGTTCAGATTTTGCAGGAGGTGTCACAAAAGATTGTCAACCTGGTGGAATGGCATTACAGGTTATTTCCAGTGGTGCAACAGTTCTCGATGCACAAGATTTCAAATTATTTGGAACTAAATTTAAAATTGATGTTGAAAATAATGATTTTGATTGTATTCAGAATATTCAATATCAGTCGATGAATGACAGAGTGCCCAAATGGGAAGAATTTTTATATAAATATGGTTCGTTCTATATATGCGTGAATTTTAAATATGCCGGTACAATGGCTCCTGGTGGGGGAATGACATATGAGTTAAGACTGTATCCCATGCCAACCGGAAGTAATAGATATTCAACATCGCCTGTTGACGTTGAGAAGAGATTTTTCAAGATAGCAAAATAATTCAAAATTTTTCCCCATCTTAGTTAATAAGGTGGGGATTTTAAATTTAATAATTTGGTTATTTTAGATTTTTTTAAATAGCATATTCTTATTATTTTTATGTATGATTATAAATGGTATAATAAAAAGGTGCTTGACTATAACACATTTTAAAGTGATGTAAAAAAGAGAAAAGGAACATATAAATGAAAAAAAGAGTTGCAGATATAATCATATCAACGCTTGTTGAGAGGGGCATAACAGATTGTTTTGCTGTTGTCGGTGGCGGAGCTATGTATTTGGATAATGCTTTGCTTCATAATGATGACATGAATAAGTATTTTAATCACCATGAACAGGCATGCGCTATGGCAGCTGAGGCATATGCACGTGCGTCGGGGAAAATGTCTCTAGTATGCGTCACTAGTGGCCCTGGAGGGACAAATACTTTAACAGGTGTTATGGGGGCTTGGGTAGACAGTATACCAATGATTGTTATATCAGGACAGGTTAGATATGCAATCAGTGTTCCGAAAAGTGGTTTAAATCTGCGTACCAGAGGAGTTCAGGAATTTGATATCGTCAATACAGTTAAAACAATGACGAAATATTCAAAACTCGTTATTAATCCTTTAGATATTAAATATGAAATTAATAAGGCTATTGACATTGCAATGAGTGGGCGACGGGGCCCTGTTTGGTTGGACATTCCACAGGACATTCAGAGTGCCCTTGTTGAAGAAAACGAACTAAAGAAGTATTCGAATGAAATCGCGTATAAGGATAATGTAGATATAAGTGAAATTATAGAGGGTTTGAATGCTTCAAAAAGACCGGTTTTTCTTGTTGGGGCAGGAGTATTAAGTTCTTCTTCTCGAGAACTTTTCAGAAAAGTCTGGGAACAAATCAAAATACCTGCAATATCAAGTTTAAATGGTGTTGATGTTTTATACAGGGATAACCCGTTATCAATGGGACCAATTGGCCCATGCGGTCAGAGAGCCGCGAACTTTGCTGTTCAAAACAGCGATTTAATTATCTCTTTAGGATGTAGTTTGGGTTATTCTACAACAGGATTCAATCAGGAAAATTTTGCGCCTGGTGCAAAGGTGATTGCAATTGATATTGATGATCAGGAATTAAAAAAACAAGGACTAAAGTATAAGGCAAAAATTAATAATGATTTAGTCTTTGTTTTGAAAGCATTGCTTGATTCTGGATTTGAGTATAGTGCAGATGATACTTGGGCAGGGTATTGCCAAAAATTAAAAAATAAGTTTTCGCCGTTTGAAGCATCATTAAATAAATCTGAAAATGATAAAGTATGTTCATATGTATTTTGGAAAAAATATTTTGATTTGCAACCGGAAGATACCCTGCTTGTTTTAGGAAATAATTCTGCTATTACTTCAGTGTTACAGATTGGTAACAAAAGCAAAAAACAACGTATTTTTGCTAATTTTAATTGTGGTTCAATGGGATATGATTTGCCTGCTGCAATAGGCGTCTCTATCGCCGCTAATAAGAAAAACGTTGTATTGGCTACAGGAGATGGAAGTATAATGATGAATTTGCAGGAACTACAGACAATTGCTCATCATAAGTTGCCGATTAAAATTCTAGTATTTGAAAATGCCGGGTATAATGCAATTCGCCAAACATCAAAAAATTTCTTTAACGGAGAATTGATTGGATGTACGCCTGAATCGGGAGTAAGTTTTCCGGAATTTAAAAAAGTGGCAGAATCGTTTGGTTTACCGTATATACATTGTAAGAATAATAGTGAAATAAATCAGACTTTAAAGCTAATGAATGAAATAGACGGTCCGGTTATCGTTGAAATATCGCAGTTAATTGACGACCCGGTAAGTCCTAAAGTTATTTCAAGGAAAGATGAGAATGGGGAAATGTTGTCTCCTGCATTACATGATATGTATCCGTTTATTTCTAAAGAAGAAATCGAAGAATTAATGATTAGTAACGAGGATTAAAGTATGTTAAAAAAATATACTATTGGTACCAAAGTAACCGTTAAAGAAGCAATTCAAAAAATGACGGATAATACCCTTAAAGCAATTATTGTTGTTGATGATGATAATGTTGTTGAAGGTCTTTTTACAAATGGTGATATGCGTGCTTTTTTTCTAAAAGGAGGTGCGCTTGGTTCTAGCATAACTGAGGCGATGAACACTAATCCGATTTTATATAATTCTTTGATGGAAGTAGAAGAAGAAAGAAAAAGGCTATATCGAATAATTTACCCTATAGTTGATGAAGGACGAAGGTTAGTTGATGTAGTTTACGGAGAAAAAAATGATATTAATACCTCGGGTACGGTTAGTAATGCTTTATCAGATGTCCCCCTTGTTATTATGGCAGGAGGTAAAGGAACCAGGCTATATCCGTATACAAAGATACTCCCTAAGCCACTTATTCCAATAGGCGATATTACTATTACAGAAAGAATAATAGAAACATTTCATAGATACGGCAATAAAAAAGTATATATGGTCTTGAATTATAAAGCAAATATGATTAAGGCATATATGAATGATGTAAAGAAAGATTATGCATTGGATTACATTGAAGAGACTGATTATTTAGGAACCGGTGGAGGATTAAAGCTATTACAAAGAAAAATATCCCAGACATTCTTCGTATCTAATTGTGATATATTGCTTGATGCTGATTATGAATGTGCATATATAACTCATAAAAGAATGCAAAATAAGATTACATTCATATGCGCAATGAAGGATATGGTTATCCCCTATGGTGTTTTAGAAACAAATGATGATGGGAGTATTGCAACAATGAAGGAAAAACCGGATTTTTCATATTTAGTGAATACCGGCGTTTATTTAGTTGAACCGGATGTTATAAATGAAATAGAGCCAAACGAAAGTATTGGGATGCCGGATTTGGCAACGCGAGTGATGAAAAAAGGTGGAAGAGTTGGAGTTTTCCCTATTTCAGAAAGAGCATGGATGGATATGGGACAGTTTTCGGAGATGGAAAATATGATTAGAACACTTGGGACTAATTAATATATGGATTATATAGGTGAGAATATGCTTATGTTCAATTTAAATCAATTTATCTCAAATTATGTGGTGAAACGATCAGAATCGATGTTCCTTCACGATATAGTAAAGAATAAAGATTTGTTATTCGATAAAATTCATGGAAAGACAGTGCTTGTAATAGGAGGCGCTGGGTCCATTGGATCATCTTTTATCAAAGCTCTTTTGCCGTTTGAACCACAGACATTAGTTGTTGTCGATATAAATGAAAATGCGCTTGCGGAATTAACTCGCGATTTGAGGTCTACAACAGGAATGTTTATTCCGACAGATTATATTACGTACCCTATGGACTTTGCATCTCCTGTGTTTGAAAAGATGTTTAGAAAGCGTGGGGGATTTGATATAGTTGGAAATTTTTCAGCACATAAACATGTAAGATCAGAAAAAGATATATACAGTATTGAAGCGTTGTTACAGAATAACGTATTACATGCTAAGATATTGTTAGATTTATTGTCGGAATATCCACCGGAAGAGTATTTTTGTGTGTCCACTGACAAAGCTGCTAATCCGGTTAATATTATGGGTGCATCGAAACGTATTATGGAAGATGTAATTTTTAGTTACTCTGATAGATTTCCGGTTAAGACAGCTCGTTTTGCCAATGTCGCATTTTCGAACGGGTCATTACCAGCCGGTTTCCTTGCCAGAATTCAAAAATTACAGCCACTTTCTGCCCCATATGATGTGCGTCGTTATTTTGTTAGTCCCGAGGAATCAGGACAGATTTGTCTCCTTTCTTGTATCCTGGGTAAAAATCGAGCCATTTTCTTCCCTAAACTTGAATCTGCTCAGATGATGACATTTGATACAATAGGAACGGAATTATTGAAAGCCCATGGGTATGATATTTTGAAATGCGAATCTGAAGAAGAAGCCATTGAGAAAGCCGAGGCTTTAAAGGAGGGGAGCAGAGAGTATCCTGTTTATTATTCAATATCCGACACATCTGGGGAGAAGGCATTTGAAGAATTTGTGACAGAAAGTGAACAAGCTGATTATAATCGCTTTGAAGCCTTGGCAGTTATAACGGATAAACAAATCCCAGATAAGGAAAAGGTGAATCAGTTATTTAAGGAATTAAATATTGCATTTAATGAATATGATACTACTAAAGAAATAATTGTAGATATTATAAAAAAATATATTCCTAATTTCGAGCATATAGAAAAAGGTAAGTCATTAGACAGTAAAATGTAATTCTGATAGGAAAGTAATATGATAGAAAAATTTATTCCCTTGTCTATTCCCAATTTTGAAGGAAATGAAAGAAAATATGTTGATAATGCAATTGATGAAGGCTGGGTCTCAACAGGCGGCGCGTATATTAAAAAATTAGAACATGATTTGGCTGAGTTTCTACAGGTTGATAATGTGGCTGCGTGTCAGAGTGGAACATCAGCTTTACATATGTCTCTTGTAGAGGCAGGCGTAAAGCCGGGTGATGTTGTAATTGTTCCTCCTCTTACATTTATTGCAGCTGTAAATCCCGTAAGATATCAATTCGCTACTCCTGTTTTTATTGATTGCGATGATAGCTTTTGTATGGACCCCAATAAATTAAAAAGTTTTTGCGAAGATGAGTGTATTTGGGATGGCAGCATTCTAAAATATAAAGAGAACCCGGTTAAAGCACTTATTATAGTCCATGTGTTCGGTAATATGGCTGATATGGAATCTATAATGGATATAGCAGAGAAGTATAATATAAAAGTTATAGAAGATGCAACTGAGGCACTTGGAACATATTATACAAAAGGAAAATATAAAGATAAATATGCCGGAACAATAGGTAATTTCGGTTGTTTCAGTTTCAATGGAAACAAGATAATAACAACCGGTGGTGGAGGAGCTGTAACGGCGAATAATCCTGAAATAGTAAATCATATTAGATTTATCTCAACTCAGGCTAAAACAGATCCTCATTATTATATTCATGATGAAATAGGTTATAATTATAGGATGACAAATCTGCAAGCAGCACTTGGTGTGGCTCAGATGGAAGAACTTCCGGAATTTATTAGAAGGAAGCAATGTAATTATGAAAAGTATGAAAAAGCCTTTGAGAACTATAAATATGCGTCATTGATGCCGTTTAGAGAATGTGTTAGTTCAAATAAGTGGTTTTATTCTCTTTGTATTAATCGCGATTACATAAAAAATTCCATGAAAGAAATTATAATAGCTTTAAGAGAAAAAGGGATTGAAACAAGACCAATTTGGGGACTTATAAATGAGCAGAAACCGTATGAGAGATTTGATACATACAAGCTGGAAAAAGCCCCCTATTATGCTGACAGAATTCTAAATATTCCATCAAGTACGCAGATCACAGAAGATGAAATTTTATACGTAGTAAACGAGATAAAAAATCAACTTGAGGCAATAGCAAATGGATAATGATGTGGTAATTCTTGGCTTTGGTGGTCATGCCAAAAGCATTGTAGATAGTATAATGCAGGAAGGGAAATACAATATCGTAGGATATACTGATAATAATGATTGCCATTGTGCTTTTTCGTATCTCGGAACGGATGAAAGATTAGCTACGGTTTATCATAATGGGGTTCATAAAGCGGTGTTAGGTGTTGGATTTTTAGGGAATTCACTAATTCGAGATAGAATTGTAGATATAGCTAAAAAAATAGGATTTGAGTTTCCAATCGTTGTGGATCCGTCAGCTATAATAGCCAAAGATGTTGCGATAGGGGAAGGTTGTTTTATCGGAAAAAAAGCAGTTATCAACGCTGGTTCAATAATAGGAGATTTTTGTATTATTAACACAGGGAGTATTATTGAACATGAGAATAGAATAGGAGATTATTCTCACGTTTCAGTTGGGGCAATTCTTTGTGGAAATGTGACTATTGGAAATCATTCATTTATTGGGGCGGGAACGACTGTTGTTCAAGGTCAAAATATAGGAAGCAATTGTATTATAGGAGCGAACAGTACAGTGATTTCTAATATCGAAGACAATGTAAAAATTTACGGAGTTATTTGAGTTGTCATAGATAAATTTTAATAGGAGACAAAGTGGTATGAGCACTGTTTTAATTATCGCTGAAGCAGGCGTAAATCATAATGGCGATATTAAAATTGCAAAAAAACTTGTTGATGAAGCAAAAAAAAGTGGGGCTGACATAGTAAAGTTTCAAACATTCAATCCTCAAAAATTGGCATCAAAATATGCAGTCATGGCAGATTACCAAAAGAAAAATCTTGGTATTGATGAATCACAAGAGGCAATGCTCAGTAAACTTACTTTGGAGAAAGAAGAATATATTGAATTATCAAAGTATTGTAAATTGGTGGGGATAGGCTTTTTATCGACCCCCTTTGAAATCGAAAGCATCCATTTCTTAAATGACATTCAGGATGTTTGGAAAATACCGTCAGGAGAAATTACGAATTATCCGTACCTTGTTGAAATAGCAAAGACTGGAAAACCTGTGATATTGTCCACTGGCATGAGTACACTCGAAGAAGTAGATTCAGCATTAAAGGTTCTGTATGAAAATGGCTCTGGAAAGGTTACTCTTTTGCATTGTACTACGAATTATCCAACTCCTATGAAAGATGTAAATTTAAAAGCAATGATTACTCTTAAAGAGCATTGCAATTGTTCAGTCGGTTATTCTGATCATACAAAAGGTATAGAAGTTCCCATTGCAGCAGTAGCACTTGGGGCAAGAGTTATAGAAAAACATTTTACCCTTGACCGAAATATGAAAGGACCTGATCATAAGGCCAGTTTAGAACCGTATGAGCTTACTGCAATGGTGTCAGCAATTAGAAATATTGAGCAGGCAATGGGGACGGGGATAAAAAAACCAGCTGAATCTGAAAAATTAAATATATCAGTTGTCAGAAAAAGTATAATTGCAGCGTGTGATATTAAGGCGGGAGATGTTTTTACAGAAGATAACTTAACCACCAAAAGACCAGGGACAGGTATTAATCCTATGCGATGGAATGATATTATCGGATTAACAGCAAAACGCGATTTCGCAGAAGATGAATTGATAGAAATATGAAAAAAATAGCAGTAGTTACAGCGACAAGAGCTGAATACGGGTTACTAGAACCAGTTGTTAATGAATTAAGAAAATATGAAAATGACGAATTTCTAGTACAGTTGATTGTAACAGGAACACATTTAAAAGATAATTATGGCAAGACAATAAATGAAATAAAAAGTTCGGGTGTTAGAATAGATGAAATAATCGAAGTTTCAGTTGATTCATATTACGAGAATGATATTTCCAAAAATCAGGCAGACACCCTAATAAAATTTACGGAGCTTTTTTCCAAAGAAAAATATAATGCAGTAATATTGTTGGGAGATAGATATGAAACATTGGCCATTGCAATAGCTGCAGGTAATACAAAAACCCCTATTTTTCATTTGTGTGGAGGAGACACTACAGAAGGCGCTATCGATGAATGGATTAGGCATTCAATTACGAAAATGAGTTATCTTCATTTTGTAACAAATGAGGATAGCAAAAAGAGGGTAATACAGTTAGGAGAAAATCCCGACAGAGTGTTTAATTACGGATCAACCAGTATAGATAATATTTTTCGTGTTGCAGATATGTCAAAGAAGGATGCACTAGAGAGCGCCGGATTAAAAGAGTGTAAATATGCACTATGTACATATCATCCAGTAACTATGGAAACGGAGAATGTTGATTATTATATAGATGAATTATTAAATTCTATTAAGCAATTTCCGGATATTCAATTTATTGTAACTAAATCTAATGCTGATCAGGGAGGCGCAAGGATTAATCAGATATTAGATGAGGCATCGAATAAAATTTATAATATGCATGTTTATGCCTCCTTGGGAGTAAGAAGATATTTGTCACTTATGAGGTATGCAGAATTTGTTATAGGAAATTCTTCCAGTGGTATAATTGAAACACCATCTTTTCATATACCAACAGTGAATATTGGTGACAGGCAAAAGGGACGATTGAGAGCGGAAAGCATCATTGATTGTGGAGTAGATAAAGAAAGCATTTGTATTGCAATAAATAAAGCTCTCAATGATGAGTATAAGAAAACGTGTTCTAGAGTTGTCAGCCCATACGGGGATGGAAAAGCGGCGAAGAGAATTGCGTCTAAATCTATTGAAACCATTATGAATGGAAAGATAGACCTAAAAAAAACGTTTTATAATTTAGAATGATAAAAGACTAAAAAATTATACAAGAGAGAATTAATTACGATATAGATAATAGCAGGATTAGGAAGGAGAGAAATTTATGTCTGCAGAGTATGGAAATATTGTCGCAAAGGAGAGAAATAGATTGGAGGAAGTAATTCCATTAGATGTGCCATACTCTATTGCAATTGACCCAAGCAATCTTTGCAATTTTAAATGCGTTTTTTGTGCTATTCAGAAAGCCGGTTCAGAAGAGTTATCATTTAAAAAGCAATTGATGGATTTTGAACTCTTTTGCAAAATAATAGATGATATGAAAGAGTTTAAACAGCCGTTGAAAGTATTAAGGATTAATGGACAGGGAGAACCGTTATTAAATCCTTATTTTCCGGATATGGTCAAATATGCAAAAAAAATGGGGGTTGCAGAAAAGATAGAAACCATAACAAACGGAAGCTTGCTTAATCCTGAATTGAACCAAAAATTAATTGATAGTGGAATAGATAGAATTAGGATTTCTATTGAAGCAATTAATGATGATGAATATTCAGAAATTTCAGGTAGAAAAATTGAATTAAATAAGTTGCTGGACAATATTCGTGACTTGCATGATAGAAGTGGGGCATGTGAAATATATTGTAAAACAGTAGATATTGCCGTACCAACAATAGAGGACAGAAAAAAGTTTGAAGTGATGATGAGTGATATATGCGATCGCTTCTTTATAGATAGAGTAATACCTTTGTGGTCAGATTTTGATGAAATAAACGATGTAATGATAGAGTCGGATTCAGGTACGCACGGACAGAAAATTAAGCGAGTTAATATTTGTCCGTATCCATTTTATTCGTGTATTATTAATCCGGAAGGGGATGTGACTCTTTGTTGCGCTGATTGGAAACGCAAATTAATTATTGGGAATGCTGGTAAAGAAAGCATTGTTGATATATGGAGAGGATCATTGATTCGGCAGTTCTGGTGTGATATGGCGGCTGGGTTAAAAAATAAGTATGAAATGTGTAGCAAATGTTCACTTCCTTGTTTTGATTGCAATGATGATATTGATTCTTATGGAAAGTTGATTTATTCTAACCTGACAAAAAGTGAAAACCAATAAGAACTATTGGGGAGATTATTGATGAAAAGAATTATTTGCGGTAATTATAAAGAATGTTTAAATGAGTTCGTTCGACAAATTAATATGAGAAAAGTAGTCGATGGATTTGTTTTAACGGACAAAAAAGATGCAGATTTTTCAGGAAATACACTTCTTAGATTACCTTGTTATTCTAATGGAAATTTACCGCATGAAAGTGAGTTGATTTATGCTAAAAGTTACGATGGCTCTGAAAGAGTAAATGCAATAAAACTCGATTCGGAAGGGGAAGATTTAATCACATTATCAAATCTGTATGACATGATTGGATTTGCAGGAAATCGACAGATTATTTTATATGGTTATAGTGCTTCCGTCGAAATTGTTAAATTTTTGGTGGAGTCTTTGGGATTGACTGTGAAACAACTGTACGAGAGAGAGAGTAAACTTGAAGATGGTTCTGTATTTGGTTTGTCTTTTGATGATTGGGAAGATAAAATTTTACTGATTACTGATACATATTCAGAAGAACAACATGAAATGATAAACGATTTGGGAGTCCCGGTTAACTGTTTTTTGTGGTTAAAAGGATATAAAAATGTAAGTAACTTCTTATACAGTAGTAACCGTCAAAATAAATTTAGTATTATACTTGATCCAAGCATTGGACATAATGCATCAAGTGAAAGGGATTATGCACAGGGTTTTTTACGCTATTCATATATTGCTGATAATATTCGGCCTGTACGTATATTGATATTGGGTGGATCTACCTCATGTGGATATGGTATACGACATAAATGTTGGGCTGAACAATTATCGATTATTCTTTCAAAATATAATATATCCCATGAAATTATTAATGGAGCCGTACATGACTATAATGTTAGCCAGGAGCTGGTGAAAATTATTAGAGACGGTATTTGGACCAAGCCGGATTATATCATCAGCTACAGTGGGGTTAATAATTTGGGGAAGATTAGAAATATGACAAAGCAATGGGGCGAATGTAGTCCATTTCTTAGATCATTTCAATTAGATCTTTTTTCTTCCATAGTTGGAGAAAGTGATAAATATCCTACAGCTGATAGTAAAGATCAGTTTTCAAAAGGAATGTTGCCTAATGTTAATGATTTCGAATTCTGGTTCATGCAAGAAAGGATGATTTATGCGATTTGCAATGAATTAAATATAGGCTTTAAAGCAATTCTTCAGCCGTGCGCTTATTCTTTGTTTTTAGGAAATAATACCTTTAATGAACTATACTCAAAAGGAGTAATATCCGGAAGAGGATGTTTTTATGACAATAATTCGAATAGCGTAGTTCAATTAAATGAGAATACAAACGATTCATCAATATTTCAAAGTGCTCTAGATTTCAGGAATGAAGCGGGTAAAAAAGAAGATGTAAAATGGTTTAAAGATTTTAGCGCTATTTTTGACAATACCCCAGAAGTTTATATTGATTTTTGCCATTTAAATGAGCAGGGTGAAATAATCTTAGCAGAAAAAGTGTTTGATTTATTAATAGATGAATTATTAAAAGTGGAGGATTAAGATGTATATACTAGGTATTTCGGCTTTATATCATGATGCTGCAGCGTGTTTAATTAAAGATGGAGATATAATTGCAGCGGCACAGGAAGAGAGATTTACGAGAAAAAAACATGACTCATCGATTCCCGTTAACGCCATTTCATATTGTTTGTCAGAAGCTGGAATAAAGGCAAACGAGTTAAAGGCAGTAGCGTTTTATGATCAGCCATTACTTACTTTAGACAGATTCATCAAAAATAGTATTTGTATAAATGAATCAAATGATTTGATTGACAGAACGTGGCTTTCTCTTTCGGGTGTAAAACTGTGGGTACATCGTTACATTACGGATTATCTGGGGGGATTAGGCGAAGAAGGAAAACTATTAACTGTTAGACATCATATTTCTCATGCTGCATCAGCCTTTTATCCATCGCCCTTTGATAAGGCAGTAGTTATTACCGTTGATGGTGTCGGGGAATGGGACACTACAACTATTGGAATTGGAAATGGAAGAGAATTAAAAATAGCTCAGACTATTAAATATCCACATTCGTTGGGGCTGTTTTATAGTGCATTCTCATATTTTTGCGGATTTAAAGTGAATTCCGGTGAATATAAATTTATGGGCTTGGCTCCCTATGGAAAGCCTGTATATTACGATTTAATAAAAAACGAAATGATTAATATCAAACCGGATGGTTCCTTTAGATTAAATTTAAAGTATTTTGATTATCAAAATGGACGCACAATGATAAGAGATGATGAATTCTCTAAGATATTCGGTGGTCCTAGACGAGAAGCAGAATCAAAGATAACAAAGCGAGAGATGGATATTGCTGCTTCTGTTCAGAAGCTTACGGAAGAAATATTATATTTGATTGTTAAACATGCTAAAGAAAGATTTGGCGAGGGTATTGACAATTTGTGTTTGTCAGGTGGTGTAGCTTTAAACTGTGTAGCAAATGGCAAACTGCAAAAATCTGGTATTTTTAAAAATATTTGGATACAACCGGCAGCCGGAGATGCCGGAGGAGCTATAGGAGCTGCCCTGTATACTTATTATAGTTATTATGATATAAATAGAATTGTGAATTCAAACGATTCTCAGAGTGGAAGCTTATTAGGTCCGGAGTATTCAAATGAAATAATAATGGAAAAACTTAATAAGATTGGAGCCGTTTATCACTATAATTCAAATGAAGATGAACGTAATAAGCTGGTTTCCAGGATTTTGTCAGAGGGAAATATTGTTGGTATGTTCCAAGGAAGAATGGAATTTGGACCACGTGCACTTGGCAATAGAAGTATAATTGCCGATTGCAGATTTCCTGAAATGCAGTCAAAATTAAATTTGAAGATTAAATACAGAGAATCTTTTAGACCTTTTGCGCCGATAGTTTTAGCCGAATATAAGGATGAATACTTTGATCTCCCTTCGGATAGTCCATATATGTTAAAGGTTGGCCTGGTGCAAGAAAAACATAGATTACCGTTTGCTCTTGAAAGCGAATTGAACGATTCGGATGATAACATGCTAACGGTTGTAAATAAGCCGAGGTCGGATGTCCCAGCTATTACTCATGTTGATTACAGCGCAAGGATTCAGACAGTTGACGCCGATAGAAATAAACGACTTCATGATATTATGGAAGAGTATTATAATCTGACAAAATGCGCCTGTCTTGTAAATACATCGTTTAATGTCAGGGGCGAGCCGATTGTATGTTCACCTGAAGATGCATATAGGTGTTTTATGCGGACTGAAATGGACGTGCTTGTACTTGAAGATGTTATTCTCTACAAGGAAGAACAACCGCAGTTTGACGATAGTGAAGATTGGAGAAATGTCTATGAACTTGATTAGTCCTAAGGTAGAAACAGAAATAAGCAAATGGACCTCAGATAAACATAATAAATTTAGATTGGAAACATTCGATACTGAACTTTGTATGAGAAATGATTCTGATAGTTTTTGGGAAGAAGATAATTATTCTCAGGACATTTGTGAGTATAAGTTTGACAATATAAGCGAATTCAAAGATTTGATAGGTTTTTATATGGATAATACTTTTTATGACGATTCCTTTAAAGAGACTATTGCGAAGGAATGTTTTAAGAACTACTATGCTTGTAAAAATCTTTCAGATAAAAATGGAAATAATTCACATATGGAACTTGAGATACCAGACTTTGTATACGTTTTCTGATATATTGTTGCGACTTACATTATTCAAAGGTAAAAATGACCCTGTGCATCAGCATGGGGTTTATTTAATCTATATAAAATTTGCATAAAAATAATTTTTAATGTATAGTGTAGGCTGCTATGGTTTTGAGAAGACAAAACAAAAAGGGGTTTTGTAATGGCAAAGTATTTAGTAATAGTAGAGTCGCCTGCAAAGGTAAAGACAATTAAAAAGTTTTTAGGTTCAAACTACGAGGTAGTTGCATCTCAGGGACACATCAGGGATTTGCCCAAGTCCAGGATGGGATTTGATCCGGAGAACGGATTTGAACCCCAGTACATCACGATAAGGGGCAAGGGAGATATCCTCGCCAAGCTTCGCAAGGAAGTAAAGAAGGCAGACAAGATTTATCTCGCAACTGACCCTGACCGTGAGGGAGAAGCAATCAGCTGGCATCTTTTGGAAGCCCTTAAGAAGGATAATAAGCCCTTCTACAGAATTACATTCAACGAGATTACAAAGAATGCTGTTAAAGAGTCGTTAAAGAACGCGAGAGACATCGACATGAACCTGGTAGATGCCCAGCAGGCCCGCCGTATGCTGGACCGTATGGTTGGTTACCGTATATCACCGCTCCTCTGGGCCAAGGTAAAGCGCGGACTTTCCGCAGGCCGTGTGCAGTCTGTTGCCCTTAGAATCATCTGCGACAGAGAGGACGAGATATCGGCATTTATTCCCAAGGAGTACTGGACTCTTGAGGCTAAGCTCTCTGTAGACGGCAATAAAAAGACATTTGTTGCTTCATATTACAGTGACAAGGACGGCAACAAGGAGATTAACTCAAAAGAAGAAGCTGACAAGATTGAGAATCATATCAAATCAGCTGAATATAAAGTAAAGGAAGTAAAGCGTGGCCAGCGTACGAGAAAGGCACCCCTTCCCTTTACGACATCAACACTTCAGCAGGAAGCCAGCAAGGTTCTCAACTTTGCTACATCAAAGACAATGCGCGTGGCTCAGAGCCTCTACGAAGGTGTGGACATCAAGGGCCAGGGCACAGTAGGTATCATAACGTACCTGCGTACCGATTCTACCCGTGTATCAGACGAGGCAGTAAAGAGTGCGTCTGAGTATATTACGACCGTCTA
>JAEEGL014235344.1_pt1 | contig 21681 bp, 22 predicted proteins | sample 9134231 | NCBI WGS metagenome assembly JAEEGL01 (sample SAMN16246548, study PRJNA631951) | gut metagenome | biome: gut microbiome; feature: rumen; material: fiber-attached | host: Bos | place: Iran: Karaj | collected 2018-10
GGATCCGGAGATCATGATTTTGGATGAAGCGACCAGTAACGTCGACGCCCATACGGAACAGGTGATCCAGGACGCGATGGCAACCCTGATGAAGGGGCGCACGAGCTTTGTGATCGCACACCGCCTCAGCACGATCCGGGACGCCAATGTGATCCTCTATATGGAAAACGGAGACATCAAGGAAGTCGGGGATCATGATACACTCATGAAGCTCGGCGGAAAATACGCAACGCTTTACAACAGCCAGTTCGGCTAAAGAAACGATGATTTATAGTAAGCGCAATATTTTATTGCGCTTACTATATCTAAGGCGCTCATTCACCGGTTCCTCCCGGCGAATGCGTCATGTATGTCATCATCCGCTCATACATTTCCTTCAGCCCTGTGGCCGGCTTCCAGCCCAGGGCCCGGAGCTTCCCTGTATCCAGATTCATGTGAAGCACCGGGGCGTAGCCGAACTTTTCCGCATCGATTTCTTCGATCCGAACGGAGATTTCTCCGTTCGCGCACTCCTTTGCCACCAGCTCCGCCATTTCATAGATGGAGCAATAGGTTTCTTCATTTGCCGCGTTATAGGCTTCTCCCGCTTCTCCATTCGAAAGGGCCACTAAGATCGCATCCGCCGCGTCCTCTGTAAAAAGATAGCTCCTCTTGGTTTCGCCCTTTGTCTTCAGGACGATATCCTTCTTTTCGATCGCACATCTTGCGAACTCCGCGAACACCCTGCCGTCGTCATACTTCACTCCGGGTCCGAAGGTCTGAGTGAGGCGAAGGACCATTGCCGGGACCTTATATTCGGAAGCATAGGCCGCGCATAACACCTCGCACAGCCGCTTCCCTTCGGGATAGCTGGATCTCGGCTTCATTGTGTTGAGGTCGGTGCCGTGAAGCTCCGTGATCTTTTCGTCTGTTTCGGGCGCCCCGTACACCTCCATCGTGGACAAAAAGATAAAGGCGGATACCGCTTTTTCCTTTGCCAGCTCGAGCATGTTCTTGACCCCGGCATACGCCGTTTCAATGACCTCCACAGGACTTTCAATAAAAGCTTTGCTCCCTGTCTCCGCTGCTCCGTGGATGATGAAATCAATTTCTTCCGCTATGGGAAGCGGGTTTCTGACGTCTCCCTCGATCCAGCGGATCCGCCCGGCTCCTTCAAGATCGGCAAAAATCTTCTCTGCGTTGTCTTTATTTCTCGTGAGCGCCAGGATCGTTTTCGGCTGTTCCTCTATGGTCAGCAGCCGCCGGATCAGAGCCTGTCCGATGAGGCCTGTTGCTCCGGTAATAAGAATGGTTTTATTCTCCATAGATCTGGGCATTTTCCCGTTCCTCCAAAATTGCGCGCATGATGTAGAAATCCTCCGGCGTCGTGATCTTGATGTTTTCGGAAGGCCCATCCACCATCACGAGTGGGAAGTTATAATACTGCATCATCGTGCAGGTATCGATAAAGTCAGTAATTCCGTCTGCAAGCGCCTTTTCATGGATAGAAAGCACGTCCTTTAAGTGAAAGCTCTGCGGGGCCTTTGCCACTCTTGATTTTTCACGGGTCGGCACCTGCTCGATCCTGTTCTCCTGATCCACGACGACGATCGTCTCGGTCACAAGGCCGCTTGTTACGGCAGACCCTTTCTCCCGGACGCACTCGATATTTTTATGAAGAAGCTCCGGCGTGATCAAAGGCCGCACCCCGTCATGGATCAAAACCACGGCCTCTTCTTCCCCGGCCACTTCTTTCGCCGCAAGAAGGCCCTGGTAGATAGAAAGCTGGCCGGTTTCGCCGCCCGGCACGATCTTTCTCACCTTCTCGATCCGGAACTGATAAATAAGATCCTTAAGATACGGGATCCAGTCCTCGATGCAGGCGATCACCACATCATCGATCTCATCGCATTTCTCAAAGTGCTCCAGCGTATAGATGATGATCGGCCGGTGAAAGACCTCCAGAAACTGCTTCGGCAGATCCTTTGTATGCATCCTTTTCCCGGCACCGCCGGCAAAGATCACTCCTATGTTTTTCATCTGATCTCCTTCCCGTGGGAGAAAGCGCCTACGCTTTCTGCACAAAAAAAATGATAACACCCGTCAAATCGAGACACAATACTTTTTTAATGTCCCAAGAGTTGATATAGATATTCTCTTCTTTTATAATAGTTTTCAGTGGGGCAATCGGGCTCTTCCCCTGCAAAGGAGAATCATATGAAAACGCTGTACATCCACATGGGCATGCCAAAGACCGGAACGTCTGCGATACAGAATTTCCTAAACAAGAATCAGGACGACCTGTATCAGCTGGGATATATTTACCGATATATGCCTTTTCATGACTATAAAAAGAACTATACGCGCGTGGTCAAAACACGAAACGGCTACTTCCTTCACGGCTGGAGAAAAGACTTTGAAGACTATGATCAGGCGGAAAACGAGAGGCGGCTTGATGAAGGGCTTCATATCCTGAATCAGTGGTTTCGTGAAAAAGATAACATCATCCTGACCGACGAATCCATATTCGGCTTTCTGCAAAAATGGGATTTCATGGACCGCGTAAAAAAGTTCGCCGATGAGAACGGCATCATGGTGAAGCCGATCATCTTTCTGCGCCGCCAGGACGAGTCGGTGAGCTCCCTTTACCGCCAGATGGTAAAGGTTTCCATGAAAAAGCAGGAATCCTATACCGACTACATGAAGATGAAAAAGGATAAAGAGCGGTATGATTATAATATCCCGCTTTTCTATCTGCGGGATCTTTTCGGCACTGAGCAGGTAAAGGTCATTGTCTATGAGCCTGCGCAATGGAAAAAGGAAGGGACAAATATCTTTCACTATTTCTTCCGGTCGATCGATCTGCCGGAGGATAACGGTCTTAAACTGCCCGGGAAGTCCGTAAATCCCAGCATCTCCCATAATGTCTGTGAGATCAAGCGGCTGATCAACCATATCGATCCCGAGGTATCAAAGGAAAACCGGATCGAGGTCAATAACCTCTTCCGCGACGCCTGCGACCAATGCTCGATCTATTCGCCGGATCCCGAAAAACTGAACTTCTGTACGCAGGAAGAAAGCCGCGCCTACATGAACTCTTTTGCGGATTCCAACCGCCAGGTGGCGCAGGAATTTTTCCATCGGGACAAGCTGTTTTCCGAGGAGATCTCGGACTACCGTATGTGGGAGCGGGACAACCCGCAGATGCTTCCCGACGTGATCCTGTACTTCGGGCTGGTCACCTCAAGCATCTATGAAAAGCTTCTGGACCAGCAGAGAAAGCTGGACCGTATCCGCAGATGGTTCCCGTCATACTGGTTTCAGAAACTGAAGAGGTTAATAAAGAGGATAAAAAATCGATGAAGACACTTTATATACATATCGGCATGCCGAAAACAGGGACTACCGCCCTTCAGAAATTTCTGGAGCTGAACGCGGAATTTCTCTACGAGAAAGGCTTTATTTTCCGTCCTCTTCCTTTTCATGATTACGGAACCGATACACATGTGGTCCCCCCGAGAAGGAACGGCTTCTTTCTTCACGGGCAGAAAAATGCCGACACAGCCGGTGAGCAGCAGAACATTGCCCGTCTGGAGCAGGGGCTTTCGCTGATTGAAAAATGGTTTGAAGAAAAAGACAATGTCCTGCTTACCGATGAGGCGATCTACGGCCAGCTCGGGAAATGGGATTTCTGCGAGCGGATCCGTGATTTCGCCAGGGCGAAGGGGATTGAACCGCGCATCGTGGTCTATTTAAGACGGCAGGAGGAATTCATGGATTCCTTCTATCGGCAGAGAGTGAAAGGTACACCGCTGACGAAGACCATGTCGGAATTCGTTGCCGAAGACCAGTCTCATCTGGATTACGAAAAACCTCTCCGCTATCTGGAATCCGTATTCGGAAAAGAACGCATCCTGGCAAGGATCTATGATCCCGGGAAATGGAAGGAGGAAGGCTCCTCCGTCTATCAGGATTTTTTTGAAGTGCTGGGTATTTCTTATGAACCTGAAATGAAATTCCCGGATGAGATCTTCAACCCGAGCCTTTCCCATGCGGCTTGCGAGCTCAAACGGCTGATGAATTATGAAGAAGGCACCCTGCCCCCAGATATGCGGCTGGACGCCAACCTTCTGTTTCGGCATGCCGCGGAATTTGACACTTCGATCCTTCCGGATCAGAAAAAATACAGTTTCCTTTCAGATGAAGAGGAACAGAAACTCAAAGACCGGGTCAAAGATTCGGATGCCTGGGTGGCGCAGACCTTCTTTGGCAGAAACGAACTTTTTCCGGATCCCGGGAACGCAGACCGCAATGTTTTCGACTCATCCTCGCCGGAATTTACGGAAAACACGATCCTTTACCTCGGCTACGTCACGGCCAAGCTCTATGAGCGCTATCTGGATCAGCAGCGGCGGCTGGACAGCTTACGCCGCTGGAATCCGTTTTACTGGATCGCAAAGGTATTTCGAAAGCTGAAGGCGAGGAAAAAGAAGGACTAAGCTTCTTCTCTAAGGATTTTGATTGTGCGCTCCAACCCTTCTTCGATCGAATAGAAAGCTTCAAACCCAAGCGCGCGCAGCTTGCTTCCATCCAAAAGCGCCTTTGTGGCTTTTGAATACCCGGCCTGTTCCGGCGCCTCCGAAAGATCCATGATCATCCTGGTTCCCGCGAGGGCTGCGATCTTTTCGGCCAGGTCTTTTAACGTAATGTCCGACCTGCTGTCCGAAATATTATATGCTTCTCCGTCAGCGCCTTTATCAAGGATAAACAAAAGGCCGAGGATCGCGTCCGCAACATAGGTATAGGAATAGAGCTGGTTTCCTGCGCTCTTTAAGACAATATCTTCCCCGGAAAGCGCATTGAGAATAAACTGGGAAATGGCCTTGCGGTCGCTTTTCAGCATGGAAGGGCCATAGGAACGCGTAAATCTCGCAATGCACACATCCAAGCCATCGTGTTTCCGGTAGGCCTGGCATAAAGCCTCCCCGCAGCGCTTGCTTTCTCCGTAGCCGGCGCGCAGCGTATTGCAGTTGATATACCCCATATCATCTTCACGAAAATGGCTGTAATCTCCCGTATTTTCCCCATAGATCTCATTCGAAGAAGAAAAGATAAACCGTTTCAGCCCATGCTCTGCGCCGTATCGGAGCAGATGATCCGTCGCCATGACGTTCATGGATATGGTTCCGATCGGATCCTCCAGATAAGCGATGGCGTGGGTGTTGCTGGCTGCATGAAAAATAAAATCGACCGGTCCCGATTCCGGAAACGGCTGCGAGATATCGGCGCAGATAAAGGAAAAGCATGGGTCATCCCACCATCTTTTAAACCGATCCCTGCCTTTATTTTCATTTCTTCCTACCGCAAGAACACGAATGCCGCTGTTACGGCTCATCAAAACATCCGTCAGGAAGCTCCCCATCATTCCGGTGGCTCCGGTGATCAAAAAAGTTTTGCCGTCAAGCTTGCTCCAATCCAGCGAGGCTCCCGCAACTCGTTTCACGTCTTCAAGATATAAGGGATTGTCAAAAAAGATCATGATTTTTCCTTTCGCCTGTTTTATTCAAAGTTTTCCTAATCGTACAACAAAAAAACAGGACTGGCAACAATGGTTGCATACCGGTCAAAAGAAATGTAATATAGGATGAAAGGAGAGAATTCCATGAAAACTTTGTACATACATATCGGTACGCCCAAAACCGGAACCACCGCCATTCAGGCCTTTCTTGCCGAAAACACCGACGCGCTGTTTCGGAACAATTATATCTTCCGCTTTTTCCCCTTCCGCTATACGCGAAGCGTAGGTGCCATTCCCCCAAAAAGGAACGGTTTCTTTCTTCATGGGGACACCGTGCCGGATGACCCGGAACAGAATCGAAAAAAGAACGAACCACGCTTAAAAGAAGGGCTGGAACTGATCGCAAAGTGGTTTGAAGAAAAAGATAACGTAATCCTCTCCGACGAATTTATCTGGAACGAGATCCAGCGTTGGGATTTTCTTTCCGTGACCAAACAGCATGCGAAAGACCACGGCTACATCGTCAAGCTCATCGTGTTCCTCCGTCCGCAGAGCGAGTACATCGACTCCTTCTACCGGCAGCGCACAAAAATGGCCGATACCACGATGTTCTGGGAGGAGTATTTAAACAGCTCCGACATCATCACGGACTACTACGGCCATCTTTCCAACCTTGCCGGTCTTTTCGGGAAGGAAAATATCGTCGTGCGCCCCTACGAACCGAGGCAATGGTCCATCGATCAGAGCGATATCTTTCATGTCTTCATGGATACCATTGACGCGCCCTATACCGATGATTACGTTCTTCCTCCGGGCGAGAAAAATCTGAGCGTAAAGTATAACGACTCCGAGATCAAGCGCGTATTGAACTATCTCCATACGGAAAGCACCAAGGCGCAGAATGACGCCGATCTTTTCTTCCGGAGAAAAGCAAAGGAATGCTCGGTCCTGCTTCCGGACCAGGAGGCTTTCAGCTTTTTCTCAGAAGAGGAGCGATCAAGCTACATGAGCCGCTTCGAGGAAGGAAACAACCGGATCGCGAAGGAATATCTCGGACGTGACGTCCTTTTTGCCGGGGCCGGCAAGCCCAAAGTGAAATGGGACCGCTTCCACCCGACCATGCAGGATGACATCATTCTGTTCTTCGGAAACGTGACCGAGGAATTATTCCGTGAGATCAACACCTTGAAAAAAGAGAACGAAGAGCTGAAGCGCTTTTCCCTCCTGTACCGTTTCCGCAACTGGTTACGAAGGCTGCGCGGCAAACACTGAAGGAGTAGTAACTTGATCGACATTAAATTAAAGCTGCCGCCCGGCTTTCTTGAGGAAGAAGAGAGAGACGGCTATACCGTTTCTAAGAAAATGAAGGAGATCTGGGCGATCGAGCTGGATCTTCTGGCCGAGCTGGACCGGGTGTGCAGGAAACTTAATATTCCCTATACCGCGTCCGGCGGAACGCTGCTCGGTGCCATACGGCACAACGGCTTCATTCCCTGGGATGACGATATTGACCTGGAAATGCTCCGGGAGGACTATGACCGGTTCTGTACAGAGGGCGTCAGGGAATTTTCGCATCCGTACTTTCTGCAGACTGAACGCTCCGACCTCGGCTTTCACGGCCCGCACGCCCGGCTCCGGAACAGCTTAACGACCGGGATCCTGCAGGAGCACATTGACAGAAAATATCATTACAAATTCAATCAGGGGATCTTTATCGACATCATTCCTTTTGACACCGTGGTTTCGGACAAGAAGCTGCTGGAAAAGCAGATCTATGACATCCGGCATTATCGTAAGATCTACATGCGCTTGGAACGCCTCCACCATAACTTTGATCCCTCTGCGGGGAGGTCCTTTATCCGGCCGTTCAAAAAAGCGGTCAACAGCTTCATCAAAGGGCCGCTCCATGACAAACCGGTCTTCTTCCGTTGGCAGGAAAAAGTGGAGGAAGCCTGCAAACGCTATAACGACCGCACGGAGGAACCGATCATTTCAAAGCTCACGCTGCATCCGGCAGACGAACGGCTTTATGTTTACCGGGAAGATCTGGATCCGGGCCAGATCATCTCCCACCCCTTTGAATTTATGGAAATACCGATCATGAAGAATTACGACCGGTGCCTTCGGATGCATTACGGTGACTACCTGACTCCGGTGCAAAGCCCTTCCTACCACGGAACCGTATTTTTTGATACCGACCGTCCTTATACGGAATATATCTGACAGGAGAATGATCTTGGAACAATTTGAAATCGGCTATACACAGGGCGTCTTTGATATGTTTCATATCGGGCACCTGAATCTGATCAACCGCGCCAAAGAAAGATGCCGTTATCTGATCGTCGGCGTCAATTCGGATCAGCTCGTGGAATCCTATAAGAAAAAAAAGACAGTCATTCAGGAGAATGACCGCCGTACCATCATCGCAAACCTCAAGGCCGTGGATGAATGTGTGATCACAGATACACTGGATAAGGCCGTGCTCTGGCAGCAATTTCATTTTGACGCCGTCTTTATCGGCGACGACTGGAAAGGCTCACCCCGCTGGGAGCAGACGGAAAAGGATCTGGCCCCGCTCGGCGCGTGCGTGATCTATCTGCCGCGTACGGAGGGCGTTTCCGCAACGATGCTGCGTCCCTCCTTCGACAACCGCATCCACGAGAGCTGATCATTTGCAATATATTAAGATCAGCTCTGCCACATCCCGCGAGGCATGGCCGGTTTCTACCAGCCCCGCCTGTTCTCTGAACTCTTCCCACACCCTGTCATCCGGGGCCTTATCAAAGCTGAGGATCTTCTGCTCCAGTTCATCATTTGTTTCCGCAAGGGGGAACGGCAGCTCCTCCAGCCGATAGTTCAATCCCCACTTATCCTCATATTCCTTACGATCCCGGGCATATAAAAAGCAGGGCAGCCCTGAAAACCGCGCTTCAAAAATACCGCTGGAATAATCGGAAATGAACGCGTCGCAGGCAAGAAGAAGCGTCTGCATATCCGGATATTCCGTAACATTCAAACCGCCCTTGATCTCTTTAGAAGCAAAGGCTGTTCCGATCGTTTTCGGATGCCAGCGTACAAAGACGACCCAGTTTCCGCCGAATTTCTTCTTCAGCGTCTCCGCGGCCCGACTGTAATCAAGATCAAATATCTCGTCCAGCGTCATGGACTCTCTTCCGCTCCGATAGGTGGGCGCATAGAGTAAGATCTTCGCATCCTTATCCAATCCGTAGTGCTCCCTCACTTCCTTACGGAACCCATTTTTATCGGCAAAAAACACATCGGATTTCGGCATGCCGCATTTTAAGATCTCGCCCTGATAGCCGAAAGCATTTCTGTATATTTCAGACCGGTAATCCGAATTGGAAATCATAAGATCCGCAAGCTCGGAGCTCAAGGCGATCCTTCCCCTTCTCGAAACATTGGTTTCGGCAACCGCATCATACCCGATCTTTTTCATGCCGAGCCCCGCATGCCAGACCTGGATGAAATACTGCCCTTTCCGTTTTTTTACATAGTTCTCCAGATAATGCGTGGCGATCCAGACCTTGGAAGTGACATACTCATAGATTCTTCGTACGGACAGCCTTTTCACGCATTGGATGTAAGGCGGGACAACAAAATCATAGCCCTTTTCCCTCACCCAGATGATCTTGATTTCCGGGTCGAGCCGGTGAAGCTCTTCGGCGATAAACTGGCAGTTATCTCCGTATTTTTTCCCGCCGAAGCAGTTCACGAACACCTTATTTTTTTTGATCGGAAAGATGCGAAAGACGATAAAAAGAAAGGCCATCCCCATCTCGTAGCAGCGATACATTATATCATGCAGCTTTTTTTTCATTTCTTCCTCCGCTTATAAAAACATCTCAAGCGAAACGTATTGGTCCGTGATCGCGCAGCCAAGTGCGCGGTCCGGCTTTGAGCATAGTAACAAAATCTACTCTGGCAATCAGGTAGTATATCGGATATAATAGTTCACGACAAGGAGATCCGTATGAAAACACTGTACATCCATCTCGGAACACCGAAAACAGGCACTACCGCGATTCAGGAATTTCTCGATCAGAATTCCGATGTCCTGTATAAGAAGGGCTATATCTTTCGTTATATGCCCTTCCATAAGTATGCGACAAAAACCCGCCGGATCCCAAAGCGCCGGAACGGCTACTTTCTTCACGGAGACAAGCAGACCCAGCTCTCGGATCCCGACGCAAATAAAAAGCTTCTGGACGAAGGGCTCCGGACGATCGATAACTGGTTCCGGGAAAAAGATCAGGTCATTCTGACCGATGAAGGGATCTTTCACCGCCTTACCAAATGGGAATTCATGCCACAGATCAAAAGCTTTGCGGACGCCCATAACTTTTCGGTAAAACTGGTTCTGTATCTCAGAAGGCAGGATGAATACGTGGAATCTCACTATCGCCAGATCCTGGAGGACGGAAAGAAAAATACCGTTTCCTGGCAGGAGTTTCTGGAAGAGCGGACCCATATTGCCGACTACGAAACTCCGATCTTCTATCTTTCCGATCTCTTCGGAAAGGAGCAGATCATTCTCCGCCGTTATGATCCGGCGGCCTGGAAAGCCGAAGGCACAAACATCTTTGAGGACTTCCTGAAGACCATCGGGATCGATCCCACGGAGGAATTCAGTTACCCCAAGAAGCTTTCCAACACAAGCATCTCCTATAATGTCGGTGAGATCAAACGCATCCTAAACCGCGTCAAAAGGGATAAGGATAACCCGGACACCGCGAAAATCAATAAAATGTTTGCAGACGCCTGCTATGCCTGCTCCGCCAACTCCGAAGACCATACAAAATACACGTATTTTTCGCCGGAAGAAAGAGATTCTTACTTAAGCTCCTTCCAAAATTCGGATCAGCATATCGCAAATACTTTTTTCCAGGGAGAGCAGTTATTCGGAGAGAAAAAGATCTCTTCTGTCACCTGGTCCAAAGATAACCCTGCCATGCTGTCCGATACGATCCTTTTTTACGGCGCGGTAGCAGCGCAGCTGGAAGAAATGATCCAGGAGCAGGAAAAGCAGCTCAAACGGATCGAGAAGTTCTCTCCCATATGCTGGTTCCGCCGGCTGAAGCAGTGGTTCCGTAAAAAGAAAAATAAGTAGTTATTTTTCCCTTGTAACTGTTCCGTCCTCTACCCGATAGATCACGTCACAGCCTTCGATCGTGGAAAGGCGGTGCGCGATGATGACCATGGTTTTTCTTCCGTGCAGCTTGTTGATGGAATCCATGATCGCGTTCTCCGTTGCATTATCCAAAGCCGAGGTCGCCTCGTCAAAAAACAGGATCTCCGGATCCCGGTACAAAGCTCTCGCGATACCGATCCTCTGGCGTTGTCCGCCTGAAAGACGCACGCCCCTTTCTCCGATCTGCGTTTCCAGACCTTCCGGCAGGCTCTCCACATATTCCTTCATCGAAGCGTCATCCAGCGCTTTCCACACCTGCTCGTCATCTATTTTTTCCTCTTTGAAACCAAAAGCAACGTTGGCGCGGATCGTATCATCCAGCATGAAGATCATTTGCGGGATGTAGGAGATCTGCCGCAGCCAGTCCTTCTTGTCGTCCATGATGTTGACATCATCAACAAAGACGCCGCCCTTCTGCGGCTCCAAAAGCCCCAGCATGATATCGACCGCCGTTGTCTTTCCTGCGCCGGAAGGACCCACGATGCCGATCGACATCCCTCGTTTCACTTCCATATCGGCGCCGACCAGAACGTTCTTTTCCCCTTCCGGATACCGGTAGGTAACGTCTTTCAAATGTACTTCGTTTTTGAACGGGCGGGGAAGGATATTCTTGTTCTTTTCCTCTATCTTCTTTTCTTTTCCGTGCTGGTCCACAATGTCCAGATTCTCGATCATCCGGTCCAGCATGGGTTCCTTAAATGCAGCATCGGAAATAGCCGAAGAGATCCGGTTGGCGGAGGGCAGGAGCCGGATCGCCGCCATCGCAATTACGGTAAGGGTGGGGATCAGCGAGGTAAGGTCGCGCCCGCTGACGATAAAAATGCCCATCAAAACAAACAGGGAGCTCATCGTAACCGCTTCGATCAGATATTTCGGAACCATGTTGAGGACGCTGCTGATCCGAAGCGTATCCACATGGTGCTTTCCTTCGATATCGTAACAGTATTCAAAATATTTCTCCCGCCGGGACACCTTGATCTCCTTGATCCCGTGGATGGACTGAAGAAGCCAGCGGTGCATTCTCGCGTTTGTTTTCTGGTTCTCCTTCCCGGCCTTTCTGAGGACCGGTTTCACAAATTTAGAGATGATCGCGACCATGATCAAAAGGATGATCACGATCGTGATGGTGATCGCCGCAGACATCATCAAAAGAGCCACAAACAGCGTGATCGAAACGATCAGCTCCGTAGCCAGCGAAAGCAGGGACAAAAGCAGGCTGAACGACTGCTTTACGTCCGAGTTGATCATCCGCATCACTTCGCCTGATTTTACGCTCAGGAAGTACTGGTAGGGGCGGTTGATAAAGTCGTGCAGCAGCTTCTTCTGAAAGGTAAACTGCGTATAGTATACAAACCGGTTCTGGATGTTCTTTTCAAAGACCAGATAGAGGTTCTTCAAAACGTAGATCGCCGCCATGACAAAAGCGAGCACCGCCATAAAGACTCTGGGGTCTTCAATATGGAACCACCCGCAGATCATCTGTACATACCACTTTTTCATGGTCTTTTCCGGATCCATTACCGAGTTGATAAACGGCATGATCATGGACACCGAAAGCAGTTCCACAAAAGCGCCCACGATCATCAGCCCCATCAGCTGGACAATGCGTATTTTCTGATGCCGGGTGAGAATGGAATTGAACTTTTTTATGATGCGTAATATCATTCTCTCATTTATCCTTTTCCGACCGGAGATAGGCCTTGAACATCTCCAGATCATCCTGTGTCGTCAGTTTGATATTCTTATCCGACCCCGCCGCAAAATAAAGCCTCTCGCCAAGCTCCACCATCATCGTGTTCGTGTATGAGGAGCCGTAGATCCCGATCTCCTTTTCATAAGCCTCGTGATAGGCACGGTAAACTTTACCGAAACGATAGGCCTGCGGCGTGCAAACGCGCCGGAGCGTCTCCCGCGGGATATATTTTACAGTGGAGATATCGTCATCCGCCACGAAGATCTGCTCGTTGTAGGGAAGCGCCGTCACTGCGTTGCCGTGCATCTTGCACTTCACGATCACATCCGACAGCACGTACGAATCCACGAGCGGCCTTACCCCGTCATGGATGATGACAATGTCGTCTTCCTCACATTCCTTTTCCAGAGCGTAAACCCCGTTTCGAATGGACTCCTGCCCGGTATTGCCACCCTGGATCACCCATTTCAGTTTGTTGATCTTGAACTGCTTCGCATAGGCCCAGACCATGTCGAGCCACCCCTCCACGCAGACCACGAGGATCGCGTCCACCTCCGGATGCTTTTCAAAACTTTCCATTGTGTAAAGCAGCACCGGCTTGTCATAAACCGAGATGAACTGCTTCGGGATGTCCTGCCCCATTCTAGCCCCATGGCCGCCGGCCACGATCACAGCTACAGTCTTCATTCCTCTCCCTCCTCGATCCAGATTTTTGCCGGATGCGTAGCGACCTGCTCCGATTCCGGCGGCAACTTCATAAAGTCCTTATACATCATGGTCAGATAGATCTCATAATGCTCGGGGATCATGAATCGATGCCCTTCAAATTCGGCATCAACGATCTTATCAAACCCGTCCTTGACCAGCATTTCATCCAAACCGCGGAGTCCTCCGCAGACGCAGCCCCTGTATTTTGCCCCGTCAAACGGCACCTTCGTCGCCTCCGCCCGCAGCTTTTCATAGACCTTTTTCCGGTTCGCAAAACGCCGGAGCACGCTTTTCACTGCACGCTTTACTGAATTTCCGGTCAACTCATAACGGAAGGAAGTATCCTCAAACCGGCCGCAAAGATACAAGATCTTTTTCGCCTGCTTCGCGGCCTCTTCATAGTCGTCTCCGCAGCCGTCGATCGGAAAGATGTCCAAAAACACGCCGTAATCGATTCCCTCAAAATGCTCCGCCTCGGAATGGGTTCTTGTATCCAAGAGCTTCCCGAAGATCTTGGGGCTGTTGATATCATTTTCAGGACAGAGGAGGCGATATCGCTTCCATTTTTTCGAATCCTCGATCATCTTGTCATAATCCGGCCGCGGCATTGCCACATCCACATCATCATCCCAGGGAATAAAGCCCTTATGCCGCACCGCGCCAAGCAGCGTCCCTCCGCACAGGTAATAGCGCAGCCCGTTTTTTCTGCAATAATCATCAAAAAAGATCAGGATATCCAGCTCGATCAGCTGCAGCTCCCTCAGATCCGTCAGTTCTCTTCTCATCCCCGTTCTCCGAAATTATTTTTCGTTTTCCTCCAGTACATACAGTTCTCTGAAATGCGGCTCCGGCCTGTCCTTTTCCTCCGGAATCTTCATATAATCCTTATAGAGGCAGGTGAGGTATTCGTCATAATACTTCATTCCCTGCAGTTCATGCCCTTCAAACTCCATCGGCATCGCCTCGGAATAAATATACGCTTCCAAGATCTCTCCCCGGCCTTTTAAGCCGCCCACGAGGCTGGCCCTGAAGTTCGACTCCTCAAAACCGAATTTCCTCACCTCGGCCATCATCTTCCCGTACCAGTAAGAGGGGGGCAGGATCCGGCGCAGCACCTGCTTTGCCGCCCTTTTCAGCGCATTTCCGGTCAGCTCATAGGTCATCTGCGCGTCCCGGAAGCGATGCTTATAATACATGATCTTATCGGCATGTTTTCGGACCGCTTCCTTTTCATAGCCCAGCCCGTCCAGCGGAAAAATGTCGATAAAAACACCGTAATCCTCCACATCCGCAAAATGGTTCGCCTTAGCTCTCGTCTTCGGATCGATCAGCTTCGCAAAAGTCTTCGGATACTTCGAATGGGTTTCCTGGCACATCAGGATATAGTCCTTCCAGCCCTTTGCCGTCTGCAGAAAACGTTCATAATCCGGCCGCGGCATGGCCACATCCACATCATCATCCCAGGGAATAAAGCCCTTATGACGCACGGCGCCAAGCAGAGTCCCTCCGGCAAGAAAATACCGGAGCCCTTCCTTCTTGCAGTACTCGTCAAAATGGAGCAAAATATTCAGTTCGATTGTCTGCAGTTCTTTCAGATCTTTTATCTCACGCATAAAAAAAGTGTATCATATCCTATTTCATTTGTTAAGATATCTCCCAAAGCTCCAGCAGATGCGGATCCATCCGCTCGTTTTCCGGCGGGAGCTTCCTGTAATCTCCATAAAGCTGTTTTAAGAACTCATCATAATGTGCGGTTCCGAAAAACCTGCACCCGTTAAAATCATACTCTGCGCGGTCGGCAAAGATATATTTCGGAGAAACCTCTTTTTCCTTCCACCGCCCGCCGAGTACATTCCCGCACCACTCCGCCTCCTCGTAGCTGCATGAAGTCCTCAGTGCCTCGATCTTCGCCAAAGACTTTTCCGGCGGCAGGAACGGACGGATCATCCTCTTTACGATCCGTTTCGGAAGGCTCCCCCTGATCTCGTTGCACTCTGCGTCCAGAAACCGGGAGCGGTAAAAAAACACGCCCTCTGCCGTTTTCAGTGCTTCCTCCTTTGTTTTCCCGAGGCCGTCCACCGGAAAAACATCGATAAACAGTCCGTAGTTCTCCACGCCCGCCGCCAGCCGCTCGACCGCCTTTGTCCTGCTGTCGACCAGCTTCGCGAAGAGGTGCGGATCCGCCGGATCCTTCTCTCTCGTCACGCAGAAATACCGCCCTTTTTCCGTCTCCATCAAAGAAAGAAACCGGTCATAGTCCGGCCGCGGCATTCCCACATCCACATCATCATCCCAGGGGATAAAGCCCTTATGCCGCACGGCGCCGAGCATCGTGCCGCCGAGCATGACATAGGACAGACCATGCTCCCGGCATAACGTGTCAAAGTATTTCAGCATCAGAAGAAGCAGCTCCTGAATTTCGGAAATCTCTGTGATCTTTCTCATCGGCTCCCCCTGTATTTCGTGATCATCTTCGCAAAAAGAACGGGCGACAGCTTCGCGGCAAAGAGCATGGCCTTATATTTCTTCGGCAGTTCCTTTTTCGCAAGTTCCCTTTCCGTTTTCGGAATGCTTTGGAGGTACGCATATTCCCGGTCAAGCGGCGCGCCGTCTCCGCCGGTGGCTTCGAGAAGATAGATATAGGCGATGAGGAGCTGTCCGGTCTGATAACGACGCTGTTTTTCCGAAAGTCCCGAAAGCTCCCGGCGTTCCCGGTACGCGTCAAAAAGGTCCCTCGCGTGAGACAGGCTCTTTGTCTGAATGATCGATCCCTTTCTCACATAGTACCGATACAAAGGCTCCCTCAGAAACGCCGCCCTTTTCACCCTGCCTCCAAGAGTGTTCATCACAAAGATATCTTCATAACAGCGGCCCTCCGGAAAAGAAATTCCTTCAAACAGTTTCCGTCTGAAGATCTTGTTCCAGATCATCCCAAGAACCTGTCCCCTGACCATGGCATCAAAAAAATCCTCATCCTGCAAAATGTCTGCACTTACCTGATTTTCCCACAGATGCTCTGTTCCATCCGAAAGAATCTCAAGATAGGAAGCGCAGCAAATATCCGCGTCGGTATCGATCAGCTTTCTCTTCAGGCGTTCCAGATAATCCGGCATCACCTGATCATCCGAGTCCACAAAAGCGATGAGTTCCCCCTCTGCCACAGCCATCCCCTCATTTCTGGCAGAAGAAAGCCCACCATTTTCTTTTCTAACATAGCGGAACCGTTGATCCTGACTGGGATATTCGCGTGCGATGCGCTCTGACCCGTCCGTCGACCCATCATCCACGAGAATCACTTCAAAATCCCTTTCTGTCTGCTCTGAAAGGCTTTTCAGGCAGGCGGGAAGATAATTCCTGACATTATAGATCGGTACTATGATAGAGGTCTTCATAATGCTTCTGCATCCTTTTCGCGTTTTCCCTGACATCGTAGCCGGCGCTTTGTACCTTCCCGGCCCCGTCCGAACGGTCTCCGCCCGCGATCGAAAGGAGCTTTTCGGCCCACGCCTCTTCCCCCGCATGTAAGGGAAGCTGCTCCACATGATCCGTTAAGATACATTCCGGCGAAACCGTGTCCGAGATCAAGCAGGGCAGGCCCGCCGTCTGCGCCTCGATCATGACCACGGGAAAGCCTTCATAAAGCGAAGGCAGGCAGAACACATCCATCGCCTGATATAAAGCCGGCGTGTCCTCCCGCACTCCAGTGAACACGCAATTTTCGCTGATCCCAAGCTCCTTCGCCTGCGCCTTCATCTCTTCCATCAGCGGCCCTTCTCCCACGAGAAGGAGGCGGCTGTTCTTTCTTTTTCGCAGTAGAGCCGAAAAAATCCGCAGCAGGAACGGATGGTTTTTCTGCTCCATAAACCTTCCGATATGGCCGACAACGAGCTCTTCCTCCGAAAACCCGAGCTCCTTCCTCGCCTTCTCCCGCAGTTCCTTTTGAAAAAGAAACTGTTCTGTATCGATCGCGTTCGGGATCACCTGATACGGCGCCCCGCCAAACATAAAATCTCCGGCCGCCTTCCCGCAGGATAAAAGCTCTGTCGCCTCACGCGGGATCTTCCGCATGCACATGAGCTTCAGCGGGAGTTTCAGATCCTTCGTCTGCGCCGCGTTATGGGAATGCGCGATCCGCACCGGAACGCCTTCCTTTCTGGCGCAGGAAAGCGGCAGCGCCGACATGCAGTCAAGATGTGCATGGGCAATACGGTATTCTCTGTGCTCCGAAAAAAACTTCCTGACCGCCTTAAAATATCCGGGATCAAAAGGGTTCTGTCTCGGTACGATAAAGATCTTTCCACCGAGGGAACGGATCTCTTCGTCATAGTCCCCGGGGGCTTGCCTGTGCACCAGAAAATCAAACTGCACGCGGTCTCTGTCGATATTCCGGTACAGGTTCATCAAAAAGGTTTCCAGGCCGCCCCGCACCATCTGTGTTGTGATCTGCAGAACGCGAATGGTTCCTTCGTTCTCTCCCATACTAACTCCCATGATCATCTTGTGATCAAAACGGCACCGACCACAATGAGCGAAACGCCGATGATCTGCTTTATCGAGATGTGCTCCTTCAAAACCAGGAAACTGACCAGCATGGTCCAGATGTAGGTGATCGAGGTCAGGGGCAGGACCACGGAATAGTCAAGGTAACGGAGCACAATGATGTTCAATACGGCGGACCCGACATAGATCATGCCGCCGATCCATAAGTATTTATTCGTGAGGAGCGCTTTGAATCCGCTGCTCCCCGATGCTTTCTTGAAAAAGACCGAGGCGATGGTCCCCATCCAGGTCCCGATCAGGATAAGAAGAAGGATGCCGACCGTCATGACGCGTCTCCCCCTTTCTTCTTTTCTTCCCCGCCGCCGATCAGAAGCACTCCGATCATGATTACGAGCACGCCGATCACCTTCAGGATCGTGACAGGTTCCTTCAGAACGATCGCGCCCAGAACCACGCTCAGCACATAGTTCATCGACATGACCGGCTGCAGGACCGAAACGCTGCCGAAGCGGTAGGCAAACAGCATCAAAAGAGCTCCGACTCCGTAAAAGCCGAAGCCGAGGATGATGAGCCCGATCCCGTACACCGCGCCAAGCTTCCACATCAGCTGCCCGACACAGGCGAAAAGGGACGAGCAGAGCATGATCAGTATTCCCTTACGGTTTCTTTTCAGCGATTCCAGCATGCTCAATCGTCCTTTCCGAGCAATCCACGATACGTTGCCCGCATGATCTGATCCACTCTTGAAATGTCATAATCCTTTATCTTTTCCCGGTTATGTTCCCCCATCGCGGGCCATTTTTTTCGTTTCCCCAGCATCGTTTCGATGGCACGCTGCACCGACGCGGCATCCGGTTCTTCAAAGAATACGCCCCCCTTTTCATCGATGAGGTCGTTATTCCCCCTCGTGTTTCTGCAGACCGCCGGCAGCCCGGCTGCCATCGCCTCCATGAGCGCCACGGGAAGGCCCTCGCGGATCGACGGGAAGCAGAAGAAGTCCACGGCCTTCACGATGTCATAGATATCGCTCCGCTGTCCCAGAAAATGTACTCGTTTGGTTAAGCCCAATTCCTTCACCAGGCTTTTCAATTCTTCCTCCAAGGGCCCGGTCCCGCAAATAAGATAATGCAGCGCCGGTTCCGGGATCGAGCTCATCGCGCGGATCGCCGCGCCGAGGTTTTTCCTCCCGGTAAATTCTGCGACCGAAAGCATGACAAGAGCATCCTCCGGGATCTTAAGCTCCGAAAGAAAGGCGTTTCGTTCATACCCGGCCTTTTCCATTTTTTTCAGATCGATCCCGACGCCCGGCAGATGCAGGCGGTCTTTCATGTGGAATTTTTCGGTTCTCTGATAGTCCTCGTTATTGATCGTGATCAGAAGATCCGTATATCGGGAGAAATGTTTTTCGACCGGATAAAAGATCCAGTTGTAGAGCGCTCCCCCCTTAACGAACTGAAAACCGTGCGCCGTGTAGACCACGGGGCCGGTCTTCGTTTTATGCGCCGCAAGCCGGCCGTACACTCCCGCCATCGGCATGTGGCAATGCACCATGGAGAACTGCTCTTTTTGCATCAACTCCCGGAGGCGCTTATATTCCTTTACATTGGTCATGGAAAATGGTGATTTTGAGAACGAAAAATGAACCTTCTTCACCTCTCCCTCGGGAAGACGGTCCGGATAGACTTCAAAATTGCCCGCGCACCAGACTTCATACCCCATCTCGCGCAGAATTTTTATATCATTCAGTTCAAAATCCGAGAAAAACTTCCCGTAGGTGCTGACCAGCAGAACCTTTTTCATTTCTCTCCCTCTTTCTTCCCCTCTTTTTATACAGCCTCCCAAGACCGTAAATGTAATGGACCGCAGCCGCGCAGCAAGTGCGCGGTTCGGCGTATTTAGTTTCTCTTTATTCCTGCTTCTTCTCCCTGATCTCCCGGATCGCTTCCTCCGTAAACGCCTCCGTTTTTTCTTTCTGGAACAGCACCTTCAGCGTCATCAGAACGATCTTGATATCGAGGATCAGAGAATAGTTCGCGATATAAACGAGATCGAGCTTCAGCTTATCGTAGGCCGTTGTGTTGTATTTTCCATAGACCTGCGCATAGCCGGTCAGCCCGCCCTTGACCCGGAAACGGAACGAAAATTCCGGGATCTCTTTCGTGTATTTTTCGACATGCTCGACGCGCTCCGGCCGCGGCCCCACAAGGCTCATATCCCCTTTCAGGATATTGAAAAACTGGGGAAGCTCGTCGATCCGGGTCTTCCGGATAAACTTGCCGACCTTGGTGATCCGGTCATCATTTTCGCCCGCCGGACGGCTCTTTCCATCCTTCTCCGCATCCACGATCATGCTGCGGAATTTGTAGATCTTAAATACCTTCCTGTACTTCGTGCAACGTTCCTGTACGAAGAATACCGGGCCTTTGTCCTGCGCCTTGATCGCAATCGCCGTGACGAGCATGACCGGGGACGTAATGATGATCCCGAGCAAAGAGAATAAGATATCAAAAAAGCGTTTTACCGTCCGTTCCATGAACGTCATTCCCTGCTCCGGAACGTTTAAGATCGGTGTATCAAAGATCTCCACATTCTCGGCGCTTCGGATCAGAACATCGGAGATCTTCGGCACCAGGTAACACTGCAGGCTGTATTGATAACAGAACTTCAAAATGTCATTCCGCCGCGGAGAACTGATCTCTTCGAGCAGCACCGCCTTAAACCACGTTTTCTGCCTTCGGTTTCCGATCTCCTCCATCCAGTTGTCTTCCACCTTCATCGAGCCCACGATCTCAAACCGGTCCAGACGGGTCTGGATCTTGCCCTGCAAAAGCACGGGAAGCTTATCCTCATAAAGGATCATCATTTTCACGGGCCGATAGAGGTTTCGGAACAAAAATTCCAATAGCAACGTCAATCCGACCGCAAGCGCCACCTGTATGAGATACATGAAAAAGGATCTGCGTACCAGGCCTTTGACGCGGGATAACTGCCCCACCATGAGGACCATGATCATGAGCATGACCACGTCCACGAAAAAGTAACCGATGAACTGCGACAGGATCACGCTCGGCTTCCTATAGGTTCCCATCTTCAGTCCGCCGACTACGAAAAGGAAGGTGAACTGCAGCACAAAATAGAGCCCTATGATCAGGATATTACCCTTGTTCTGAAACGGCTCGTCGAGGCGGTTGTTAAAGTACCGGAACCAGTAGTATATAAAGACAATAAGTCCCGAAACGAGTACAGCCACCTTCTCCAGTTGTCTTGCGTAATGTCCGAGGACATCTTTTTTGTGGTCTGACATTTCACTCCATTAGTTGATAAACGTGATAATTTGCCGGGCCCGTGGTCCCGATCAGGCGATACCCGTCCGGTTCCTCTTCCGTCAGCTTGTCCGCGCGCAGAACCACGCAGTTGCAGCCGCATTTTAAGGCCTTTTTCCGGATCGCCTCCGTGTCGTAAGTCCCTTCCGGATTAAGAAGCGCCTCCAGCTTGTCGTTTCCGAGATTATTACGCGAGGATTCCGAAAGGATCGTCGCGTCATACTGCCGCACGCGGAAATTGATCTCGCCGGGGGAAGCCAGCTTCGGTTCTTCCACATTCTCATGGATGAGGTCGCACGCCTCCACCACATCCTGTGGCACCTTATAAAGGTTCTGCGCCGGGGCGAAATTGACCTCGTTATACGAAAAGACCCCGCTCTTGAAGATCAGAAACGCCAATGCCAGCACGAGAAGATACCGGAGCGGCTTCATTTTGATCGTAAAGGCCAGCTTCGTAAAGCACAGCGCGATGAACACCGGCACCGTCAGCACCCAGAGCGTTCTCCAATAATCCCCGTACATGATCTTGTTGTAGATCGGAACGGTAAAGGGATTTAGTACGAGGATCAAAAGCACGCCAAGATACCCGGCCGTGTTCTTTTCGATCCTGTCCTTATTTCTCCAAAGCAGAAGGAGCAGGGCGCACACGATAAAGATCCAGATAAACCAGCCGCTGCCTGCCGCCGTCGGAATATGAAACTGATAATTTGCCAGGGCTTCCTTTAACCATTCTCTCATAACATGACCACCC
>JAEEGL014964875.1_pt1 | contig 21681 bp, 7 predicted proteins | sample 9134231 | NCBI WGS metagenome assembly JAEEGL01 (sample SAMN16246548, study PRJNA631951) | gut metagenome | biome: gut microbiome; feature: rumen; material: fiber-attached | host: Bos | place: Iran: Karaj | collected 2018-10
ACCAGGATGAACGTACATATGCTGTAATAAATGAGCTGTATGGTATATAAGCCCGGATAATAGCCGTATATGCATGCCATAATGAGCATCACACATACGAAGAAGATATGGATGAATATGGCCGCCAATACCTTGATCACAGGCAGTATGCTCACATTGAACACCACCTTCTTGACCAGATAGTTGTATTCCACCATGGCAGCCGTTCCGTGAGTCAGCGCTTCGCTGAAGAAGAACCAGGGAACAAGTCCCGTAGTCAGGAACAGCACATAGGGGATAGTCGTAGCCCTCGGACCTGACTGGGCACCCGCATCCATGATCAGATCGAAAACGATATAATACATCACTATAGTAACGACCGGCTGGATCATGGCCCAGACGGCGCCAAGATACGAGCCTGCATACCGCTTCTTAAAGTCATTACGGGCAAGCTTCCATATCAGTTCGCGATTCCTTATGAGTTCACCTATAAGATTAGTCTTCTTAGATCCGTCCAAGATTAAGTCTCCCCGTTTTACAGACCTCTGTCTGCCCTGTACTGCTTAAGACCCTGCCACTTGGTGTCCTTTTCCGAGAAGATGAGTTCCATATCTTCAGGGATAGGCCACTCAACGCCTATATCGGGGTCGTTATAGATTATCCCGCTCTCATCATTGGGATGATAGAAATCCGTGCACTTGTATGCAAATTCAGCATAGTCGCTGAGAACAAGGAATCCGTGCGCAAAACCCTCGGGTATATAGAACTGCTTCTTGTTCTCTTCCGAGAGAATGATGCCATGATACTTGCCAAAGGTAGGAGAACCCGGTCTTAGGTCTACAGCCACGTCATATACCTCGCCCTTCGCAGCTCTCACAAGCTTAGCCTGCGGATAGTTTATCTGAAAATGAAGGCCCCTCAGTACTCCTCTCTTTGAAGCAGACTGATTGTCCTGTACGAACACCCTGTCTATACCTGCAGCATCAAAATCCTGCTTGTTATAGATCTCCATGAAGTACCCTCTGCTGTCTCCGTGAACCTCGGGTGTGATGATCTTCAATCCTTCAATGTTACATTCTTCAACTGTAATCTTTCCCATGTTTAGTCCATTCCTTTTGTTTGATAATGTATTAGTCTGCAAAATGACACATGTGTCATTATCTTATATCTCAGATATATCCGTGGCATCAATCCGTCTTAAGATAACTTAAGTTCATATCCACTCTTCCTTCTATACCGCTTATACGGCCTGCCGAAGAGTACTGCCAGATAGAATACTTTCCTCCGTAAGAAGGAGCATCTGCATATTCCGCAAGCCATATCACATCGTTCTCCGAAAACTTGGTGATATCCAGTCTGTTATTAAACCAGTTACGGCTGGCATATATTCCGGCCTTACGGCTGCTGTTCCTTATCGTCTCACAGAAAGCTTCCACCACCGCGGATCTGCTCTGGACATCGAGATTGTCTGCCCTTCCGGCGCCTCCCGCACCCTCCGTATCTATGAAGATCGGATATGTCAGGTCGTATGAGGCTGTAAGGCTTAAGACCGCACTGGCTTCTTCCACGGCTTCCATTGCATTTACGGCCTGTGTAAAGAAATATACACCCACCGGGATCCCTGCAGCCGTCGCGCCCTCTATATTCGCATTAAAGTACGGATCCACAACTATGGCACCCGTCTTGGAGCCTCTGTAACCGCAGCGGATTATGGCAAACTGTACTCCGGAATCCTTAACGGCATTCCAGTCGATCTCCTTGTTGTACTTGGATACGTCTATACCAAACTTAGCGTTATTCTCATTCTTAACGGCATCGGTTCCTGTCGATTCACTCGCTGCGTCATTCTCACCTGTATCTTCTCTTGCGGCATCGATATCGGCCTCAGTCTTGATAAGGTATGAGATATCGGCTATCTCCTTAAACTCAAGCTTGGCCTTGACGCTGCATACAAGGGGCTTTGTCGGAACATCGAAGCCGTCCATGGCTGCGAGCTTGACCTCATAATCTCCGGGAGAGAGGTCTTCGATATAGATCACTCCGTCTCTGTCCTCATCCTTATACTCTCCCACATTGCCAACCATGACCTGGAAGAACTGACCCTTAACGAGATTGCCGTCTGCATCCATTACCTTGATGCGAAGGTCCTTCTCCACGGAGCTTGCACTTACTGCCAGCTGTCTGTTCACAGCTTCCGGATCAGCATCACCGCTATCTTCAGAAGAAGTACCGGAACCTTCATACTTTCCGCCGCCTACAAGGTTCTCATCAAAGAAGGTCTCATCATATTTCCATGCATCCAGATCACTTCCCTTTATGCGTCCGTCCTTTTCGGCCACTTCCTCCTCGGTTACCGCGACAGTCTCTGTTGCTTTTTTGCTGCCGGAACCTATATAACCGTTGAGGGATAGGATCACTATGAATACTGTCACTACAAAAAGCGTCACTATAAGTAACGCTTTTACAAGAACCTTAGAGTCCATTCGCAACCTCGATCAGATACTTGCCGTAATCAGTCTTAAGCAAAGGTTCAGCCAGCTTGATAAGCTGCTCTCTGTCAATAAAGCCTCTCTTATATGCGATCTCTTCGATACATGATATATAGAGGCCCTGTCTCTTCTGGAATGCGCACACAAAATCGCTGGCATCCAACAGAGAATCATGGTTGCCCGTATCAAGCCATGCAAATCCTCTGCCCATGGTCTCAACTCTAAGCTCACCCATTTCAAGATAAGCATTGTTGACCGCAGTTATCTCAAGCTCTCCCCTTGCGGAAGGCTTAACATTCTTCGCTATCTCAACTACCCTGTTATCATAGAAGTACAGTCCGGGTACGGCATAATTGCTCTTGGGGTGCTCCGGCTTCTCCTCAATGGATATCGCCCTGCCCTCGGCATCAACCTCGACAACACCGTACTCCCTGGGATCCCTCACATAGTATCCGAATATCGTTGCACCGGTCTCCCTGGATGATACTTTACGGAGCATATCTGAGAAGCTCTGCCCATAGAATATGTTATCGCCCAGCACGAGTGCCACTCTGTCATCACCGATGAACTCTTCACCGATGATAAATGCCTCAGCCAGACCGTTCGGCTTCTCCTGGATTGCGTAATGAAAATCCATGCCCAGATCACTTCCGTCTCCCAACAACTCACGGAATACGGGAAGATCCCTTGGTGTCGATATGATAAGTACCTCCCTGATATTGGCAAGCATCAGAGTAGACAGGGGGTAGTAGATCATCGGCTTGTCATATATGGGTACTATCTGCTTGGATATAGCCTTAGTCACCGGATACAATCTTGTGCCGGAACCTCCGGCTAAAATGATTCCCTTCATGAGCGATCACTCCTTATACGTTATACATGGTCTCGTAATACTTCTGATAATCACCGCTTGTAACATTCTTCATCCATTCCTCATGGTCGAAGTACCAGGCTATGGTCTTACGGATCCCTTCCGCAAACATGGTCTCGGGCTCCCAGCCAAGCTCCGCCTTGATCTTGTCGGGTGCTATGGCATAACGGCGGTCATGACCCTTACGGTCTTCCACGTATGTAATAAGATCCTTTGAAACATTGGCTTTTCGAGGGTCATCGGCAGCGAGCATATCCTGCAGAGTCTCAATTATGATGGTAACGATCTCAATATTGCGCTTCTCATTGTGTCCGCCTATGTTATATGTCTCAAAGAGCCTGCCCTTATTGATGACGAGGTCGATCGCCTTACAATGATCCTTCACATAGAGCCAGTCTCTGACATTTTTGCCGTCCCCGTATACGGGAAGCTTCTTGCCCTGAAGCGCATTGTTGATCATAAGAGGGATAAGCTTCTCCGGGAACTGATAAGGACCGTAGTTATTGCTGCAATTGGTTATATTAGCAGGGAACTTATATGTATCCATATAAGACTTCACGAGCATATCCGAACTTGCCTTGCTGGCAGAGTAGGGGCTGTGAGGTTCATACGGACTGGTCTCGTAGAAGAAGGCGTTGTCATCATCCGGAAGAGAACCGTATACTTCGTCGGTCGATACATGCAGGAACCTGCAGCCGTTCTTATAGCTTCCGTCCTCATTCTCCCATGCGCCTCTCGCTGCATTGAGCATTACTGCCGTTCCGAGTACATTGGTCTGTACAAAAACTTCGGGATTACGGATGCTTCTGTCCACATGACTCTCCGCCGCAAAGTGAACAACTCTGTCTATATCGGGATTGTCATTAAATATCTTCTCAATGGCTGCCTTGTCCGTAATGTCCGCCCTGACAAAAGTATATCCTGCTCTGTCTTCCACTTCCTTCAGGTTCTCAAGATTGCCTGCGTATGTAAGAGCATCCACATTGATGACACGAATGTCATCTCCGTACTTCTCAAACAGAAAATGGATGAAATTGCTCCCTATAAATCCGGCTCCGCCGGTGACTAAGTATGTGTGCATCTCTACACCTCCGATCCTTCTGTCACGTCAATATCCCATGTAACTCAAGTTCATATCTACATTGCCGCTTATGCCGCTGACCTTGCCCTTACTGGTGTACTGCCACATGTTATATCTTCCGCCGTAAGTAGGCGCGGTATTGTACTGAGCCAGCCAAATCTTGGCTCCGCCTAAGGAACCGGGATTAAACTTCTCTGAGAGCCATGTCTTATTGGCATAAACTCCTGATGAATAACCGCTGTTGGCTATGGTCTTACAATATGCATTGATCACTGCCGTTCTTGTGCCGGAGTCAATGGCATCTCCTCTTCCGCCGCTGCCTTCCACATCTAAGAATACGGGATAGTTGATCTTATATCCGCTTATAAGGTTAAGTGTCATGGAAGCTTCTTCGACTGCCTCGACTTCATTGGTGGCCTGAGTGAAGAAATATACTCCCACCTTAAGGCCTGCTGCAGTTGCTCCCTTGATATTACTCCTGAAGTTGGGATCCTCTATGAGCGCTCCCGTCGTCGAACCTCTGTATCCGCAACGGATTATCACATAACTGATGCCGGAATTACGGACCTTGGTCCAGTCTATCGCGCCGTTCCACTTGGATACATCTATTCCCAGAGAACCGCTGCCTGCCTGAAGCACACCGTCTGAATTAAACGTATACTTGGCTCCCTGTATAACCTGCTCACCGGTAACCTTATTACCGTTCTTATCAAAGAAAAATGTGGAACCCTCTATGACCTGCCAGCCTGTATATGTATATCCGGTAGCTTCCTTGGACTGCTTGTAGAACTTCTGCTTGGGATCCTTGATGTAATCGGCTGCAGTTGCTGCCACATACTTATCTCCGGATTTGATATACAGCTTCTCACCCTTAGTGGTCTTAAGTGCGGCCTTCTTATCCTTTGCCTGTGCGGTCGGCTTGGTCGTGGGAGTAGTGACCTTTGCAGGTGTCGGAGTTGCTCCTTTTTTGCCCCCCTTGGTCGGGGTCGGTGTGGCTACCGGTGCCGGTGCTTCCGTCGGAGCGGACGTCACCTTCGGTGAAGGTGAGGGAGTAGGCTTGACTTCCTTCGTAGGTTCCTGTGTCGGCGGTGCTTCCGTCTCGGTCTCTGTCTCTGACTGCTCCTCCGACTTGGATTCAGATTCGGATTCTGATTCAGTCTCCGTCTCAGTCTCTGTCGGAGCCGCTCCTTCCGTCACTCCTTCTTCATCATCCTCTTCCGCATGTACAACAGGCACCCAGGTGTTCCCGGTGTATTGAACATACCTGTAATAAATATAATCGATCTTATCTATTCCCGATACGGTCTCGGGCTTGGCGATCTCGGATGCCTTAACCTCTTTGTATGTGGTCTCGGTACCGGTGGGTGTCTTTGTCGACTCTACCCACTCCACCGTATCCGTGAGAACAGCTTCTACCTGTGTCTGCTGGGCTGTATCTTCTGCCGCAACATTGACCTGAGATTCTTTCTTGATCTCATCAGTCACATCGATCTTCTTATACTCAAGTGTCTCCTTGACATTGATCTTCTGCTCGGATGAATCGAACTTGTAATTGGGATAGCCGTCCAGTGCGACAAGCTTAACTTTGGCCTCGCCGTGCTGCATCTTCGCTATATAGATCACTCCGTCCTTATCATCATCGGTATAGGTGGTAGTCTTCTTATTCGCATCCGTAACATCTGCCTTGAAGGCTATTCCGGCGATCAGCTTGCCCGTCTTCTTGTTGACGAACTTGATCTTAAGATCCTTTACGACAGACTGAAGGTTGATGACTACATTAACGGTTCCTGATTCCGCATCTTCCTTCTCATCATACTCAGGGATCACAGGAATATCGTCTTCCTCTTCGTCGGATACCGTAAGCTCTCTTCCGTCAGCCATGGCATAGAGAATGCCCTCACCTGCGGTTCCCACACCAGAGAGCTCGTCACCGATGGATGCAAACGCAGCGATCTTATCATCCAGAGTTCTGGCATTTGAGTACATATTGACAACCACAATGGCCACTATAAGCACAGCCACTCCGGTTACCGCCACAAGATAGTCAAGCCCCGACAGATTCCTAAACCAGCTGCCACCACCGCCTGAAGATCCGGTTCTCCTGTCTCTCCTCGGGTCTCTGCGGACACTGTCAGTCCTTCGAGCGCTTTCCGGCCTTCTGCGGTCGCTGTCAACACGCCGTCCCGGTCTGTCCGTACGGTCAGCAGTTCTGTATGCTTCCCTCTCGCTCCGTACCGGCTTATGCTGCTTAGCCTTATACGATTCCTCATGATGCGGGGCGTGAGTATGCTTAACCGGTCTCTGCTGCTCCGCCTTGTGTGATGAAGGACTGTGCTTAACCGGCTTATGCTCCTCTGCCTTGTGTGATGAAGCACCGTGCTTAACCGACTTACGCTCTTCTGCCCTGCGCGGTGCAGGCTTCTTAGGTTCCCTTACCGGTGCCTCTTCATACATGGCATCGGCATATCTGTTAGTCCTTACTGTTCTCTTCCTTACAGGTTGTACGAGTTCATCCCCGATCGGGAGATCTTCAGTCTGTTCATCGATCTGTTCCGCAAGTTCTGCAGCAGCAGACAGATCGTCAGCATCAGGTCCTTCCGGGATCCTGATCGGTGAAGTATCTTCCGTGTCAAAGAAGAACTCACTGGTATTGTCGAGATCTATTATCTCGAAATCGTCTTTCTTCATAATTCTCCTTGTCCCTTTTATACCTTCCCTGGCAGGTAACAAACTGCCTGTACATGACATAATCCAAGCAATTTATCATCTGACCATAATCTATAAGATTTTAACACAATTGCTCGATATATACAAGTGTTCGCCCCTTTTTATCCACAATAAATAGCGGTCACGCTGCTGCGTGACCGCTATATCTAGACTAACTCAGTCGCATTCCCTTTTACATGTGCGGAATGCTCATAGCCCGATCGTGTACGGACTCACTACTTCTTGATCTTGAACATGATGGTCTTAAGACCGCCGTATTCTCCGGTTCCCTTAAGGACTACATATGTGGTGCCAACCTTGTTATTATTCCTGTATGCCACAATCTCATAATCGCTGTCATCCAGAGTTACCCAATGATTGGTACGTCCAACCTTACGCTTAACCTTAAGGACTATCTGATCCTTATCGATCACGATCGGCGAACCTTCATACTTGACGCTGAACTGCGATGCCTTCTTGACCTTGCCGTATCTGTCGATGAACTCATATGATGCCGCACTGAGCTTCTGGCTCTTATCGATGATCCTGAAGCTTAATGTGGTACCGCCTTCATAGAAGCCTTTACCTTCTACAGTAACTGTAACATAGCTGCCAACTCCGGGAACCGAACTCTCGGCATCAAACGTCACCTTGTAATCCGTATCCGGTGTAAGTGTCTTGCCGGCGGGATCATATACCGTAAGCTTATTCTTCTTATATGCATTGGCCTTCTTAGAATATACGAAGTCGTCTATTACATATGTATACTCGCTTAAGTCGGTATTTCCTATCACATATACGGTATGTGCGCTGCCCTTATAGAACTTGCCCTTACCCTTAATGGTAAGTGTTCCCATACCATTCACGGTATCGATCTTGTTGCTTACCTTATAATCTCCGGAACCAAGTACTGTACCGTCATATTCGACTATAACGCTCTTCGGTCCGGTTCCTGCCTTAGAGTATGCAACAACAGGCATGTCATCAACTGACTCATAGTCAGCAAAGCCCTTGTTGAGTGCAACGGCACTATTGTCATCCAGCGTCAGCATAAGGATATCATCCTGAGCCTTAGACAGATCCACAACCTTCGGAACTATCTTGAATGTCTTCTTCTTGACACCGTAATAACTTCCTATACCTGTGATCGTAGCTGTTGCAGTACCGAGTTCAGTATTCTTTAAATAAGTTATCTCATAGTCCTCACCCTCTGTAAGAGCGGTTCCCAGCTTCACTTCCACTTCCTCAGGAACGATCGCTTCACCGGTATAGAAATACTCCTTATCTATTCCCGATATTTTAGCTTTGGCTATGCTCTTGGCTTCCGCGGGATCTGCAAGCAGCTCGGGAACTGTCAATTCGCCTCTGAAATTGCCTATTCCATAGACATCGATATTCCATGTTCCCGGAGCTTCATAAGCCCCCTCTGCCTCATCCGTATAATAAAGTTCGTAATCCTTGCCGGCCTTAAGAGTCTTGCCCATATATGTTATGACGGGCTTAAGCAGCTGCTCCTTGTATCCGCCGGTCTTAAGTACCTTGGCTACCGAAGAGGGCTTATTGATTACGATGGCTGCGCCAGTAAGGCTCGCCTTAAGGATATTAAACTCAGCACTGGCTGTTCCCTTGTAATTGCCCTTACCGGTTGCGATAACGACAGCATCACCATCCGAACTTGTATTGTCCTTATATGACAATGTATAGTCAACACCCTTGGTAAGGAGTGTATCACCGTAATAAACATTGGGTACAGGTGTCACTGCAGAACCCGTATATGCCTGATCTTCTATGGCGCCTATCCAGATCGCCGAGTCTGACTGCCTGTTGGTTGCCGCATCTGCAGCCTCTATTGCTTCGGATACGGTTATAACAGCCTTTCCTGATACGCCGTTATCTGATGTAGCGGTAATGTTTGCGGTTCCGGGTGCCTTGGCCGTGATCACACCGTTCTCGTCAACAGCTACCGAATCCTCATTATCAGAAGCCCATTCAAATCCGGTAAGCGCATATTCAGGATATGCCTTGGCTTTAAGCTTAACGCTCTCACCCGTCTTAAGACCGGTTAAGTTCTTGGGCTCCACTGTTACGGATGTAACAAACGGAGCTTCCTTAACCTCGACCTGGAATCTCACTCTTATGGGCTCTAACTTTTTATCTAATATCTCTTCGTAAGTATTCTTGTGCGTAGAAGGATCAACGCCCGTGATCTTCATGGCCTGAACGGTAACTAAAACCGGAGAATCCGTAACAGCTACTGCGGTAACTACGCCCGTATCGCTTACGGCCACCTTGTCCGGATCAGCTGATGTCCATATCAGAGCGGCATCAGAGAAATCTGCAGGTACTGCAGTATAGCTCAATGCAGTTGAATTGCCCACATACAGGGAATAACTGTTGGTCCTTGTTGTCAGTTCGGTAATTGCCACCTTTCTGCCTGCAACAGTCACATTGACAACTGACTTAAGTCCGGTGACAGTATCCTTAACGGTTACCGTGGCAGTACCCTTCTTAAGAGCCGATATCACTGCCAGAGTATCCTCATACTCTATACTGATTATCCTGTCTTCCTCTTCTTCCTTCTCATCTTCACTGGTCGTCCACTCAAGCGAATATGTGGCAATACTTGATGAGAGGACAGCTTCTACTGCCACCTCATCACCGACATTAAGGCTTATATTCTTAATGTCCGTAGACAGAGAAGTAAGATTCTCCACAACATTGATCGTTGCTGTTGCAAAACTACCGTCAGGAACCTTGGCCGTAATGGCAGCCGTTCCCTTTTTAAGTGCAGTCACAACACCCTTACTGTCCACTCTTGCGATCGAAGGATCGGAAGTAGACCATGTAACGGTATCATCTGCTCCGCCTGCGTTCTCGATCTGTGCATATAGCAGGGCAGTTGAGCCCTTGGCTACTTCAAATGTGTTGCCGGATGTAGCAGGCTCGGTCTCGTCACCCTTTCTGCCTATGGCGATCCCTTCTACTACAGGCTTAACAATGATAACCTTCGAAGTCTTGTATGTACGTCCTTCGGCAACAACCTCAACATAAACGGTATTTGATCCGCTCATTATGCCGGTCACATCAGCCTTATAATCATCCGAACCGGTCGCAACTTCAGCAACCCCGGGTCTTCCGCTTCTCCAGGTTACCGATGTAACCTTACTCTTATCAAATGATGCGGGATTGAGGATAACCTCAAGCGCATCCTCAACTGTTTCGTTGTTAGCGTATATGATCTTGCCCGATTCTGCTATAGAAATGCTCTGAAGCACAGTACTTACAGTAACCTTGTATGTATTGGCTGCACTCTTAAGCTTCTTGCTCTCATCGGTTGTGGCATTGCCGAATTTGTCTACAGGATCGCCTGTGACTGCATCCACGATGCACTGGTCGAACAGCGCAACACCGTCTCCCTTGGCGCTTACTACACCATATTCATTAACCGACGCAACAGATGTGTCACTGCTTACCCATGCAGATCTGTATTCCGAACCTGCCGGTAATGTATAGCTGGGTGTAAGTGCACATTCTGTCTCACCCGGGAGTTCCATGGTGAGAGCATCCTCACCCGTAACTGCATCTCTGGAATAGAATTCAATATTGTATGTACCGATATTCTTGCCTGCTGCCGTCGCGGTGATCGTAACCTTGGCAGGTGAAGTAACTGTACCTATTGTCAGATTGGCCAAAACGCTTCCGTCTGCTCCGGTATTGGGTGTGCTCACCGGTGCTACTGCCACCAGTTCAGGATCCGATGAAGTCCACTTAACCGGTATATTGGCTGCGGGTTCTGTACCCTTCTTAACAACAGCCTTAACCTTGGATGTACCTGTAGTGCCGACCTCAAGCAGCTTACCTACCTCGGTATCTGTCTCGCTGATCTCTACCTTGTAATCAGTCTTCTTAAGCTTTACACCACTGAAGTCAAGCACATACTTAACCGTTGCCTTAAGATCTCCGTCAGTAAACCTGACTGCAAGATAGGCTTTCTTATTGGTTCCCGCAAGCTTATCCGCACCAAAGTAGAAGGTGTCGTATGTTACGCCGTCTACAGTCTGCTCATCATCCTTAACGCCGCTTACGGCGCTTGTGATCATATCGTCTGAAGGATCATCAAATCCCACATAGTACTTAACATCGGGAGTGGCTGTCTCAAATGCCTTAGGGATACCGACACCCACCCAGTAAGCGAGATATCCGTTACCTGCCGAATGGATCATCAGATCTTCCGCTTCGATCTTAACAGGTATGGTCACCGGTTCCTCTGAGGCGAGGACGGCATTATATTCGCTTGTAGTCGTAACCTTATATGTACCTTCTCTGTAGAGTTCATCTACCGTCATGGGATTGGCGGATGCTCTGTCATCCAGGTTGGCGGCAATGAGATCATTGGCCCCCAATGCCATGGCCTTGGTCACGCCGGCCATATTAACCTTGAAAGTATATATCTTTACATCATCAGAAGATCTTGCAGATGTATACTTGACATATACATAACCGGTATTATTAGCAAGTCTTGAATCTGCCGCATTAAAATATACTGTCTTGTAAGGTTTCTCATCCTTGGTAAGAACATCATCCAGAACCGACTTCCATCCGGTGGCTGCAGAAATATCTTCTATAGCCGTATATGACTGCAGGTACTGAGCCGTGAATCCGTCACCCGTAAGGTCAGGGATTCCTACTCCTACCCAGTAACCTTCACCCGCAGCAGCTCCTGCGGTATGCTTTAACAGATCTGATGCCTGTATGGGAACGGTTACGTCATTATCCTCACCCTTGACTACTGTTCCGAGTGAATATGCGGAATATATCTTCCTTGACGGCTCATCGGCATCAACAGGCAGTGCGGCCGTAACTGCACTCACCTCATCAAGAGAAGGATATGCTTCCCTGAAAGTCACCTTGGAGAAATCAACTATATAATTGATCGTCTGCTTGGCAGTTTCACCCTCATAGTACCTTGCCGAAACATAATATGTCGGGAACGGAGTAGCGCTCAGCTTACCGAAATAGAATGTATAATTGTCCGGATCTTCTCCGTCGGTCTGTTCCGTATATTCAGCTTCATCTGTAGGCGCTTCACGTCCAACCCAGAACTTAACGGAACAACCGTCAGGAAGCTCCTCCTTGGCTATCGCTATTCCTATCCAGTAAGCCTCCATTCCATTGGCATTGGCATGTCTCATAAGGTTATTACCGGATACGGTCACCTTAATGGTATCGCCCGCAGCAGAAGCAGATACCGCATAGTTCTCTATAACAGGATCTATCTTCTTGGAAGCATCTGCGATACGGTCTTCCAGTGTGGCAGGCTTAACCTTTTTGGCAAGCTCCATCGTAGAAAAAGTCGGTAACCCGCCTTCTGCAAGAAGCGGCACTTCCTTAGTCGCCTCCTCTTCTGCCTGCTCAGAGATACCTTCAACAAGGATATCCTCTTCTGAAGTCACATCTTCTGTCACATCCTCCGGCCGACTCTCTTCTTCCGGTAAAGAAACGATCTCTTCTGACCCCGTCTCATCAGCATCTGTACTTACCACGATATCCTCACTCTCTTCAGATACTGTCGGGTCGGGTGATGCACCATCTAAAGGTGCTGCATAAACTGCGGGCGCACTCTGCAGCATCATTGCCACTGTAAGCAGTGTTGCAAGCGGTCTCGCCCAGCTCATCCTCCTCTTTCTCATCGTACCCTCCTTGAATATATTTATAGTTTGGTTAAGTTACATAACTCTACAAAAACAATTATACGCATTACATCCGATAAGCGCAACAGATATTTATTTTATCAAAATCGGCGGAGGTTCTCTCCTCCGCCGATATCAGATGCTTAATTCATTATGAAACTCAATTCAAAAAGCTACGTGCCCCTATCTTGAACGTAAATGTCTTAGTCCCATAGAATCTGCCTTTTCCCTTCAATGTGACCTTCGCGGTCCCTAAAAACCTGTTATTCTCTACCGATACTATCTCATATTCCGCAGGTTCAAGATTGTAGGTCACCTTCTTATTATCTTCTTTGATAGTCATGGAAACTATCAGTTCACCGACCTTAAGAGGAACGATGCTCTCTGCATCTTTATAGTTAAAGAATCCTGCTTTTACAAGTTCCTGATCTAACGATACCTTAGCACTCTTAATATCAAAGCCCTTTTGTACAAGCCTGTAACTGCCCTTAAGCTCTGTGCCTCTGGACTTGGATAAATACGGACTCTTATAATCACAGGTTACGGATACAGTCACGTTGATATATGTTCCGAGCGGTACCTTGTCAGTCGGAAGCACTTCTTCGCCTATACATCTTACGGTTCCTGCTTCGTCCTCAAGTCTGGTTATCGCTGCGTAAGTATAGATGTAATCCGACTTTGATATCGATTCCACATCCTTATTCTTACCCGCCGTGACAGCCTTGCCGTTATCCGTAAGCTTGGGTGTTGCATAGAAGTATCCTGCCTTGCCGTTCGAATTATATACTACATCACTTATCACCAGATCAACCTGCGATACGTCCGCTTTTTTGATCGTAAATGTGGTCTTTGCATTTGCTCCGGTATAGTTGCCCTTGCCTTTTATGATAACTGTCGGTGCCTTCTTGACATCTTTATCTGCGGGTTTGCTGTTATTCTTATACGAAAGGGTATAATCTATGCCTTCTCTGAGTAATACAAATTCCTTAGGATCCGTTCTGTTTCCCGCTGAATCCGTATTCCATTCGGTCACATACTTAACCGTCGCAGACGGTTTTACACCGGTTTTTACATATGTCTGCTCCGGTATATCCTCGATCAGCACACTGTCATTTATATCATTTTTCATGTTGTAGGCTTTGACAGTTATCGTCTTCTTGACCGTTCCGGTGTACCTGCCCATACCGGTGAATGTAAGGTTAAACTTGCCAATCACACCGGAATTATCCATATCGACTGTATAATCCACATCTTCTCCCAGTTCATGATACTCGGTCTTTTTCTTATTGTTTTCCCTGACTGTTGTTGTGGTATACAGTTTAACCTCGTCCCACTTATCTTCATCAGTCGCTGCCTGTGCATTTTGGGCCTTTATTGCCTTATCGGTTACGAACAGATCTTCAAGTGTTATCTCATCTCCCGTATACTCTGCAGATGTCCTTAAGCCCGCGATCTTAACAGACTTCATAGGCGTTCCTGCTATCTCATAGCCTGCGGTCTTCTGTCCTACATACTGTATGGCTCCGGCTTTTATCTGCTCATCTGTCTTGGGTAATCCGACGATCACAAACCCATGCTTACCCGCAGACTTATTGTCGGTATCAGACACCGGCCTGATCTCATAGTCCGTGCCGTATACGAGAGGTTCCGAGGCCTTCTTAACATATACGAAAGCAAGCGGTTCTTTATCTTCAGAACTGTTATCAAAGACACTCTCTATATTTACGGAACCGCCTATGTTGTAATACTTTGACAAAGTATCATCAACATCTTCATGATAGTCAAGCTTTATCGGCTTTCCTTTTATATTGCCGACTTTCAGTTTACTGACCTGAACGATGCTCTTATCCGAGCCGTCAATCGCCGTTACGGTCACTGCTTCTTCCTTGGCTCCGCTATTATGAGGGATGAAGTTCCCTCCTTCGACATCTTCTACCTTAACGACATAGGTCTTCCCTGCTTCCGTCTTGTAATTCTTAAGATCGGCCTCGCTTATCCTGTTGGTTTCAAGATCAGCTGAATCCCTGTAGAATGCAAGCCTGTAGTCCTTGCCTGCCTTTAGCTTCCTGCCGTTATAGCTTATCGCCGGCTTAACCGCACTTAACTTGCTTCCCGACACAGCGGTCTGAACGATATCAGTTGTTATGTCAACCTTATCTATGTCCGCCGCAACTATCCCGAATGTAAATGCGGCCGTACTGGTATAATTACCCTTTCCTTTAATACTGATCGTCGGAAGCTTGACCTTGGGATCCGCCTCGATCATTGCCGTAAGCGATGCTGCGACATTATTATCGCTTTGAAGCACAGCGTTAGTATTATTACTGTAATTCAGTGTATAATCCCTGTTCTCTATCAGTCTCGTTGTGCCGTTGTACACTTCGATCTTATCATTAAAGGTGATCTTATCTCCCGTATATGTGACACTGCAGTCAGTTACTCCTGCGGTGTCATACAGTCTGCCACCTATCACATACCAGAGGTCTTCCGGGACATTGGCAATACTGTCTGCGAAAAGCATAGATCTTAATGCAGTCCTGATGTCGCCCCATTCATCATCGATCACGAACTTATAGGTTACGACCTTACTGTCTCTTAAGCTGTTATCAACTGTACTGTTCTCATCTTTTTTCTTAACGGCTATGGCCTTTACCGTTGTGTCCTCATTGATAACGATCGCATCAGAATACAATCTCTCCGCAGTCAGATCTTCAGGCTCCAGTGTACCTCCGTCTGTCCTGTAATATATGTCCGCACCCGGAGTACCTGTCGCAAGCAGAACTCTTGTACCCTTCTTTACTGTCAGAACATCACTGTTGTCTCCATCATCCACATAGTCATCGACATATGGTGTTGAGACGGGTGCTTCAACCTGTGTGACACTGCCTATCGTTATGACACATTCGTCATAAAAATCTTCACCTTCAATACCTGCTCTTACGGTGATCGTCTTAGTTTCCTCAAGATCATCTGCAGGATCGATAACTGCAGTATTTCCTTCAGATGTCAGAGTCGCGATGGCAGGATCGTTCGGATCACAGGTCCATAAGATTGCTTTATCCTTGTATTCATCGCCGGTCACCGTCGCCTTTAATGTACCGCTTATACCTTCTCTGGATGTAAGGATCATGCGATTCTTATCAAGGCTTATCGGTGATGTGGATATTGCGCAGAAGTCCCTGGATGAGCTGCTGAGCTTACCGATCTTAATATATTTATACAGTTCAGATTCTGCTGCCGCGCACTTATCTTCAGCCACACCCTTGGTAAATGTGGCCAGAACTTCATTCGTATTGAATCTGACATAGGAAGGCGTGATCTTACCAGTCGCCTCATCATATGCAACATCGGTCTTGGCAAACGTGATCATATAGTCCGTGTGCTGCCCGTTATAATCTATATCCACGTCAGAAGTGCGACGGGCTACAGAGGCCGTCCCGGCCGCCTTAAATGATCCATATCGGCTTCCGCTTATCCTTGAGATATTGATGATCTGATCTGCTACCGATATCCTCTTCCACAAAGACCTCGGGTCAGACTCCGGGGTTATTTCTCCGTCGAATTCCCAGTAGGTGGAATCTATATTGCCGTCAAAGATCAGCTTATTCGTTCTGATATCCCCGATCACATAGAGGTTTGCATCATAAAGCGTCAACGAATGTCCGCTTCCGTTAACAGACAGATCCCCGATCACAACAGTACCTCCAAGTGCTGCTTCTACCTGTCTGCCGGTCCCCTTTATGCTTCCTTCAAGAACCGGTGTATGATCAGCATCACCATATATATCTATTGTATTTCCGTAAGATACCATGCCTCCCTTATTAACTGTATCTGTATCGGTATCTACGGTCATACTGCACCTGGGATCCATATGAACGCGTCCGCAGATCTTGATCTGATACGGACTTGAGATCTTTACATTGCTAAGATCGACCGAATGCTCGTAGTAACCATTACAATCATAGTCGCTTACTGAGCCATATAATGAGTCCATCCCGATATAGAAATACTCATCATCCTTCAAGGATATGTCGACGTTGCTGATCTTTATATCCTGCTTCTCGGGAAGGATCCGGAGGCTGTTCTTGCTACCGCTTAAGTAGATCTTACCCTTGGATGCTGCCGTACCGTTAGTGACATCTCCTCTGATGTACATATTACCGGTCACATTCATCGTCTTGCCGTTTATATCAAGTTCGTACATGATCCCGGAATCATACAGGTTATTAAGACCGGTAGTCGATGTCTTGAGATTGCCTAACAGTCGGATCTTATACCATACGCCGTCTCTGTCTCCCTCTTCTATAGTTTCATAGTCAGCGGTTATGGCCCTTGCAGTCTGTGTGAGATTGGCATATGTGACAAGTGTTTCATAATCCGGATCACTTACCGTCTTGACCTTACTGCCATCCTTCCATTGCTCCACTTCAATAAGCTTGCTTCTGTCAGAGTGAGATCCGCCGTAATCCGGAGCAGATATCCAGTCAAGGTAGTTGGCCATAAACATATCATCAGCCGTATATATTCCCTGGAGCAATGCAGGCTTAAAGCTGTTAGAGCCCTTCAGAACAACAGATGAAGTCGTCGCATCACAGTAATAGTAATATCCGTCATCCATCTGAACGATATTGTAGGTATGCGCAGAAGCATCCATGCCCATAAGGATCTTATTGGGAATACCCAGATAACGAAGCATCAGATACAATACCTGTGCCTTGGCCTGACATGTTCCGAAATAACTGCTGTTGGTGCGCGACTGAAGGGCAGCCCATGCCGTGTGATATATCGCAGTATACGAGGTCTGACCTCTTATATTGTCATTGATATATTTCATGCATGCCCTGACTTTTTTCTCTCTGGTCACACCGTCCTTGGTCAGATAGTTCAGTTCCCCGCCGGAAGCAAAGAGTTTCTCTATCTCCTTTTTGACATACTTCTCTCTTTCTGCAGTCAGATTATACTTGGCCTTGGTAAACTTTACATAGGTCTGTCTCCCGTAATTGTCAGCACCTATCTCTATCTCAATGGCATCACTGACGGACTGCTTGAGATAATCGCCCTCATACCACTTCATCCCGTCTCTTTCACGGTTAAAGTCAAATACATAGTCATCCAGGAAATTATCGTATAAGTCATCTCTCCCGCCTTCAAGAGCAGAGTTTTCGATATAGAACTTGGGTATATTTTTGACAGGCGTCTTATTATACAGAAAATATCTCATATCCTCTGCCAGATCATCCAGGGAATCATAATAGACTACATTACCCGGATCATTTTCCGCCTTCTTATAGGTTTTCCCTGACTCTGCCGGGATGATCTCCAGTCTCACGATATAATAGTTTTCGTATGCAACATTATCGTATTCAAGGCCGTCTTTTACATAATACTTTGCTACCAGATACAGAGAGCCCCTGCTCTCTTCATTGTATTCAAAGGTCCTTGTTCCCTTGACAAACTTTGAAAAGCCGATCTTATCTTCTTCTATTACCGTATAATCATAGTGGGGATAGAAACAGTTGTTGAATTTCTGTGTTTTGTTTATCCTGTCATTGTTTATGATAAGATCATATAATTCTTCATCGGTTGAACAATAGTATCCGTCCTTAAACTTTTCCTTCAGGACATCATCTTCGTCATAATATACATTTAATTCAAAATCAGCCTCTTCTTTTTTTGTAGTATCAGCTTTGGAATTATCTATTACCGTCTCATCATCAACTATGATCTGCGGCCAAAGCTCTATGGTCTCACCCTTATGTATCTTTATCGTTCCGTCTTCTCCCTGAATATCCGAAAGATCATGGAGAGGACTGTCCGCACTGTCATTAAGGTCATCATACTTAAGGCTCATCGGAAGACTATCGGTAATGGAAGGATATATATTTGAATATCTCGATACCGAACTTGCGGAATTATAACTTGCCATATCATATGTAACGAACTTGATAAATACAGACTCGTCACCCATTTCTTCGTCCGGTTCATATATCAATTCACCTGATTCGTAACCTGTGCCGGTATAATTCCAAGTCCACTTTCCGGAAGAGATACTACCATACGGATAGCTTTCATTGGATGAGGTTATAAATCTGTCAACCCGAAGTACAGGCTCCGTACTATCCAGCCAGTTATCATCTATGATATTTCCTTCACCATCGACACGAAAGAAATAGAATCCGCACCAGTTCATATTGTTAAACGAAAACTTTTTGATGATCTTTGATGTTTCCGGATCCTGTATCTTTGTATATCGCACTCCGCCTGGTCTCTTGTACTGATAATTGAAATTATCATTTTCTCTGATCCTGGTCGTATCGATCTCATAGAACAGGGATTCTGTTCCGACCGTCACGACTTTTCCGGATTGATCTTTTGTATATGGCTCTATATTGATCCTTATTATTCCCGGAGAATACGGATCGATCCCTTTTATATCTGCATAAGACAATTTAAGAACATAATGCGGATCACCGCCGTACATCGAACCATCAAAATACTGTATGTAGTTCAAAGTATTACCCGGTTGATCAACCATTGTACCCCTTGGGGTCTGTGTCTGTATTCCGTTCTCATCGACATTATTGCCATCTTTATCCGCCAGGTAATACCTGTATCCGTAACTGCCGCCTGTAACTCCTTCCCCATCGAAAAAAGAGATGTACAATAATTTTTCTTTCAGGTCGATACTTAAAGAATCATCATCGACCACAGGCATTGTCAGATCGGCAGTTTCCGTTTCAGTTCCCAAAACCTCCGGCGCTTCATAGCCGGCTGACTCTGAAACAGTCTCCGTTCCCTGCTCTGAACTCTCCGACATATCCTCATACGAAGTTTCCTCATCTTCGGAAGTTTCTGCAGTCTCCTCTGTTGTCTCTTCAGACCCGTCTGCTTCAGATGTCTCCGGCACAAGTTCTTCTTCCGTCACTTCTGAAGAAGGTCCTTCCACAGTCTCAGTAACATCCGCCGGTTCATTTTCTGCCGCATATGCAGGCATAACAGGCTGTAATGCCATGATCACAGCCATTAACAAAGCAACACTCTTTGACAAATATCCCTTTGTTCTTCTTTTCATTTCATTCATACCTCGCTCCCCAAAGCAATAACCTATTATATCTTTTCGGCCCCTATCTTGAATGTGAATGTCCTGATGCCGCCGTATCCGTTGCAGCCTCTGATCGTCACTGTTGCCTTGCCTAAGAAGCGGTTATTTGTCACCGAAACGATCTCATAATACTCTGCTCCCAAGGGTTCTGCTTCCTTACCCTTAGGCTTAACTTCTATGTTAGTCTCCTTTACCGGGATCACTTCTTCTCCATGGAGATATGTCAATACGGAAGGATCTATAACCTTGGCGCTGAACTTGGATATGTCCTTATCCTGATCTATGATGCTGTAATATCCCTCTACTGTTGTTCCATATGTCTTATTATACGGACTGTCAATGTTACTTACCGTCACATTTACGGCAACTCTGATCCTTGTACCGGCGGGGATCAGGTCCGTCTTCTCTATCTCAGTTCCGGCGTATCTGGGTGTGTTATCCTCTAATACCGTATCGTCACAGAAGTAATACCTGTAGGCAGTCTTGGCTACCATGTCTATATCCTTCTTTTTGCCGGCAGATACAACCTTGCCGCAATCCATTATCTTCGGTATCACCATAAAGTAACCGGGCTTACCGTTATCCTTGTAAGCCACGTCAGAAGCCACAAGGGTTATATTCTTATCTACATCCACTTTTCTGATAAGGAAATTCTTTGTGGTATTGGATCCTGTAAAGTTACCTTTTCCCTTTATAACAACTGCAGGCTTTGCCGAAGCCTTAAGCCTGCCCAGTGCCTCCTTGGTGTCAACGGCCTTGGTATTGTTCTTATAAGTCAGGGTATAGTCTATTCCCTCCTTGAGTACATACGCCGTGTCTTCCACAGGAGTTGTTCTGAATCCGTTGTCATCAGTGTTCCAGTCATTTACAAACAGAACTCTGATCTGAGGCTTAGCTCCTGCCTTGGTATAGTCTGCCACTCCTATCATGGGATCATCCTCTGATCTGCAGCCTTCCGTGAATTCAACAAATATCCTGCTCGCATCGGCTTTCTTGCTGTCATTCACATTATAGGACTTAACGGTAATGGTCTTTTTTATTGTTCCTTCAAAGCTGTTTATGCCGCAGAATGTCAGGGTAAACTTGCCCGTGACTCCGGTATTGGCCATGTACACTTCATAGTCTGCATCGTCTCTGTTGCCCGTTGCGTTATAAGTATCCTCAAGCAATCCTTCTTCATACTGCTTAAGAGGAGTCTTAACCTTGGTCTTGGAATCTACGGTATAGAGAGTTACTGCATTCCACACATCCGCAGGATCATTCTTACCGTTGGGATTAACGGTAACCTTATCGGCCTTGAAGAGATCTTTGAGTTCTATCACGTTTCCGTTGTATTCTGTCGAAGTATTCAGACCTGCGATCTTTACCTTGCTCATCTTGATCTTAGCCGGCGGCAAAGCCCACTGGGTCTGCATCGCAACTATCTGAATATTCTTTTCTCCTAAGAAGTTGCTTCCATCCTTAGCCTTAATGCACACCTGATAGTATGTATCCGGTTCATCAACTGTTACCGTGGAAGGATCTATAACCCCACTGTCATCGCTGTATATGAGTTCATAATCCTTATTCTGCTTAAGAACCTTGCCATTATAGGTGACCTTCGGCTTGACCCCGGACAGTTTTACACGCGGACCTGCAAGGCATCTGAGATTCACGCCCGAATATACACCGTCGGAAACACGTTCGCCATACTTATCAAATATCTCTGTAATATCAGACGACAGATCTCCCTTACGGATACCGAATGTAAATATGACCTTGTC
>JAEEGL013396975.1_pt1 | contig 21680 bp, 19 predicted proteins | sample 9134231 | NCBI WGS metagenome assembly JAEEGL01 (sample SAMN16246548, study PRJNA631951) | gut metagenome | biome: gut microbiome; feature: rumen; material: fiber-attached | host: Bos | place: Iran: Karaj | collected 2018-10
GACTGGGCGCCTTCTTGCGTGGTGGGGGATGGTGGATTCGGACCACCGAAGTCAGTGACAACAGATTTACAGTCTGCCCCCTTTGGCCGCTCGGGAAATCCCCCATAAGTTATTCGATTATCCGCAGGCCACGGCGGGCCTGCGGAACAGCGGAGCTGGTGAACGGAGTCGAACCATCAACCTGCTGATTACAAGTCAGCTGCTCTGCCATTGAGCCACACCAGCACGGGTTCCGTGCGGAACGCAAAATATTATACCACTAACGGCGCGGCTTGTCAATGTTTTTTTGCAAAAAGTCTGATAAAGCGGCATTTTCCGTCCGGAACGCCGGGTTTTCGGCGCTCCGGACGGTCACGAAACCGTTACGGAACCAGTTTCGGCGCGTTTTCAAGCAGATATTTTTCGGCTTCGGCGCACCAGATTCCGCCGTTTGCTTTAACGATCCGGTCAAGTTCGGCGTAAAGCGGATCTTTCTTTCCCCACTCGCCGAGTTCATCGACGGCGATCAGCGGGATATCGAGTCCGGGATAGCAGACTTTTTTTGCTCCCGACGGACGCTCCATGGCAAATATCGCGGGGGCGACGTCCCGAAGGCCGAGAATATGCGAAACGAGCGCGCCGGGATTGATCCTGTTTTCTTCGATGAGATGAATCGTGTCGACCGTGTCCTCCGGAATGCTTCCCGCGGTTCCGACGACGTGTATTCCGTCGTAGTGAACGCGGTAAAGATTGAGCGACCCCGGCAGATCGTGAACGGCGGGTCCGGCGAAAAAGTTTACGCATCCGTCTTCCCGGCAGATCTTTTCAGCCATCGAGAAAAGCGCGGGCACGGGGACCATTACGAAAACGTCGTCAAATCCGCCGTCGCTCATCCTTATAAGTTCTGCTGCGGCGTCCTCCATCCCCGAAGTGTTGACGTAACGGAGATCGCAGCCCTTTGCCGCGGCGACGGAGACGGGACACTTTGCAGCCGCGTAATCAAGACGGTCCTGATTCAGATCGGTTACAACGCACAAAGATACTCCGGCATACCCGGAAGCGAGTTCGACTGCTCCGATCCCCATCGGTCCGGCGCCTCCTAGGACGGCGATCTTTCCGCCTTTTTTCGCGCCGTCTGTCCTTACGTAGTTTTCGTAATTGGTGTGATAAAATCCCTTGTATCCGCGAAGGACGCATCCGAGCGCCTCAACGAGAGAGCCCTTGAAGAAACTGTCGCCTCCGAACGGGATCATGCATCCTCTTTCAAGGACGATCTTCGGGACGACGGCGTAGACCGAGCTTCCGCCGATATACTGATAGGAATAGCCGGGATCGTAACCGGAAGGCAGTTTGAGCGCAGGCTGGATGACGATGTGCTGACCGACCTTCCAGTCTTTTTTCAGATTTTTACCGATCTTAACGAGCTCGCCGCACATTTCGTGTCCGATGATTATCGGCTTTTCCGCGACGTCGGGCGGAACGCGTTTGTGAGCCGTTCCCTGTTTTACGGCCTTATAGGTGGACGCGCAGAGAGAATCGGTGACTACTCTCAAGAGAGCCTCGTCGTCGGAGATTTCCGGCAGATCGAACGTTTCAAGGCGCAGATCCATCGCGCCGTAGAGACGCACCGCAGTTGTTTTCATTGATTCACCTTCTTTTTTGTTCTTTAACGATAAATATTTTATCACATTTGGAAAGATTTGTAAATAGATGGCGCAAATATTGAAAATACAGTTGAAAGTTTAATAAAAATATGATAAAATATAGATAATTAAGGCTCAAAAGGCCGAATACCGGAGGAAATCAATGGGAAAATTCGAAGTCAAACAGACAAAGACCGGATTTAAATTCAATCTTAAAGCCGGCAACGGCGAAATTATCGCCAACAGCGAAGTCTACACGACCGAAGCAGCCTGCAAAAAGGGACTCGAAAGCGTCCGCAGAAACTGCGTCGGCGCCGTAGAGGATCAGACCGTCGAGAATTTCGAAGTTCAGAAGCATCCGAAGTTCGAAGTTTATCTTGACAAGGCCGGAGAATACAGATTCCGCCTTAAAGCGACCAACGGACAGGTCATCGCCGTCGGCGAGGGCTACAAGACGAAGTCCAGCTGCCTTAACGGCATCGAAAGCATCAAAAAGAACGCGCCGGAAGCCCCGGTCGTCAAGATCGCAGACTGATCCCTGAAAAAGGCGTTAAGGTAATACCGCACAATTCGCGTGCGTGTATTGGCGAGAGATTTTTGTGCCTGTTTTGACTGAGAAATCGCCGGAAAACAGGCGGTTTTTCAAGATTTCGACGTCATAACAGGCGCAAAAAGAGCCGTCAAGACGCGTGCGTTGAATTGTGCGGTATTGCCTTAATTCGCCGTATCGTTTTTGCAACCGTTCAGAACTGTTTCTGACTTTGCAAAAAACAGCCTGGGGCTGTTAAAAAAGCACGACTTTTTTAACAGCCCCGAAATAATAATCAGTTAAAAATGTATTACCTCACTGCGTTTTCTTCGGTCATACTTCTTTCGGCTGTATTCTGCCTGACCAAGATCTACCAGAACAGATGCGGCTCAGCTCCTTCGGCGGTAATTCCGTTTACCATGCTCGGAGGTTTTGCCTCATCTGTTTTTTTCTTTGTTTTTTCCCTCGTATCCGGAGGAGAACCTTTCGGATTTACACTGTTTTCGTTTGCCGCCGCTCTGCTGACGGTAATTTGTTTCGGCTCGTATACGTTTCTCGGATTCAGGATCATGTCGAAAAGCGGAGTGTCGCTTTACACCATGTTCCTGATGCTCGGCGGGATGATACTTCCCTACCTTTTCGGAATGATATTTCTGTCGGGTGACGAAGAAGCGTCGAGCATACTTTTTCCGGCTGTACTTCCCGCGGCTTTGAAGCTTCCGTCGCGTATCGCCGGAATAATACTGATGACCGTTTCGGTTGTTCTCACCTCTGGGGGAAACCGGAGAAACGAAAAGGGGAGCAAAAAAACTCTTCTCGCCTGCGTCGCCGTCTTTTTTCTCAACGGAGCCGTCAGCATTGTCTCGAAGATCCATCAGCTGCCGTCGAACGCCGATAAGGCGGTCGACACCGGTTCTTTCGTTATGATGACGTCGCTCGTCAAATTCTGCCTTTTCTTTGTTCTGTTCGCGGTTCTTCTGACCGTCGCGAAAAAACGGAAGAGCACGGCGCCTATTTGCGATCCGCGCGCGGTGATCGTCGCCGTGTGCGCCGCTTTTTTCGACGGCTTTTCATATTTTCTTCAGCTGACCGGCGCCTCGCACCTTCCGGCGACCGTTCTCTACCCTCTTGTTACCGGCGGAAGTATCGTTATTACGGCGGTTTGCGGGCGGCTGTTTTTCAAGGAGAAACGGTCGGTCGCGGGAACCGCGGGTGTCGTTCTTTGCTTTGTTTCAACCTTTTTCTTTCTTTGAGAGGACACACACATGAACGCAGTTTCAGACAGGCCTTCGGATACGAGCGCCTTTTTCCATCCGTTTGACAACCCGCGGACGCTTCCGTTCTCGCTGCGTCTCGGCGAGGAGAAATACCGCGGTTTTCCCGAAGGCGTTCCGGTCTGCGTCGAAGCGCGTATACCGGAAGAAAAGGTATCCGAATTCGTTTTCGAGGGAACGCTGCCCGGCGGAATAAAGGTCCGCGCGGAATGCCTCGAATACTCCGACTGTCCGGTACGCGAAATCTTTTTTACTGTAAAAAACGATTCCGACGCCGATTCCGGACGAATAGGCGATATGGCGCTTTCTCTCTCGCTTCCGCTTAAAAATCCGATAATCAAATACGGCAACGGGGATACCTGCCGCTCGGACGGTTATTCGTTCTTTGAAACCGATCTTTCGGAGCCCCTCTCGCTTTCCCCGACCAGCGGCACCTCCTGCCAGGGCGCTTTCCCTTATTTCACAGTGACAGGCGAAGAATACGAGGCGAGAATTGCGGTCGGATGGCCCGGAAAATGGCGGGCGGACTTTTCGGCGGAGAACGGTACGGTTTCGTTTTCCTGCAGTCAGGACAGACTGGGCACCATCCTTCATCCCGGAGAAACGCTGCGCTCTCCGAGAATGACTTTCATGATCTACGAAAAGGGCTGTGTCCCGTATACCGGGATCAACACCTGGCGCAGATGGTATCTTAAGCATATTCTTCCGCACGGGAACGGTGATTATCCGGGGCCCGCGCTCTGCCTTCACAACTTTATGGCCGGCGGTATGCCGGAGTTCACGGGAGCCGACGAAGAAAACCAGACAACTGCGCTCGAAACGTATATATCTCGCGGCCTGCGCCCGGATATCTGGTGGATCGACGCCGGATGGTATCCCTGCGGCGGAGAATGGAAACGTACCGGAACCTGGCGTCCGGACGACAAAAGATTTCCGGACGGTCTCGCTCCGATCGGAAGAAAATGCCGGGAGAACGGAGTTAAACTGCTTTTGTGGTTCGAGCCGGAACGAGTTTACGAGGGCTCGGAGCTGGATTCGGCTCATCCCGAATGGCTGCTGACGAAAAGAAACGACGACGGAACAGTTGCAAAGAACCGGCTTTTGAATCTCGGAAACACGGACGCACTTTCCTTTATCTGCAGACACGTCGACGGTTTGATCAAAACGTCCGGCGTCGGAGTTTACCGGCAGGATTTCAATTTCGATCCTCTTCCCTACTGGATCCAAAACGAAGGACCCGACCGCACGGGATATCCCGAAAACGCACATATTCAGGGTTATCTTGCATACTGGGATTATCTGCTTTCGAACAACCCCGGGCTTTTGATCGACTCCTGCGCGTCTGGCGGAAGGCGCAACGATCTCGAGACGATGCGGCGCGCCGTAACGCTTCATTACACCGACGTCGGCTACGGCAATCATCCGATCAAGCAGAAGCAGCACCGCGAAATGTTCGAGTGGATCCCCTATTTCAGGGCGCACGACATGAACTGGTTCGACAGGGAAACAAAGACGTACGGAAAATCGTCGAAAACCGATCCTTTCTCATATCAGAACGCCTTTACGCCCGCAATGACGTCGATGATAAAACACGACGCTCCAAAAGAAGATATTTCGGAGGCACGAAAATACTCCTGGATCCAGAAAAGGGCTGCCCGGCTCGAGCTTGACGGCGACTTCTATCCGCTGACCGAATGCCGCGCCGACCCCGCTGACGCGTACGCGATACAGTTCGACAGCCCCGAAAGGAACGAAGGTTTCGTACAGATCATTATGAATCACCTGTCTCCCGACAGCGTGTTCCGCGCCTTCCTTCACAACGTTCGCGATGGACGGGTTTACAGGTTCGAAGACCCGGTTTCGGGAAACGCCTTCGAGGCGACCGCAGATGAAATAAAACGCGGGCTCGAACTCAAGGTGGACCCCGGACAGGCGCTGATTCTCTTTTATTCCTCTTCGGATTAATCCTGATATAAGATCATTGTTTTAGGTGAAAAAATGGACCGGAACAGTATGAAAGAAATAAAAATCGCATATATCGGCGGAGGTTCGCGCGGCTGGGCGTGGACGCTGATGGGAGATCTCTCGGTATCCGAGTGCTTCCGCGGGAAAGTCGCGCTTTACGACATCGATTTCGACGCCGCGAAGCGCAACGAGGAGATCGGAAACAGATACCTTGAGAATTTTATCTTCCGCGCCGAGCGGAATATCAAAGACGCGCTGAACGGCGCGGATTTCGTGGTTATTTCCATTCTTCCCGGAACCTTCGACGAGATGGAGATCGACGTTCACGCGCCCGAAAAATACGGCGTTTGGCAGTCTGTCGGAGACACGACCGGCCCCGGCGGGTTTATCCGCGCTCTGAGAACCGTGCCGATGATGCGCCGGATCGCACGCGCGATCGCTGAATACTCACCTGACGCCTACGTGATAAACTACACCAACCCGATGGCCGTCTGCGTCGACACGCTTTACAGGGAGTTCCCCGGGATAAAGGCGTTCGGCTGCTGTCACGAGGTTTTCGGAACGCAAAAGCTGCTTGCATCGGCCGTTTCGGATATCCTCGGCACCGAGGCTCCCGACAGGCACGAGATCAAAGTCAACGTCACCGGCGTGAATCACTTCACGTGGTTTACCGAGGCTCACTTCGGCGATACCGATCTTTTCCCCGTCTACCGGAACTTCGTCGACAAATACTACGAATCCGGCTACCTGGCGGGAAGCGCCGGAAACTGGATGAACGACTACTTCAAATCGGGAGCCCGCGTGCGGTTCGATCTTTTCAGACGGTTCGGTTATATAGCCGCTGCCGGCGACAGACATTTAGCCGAATTCATGGACCCCGGGGACTACCTCGCCTCTCCAGAACAGGTGCGCGGATGGACTTTCAGTCTGACTCCGGTATCCTGGCGGAAGAAAGATCTTGAAAAGCGGCTCGCAAAATCCGACAGACTTCTCTCGGGTGAGGAGCCATTCAAAAAGAAAAAGTCCGGCGAGGAGGGAACACGCCAGATGGCGGCTCTTTCCGGACTCGGCAGTCTGGTAACAAATATCAACCTTCCGAACACCGGGCAGATTCCCGACCTTCCTTCCGGCACCGTAGTCGAAACGAACGCTCTTCTCGACAATGGCGTTCTCCGTCCTCTTCCGGCCGGCAAACTGCCCGACACGATAGCTCCGCTCGTCACTCGCATAGCCCGCGAAAACTCCGAAACGGTCGACGCAGCTTTCTCCCTCGATCTTTCATACGCGCGGGAGGTATTCCGGAAAGGACATTCACTTTCCGGGATCTCCGCAGAGGACCGGGACCGGCTGTTCGACGAAATGACCGAAGGAACGAAGAAATATCTGACCGAATACAAAAAGTAATAACGTGAATAATCAGGAGGCCTGACATGAAAAGAAATATAGTATTCTCCGTCTGTCTCGCGCTTGCCGTTCTTCTGCTTCTCGGCGGATGCGGAAAGCCCGCGCAGGAAGGTAACGGAACCGAAGCCGTTCCGACGGCAGCCGGCAGCGGAAACGAAATCGTGATAACCGCCCCGGAAGAGACCTCATACGTACCCGAGGCATACGCCAACTATGAAAGAGACGATCTTCCCGAAAATCTCAACTATGAAGGAAGCCGTTTCGGACTTCTTTGCGACGAAGGACAGTACGCAAAATCCTTTGCCGACGAATACACCGGCGACGTTATAAACTCCGCCCTCTTTACCAGACGTGAAGCCGTTCAGGAAAGACTGAAAGTCGAGATCGACGTCGTTAAAAAACCGGGTGCCTACAAAAATATGGCTGCCTTCACCGCCGATATGAAGGCCGGAGGAGACGAATACGACCTGGTCCTTTCCTACAATCTCACGCCGGCTTCGATGGCGGTTCAGGGCCTTCTCTGCAACCTGTCTGCCACCGAATATCTCAATTTCTCCAAGCCCTGGTGGAGCAGCACCCTGACCGAAAACGTTTCTCTCGACGGCAAGATCTTCTTTACCGCCGACAACTCCGGATGGAACAACATCAGAAACATGCTCGGTATTTTCGTTAACAAGAACATTCTCTCCACATATAAAAAGGAAACCCGGATCGAAGACCTTTACAAACTGGTCAACGAAGGCGGCTGGACGATGGAAAAGATGTTCGAGCTTGCAGACGGAGTCTACAACGACGAGGATAACGATTTAGCCGCAACCGCCAAAGATCTCTACGGACTCTGCACAGCCAATCAGGTCTGGAACGAGGCGTGGTTCTACGCCGCCGGTTTTACGACGATGAAGAAAACGGCAGAAGGCGAACTGACTCTCAGCATGACCGACGTTTCGATAGTCGACTTCCTCGACTGGTTCAGGGCGCGCTTCTATTCCGGAGACCCGACCAAGGGAGTCATGAACGGCTACGATTCTTCCCAGTACGCCATGTTCAAGGACGCCAGGGCAATGATGTATCTGTCGGCGATCTCGATCGTTGAACAGAAACTCGACTATCCCTTCTCGGTCCTTCCGCTTCCCAAGTACAACGAGTCCCAGAGCAGATACTACACTCATTTCTCCAACACGTACGATATGTACTGCATACCCGTCGCCGCTTCGGACAAGACCAAATCCTCCGCCGTTCTCGAATGCCTCGCTTCCGAGGCTTACAGACGCGTCGGTCCCGCGTATTTTGAAGTCTATCTGAAATATCAGAACGCCGACGACGCGGGCCTTGCGGGAATGTACGACACGATCCGCGAGTCTATCGTTTTCGACACAGGATATCTGTACGGAGAACTGTTCGTTTCGGGCGACAACCCGATCTACTTCGTCCGCAGATGCCTGAACAACGTATCCGGTTACGAAAACTTCGCGTCGAAATGGACCTCCAGGATCGAAACCCAGTACAACAAGCTCTGGGAAAAGAACTCGACGATACTCAAGCAGATCACCGACTGATCTATGTTTTCTTTCAGAAAGACATCTTTCCTTTTGGCCGCGGCCGCGCTGATCTTTTGTCTTTTCGCCTGCTCTGACGGGCCAGGTGAAGAAACCGAAACGGAAGTTACGACGGTATCGGAGGAAAAGATCACGCTCGCCTCCGGCGGAGCGACGGCCTACGCGGTGGTAAGAGGAGACAAAGCATCCGACGCCGTCGTCTCCGCCGCCGCGGCGCTGCGAAAAAAGCTTGAAGCTTCGACGGGAATCAAATTCAGACTGTACGACGAGTATATGTTTTCGGTATCGCCCGAAGATAAGGCGATAATCGTAGGAAGACTCGGGGCCAAAAACGCGTTGTACGAAACAGCCGAAGAGCTTGCCTCGGGACTTCTTTACGACGATTACGTCATAGCGATGCGCGGCGGCACCCTCTTTATCGAAGGAGGGTCGGACAAGGCGTGCGCCGATGCGGTAGACTGGTTTATGCAGAACTGTCTGACGGACGGAATGACGGAGCTTTCGATAGCGTCGGATTTCACCGCCAGATACCGCGCTTCCTATCCTCTGGAAGGTCTGCGGATCTCCGGATCCGATCCCGCGGAATACAGTATCGTTTACAAAAACGGGTCATATTATTCCGGACAGGCCGCCGAGCGCCTGCGGGATATTATACTCAAATATACCGGCAGATCCCTTCCGGTAATAACGGACTCAAAGCCGCAGGCGGAGCACGAGATAGTTGTCGGGAACACCCGGAGAACTCCCGATAAGACCGTCACGGGCGACCGGTACGAGCTTGTGCGGACCGAAACCGGGCTCTTGCTCGAAGCGGGCGGTCCGATGACCTACGAGGTCGCGCTCGACAGTCTCGAATCGGCTCTCGAAGCAGCCGTGAAATCGGGGACCGCCGTCGATCTTTCCGGATTGAATTTATCCGGAAGCGCGGCGGACAAGGACAGTAAAAGGATGATACTTCTCAGCGAAGGCACCGATATCCGCGTCATGCAGTCGAACGTCCTTATCAGTTCGACCGTCAACACCGACGAGCGCCGCGCCGAACTTCTTGCCGACACCTACCTCACTTACGCCCCCGACGTTATAACGCTCAACGAATATCTATACAACAGGGGCATCACAAAAGCCCTCGCCCCGCTTGTCGCCGGAGAATACGAAACGGTGGAGCACGCATACCGCGCGATCAATCCGGATCCCGCCGAACCCGACGACAGTCTGAAAAACCGCCGCTGCGGATTCCCGGTTCTTTACCGTAAGAATGCCGGGATAACGCTTGTCGATTCCGGCTTCTCGTATCTTTCCGACATGATCTCCTATCACGGTTACGCCTGGGCCGTCTTCGATAAGAACGGAAAGCGCTTCTGCGTTTTTTCGGTCCATTTTTCCGACAACCGCGACGCGTCGGGACAGTGGAGGACCGTTTTCTCGGAAGAGGTTTACAAAGAGACCGAATACGTGAAAAGCAAATTCGGAGATATACCGTTCATTCTTTCGGGCGACTGGTTTTTCTGGAAGGGAGTTTCTCCCTATAACTACTTCACCTCCCGCGGATTCTTTGACTGCTCCCAGTCGGAGACCGGCAACTTTTCTACGGCTATCGGGACCTTTCACACCGTAGGCGAAGGAAGCACCGGCGGAGTTATCGAAGATCTGATATTTATCACGAAGAACAGCCTGACGGTAAAGGGATACAAGGTCCCGGTCAACCGTTACACCGTAAACGCCAGCGACCACTATCCGGTCGTCGCGGATATTGCATTCAACTGAAAAGAACTTGAAAAAAGACGGAGCGGGAAAGGCCCGCAGACTGATAAGACTGTTTCTGTCCACCCTGTATATCAGCGCCTTCACATTCGGAGGCGGTTTCGTTATTGTCACGCTTCTGAAAAGGAAATTCGTCGACGAATATCACTGGATCGAAGAAGACGAAATGCTCGATATCACGGCGATGGCTCAGTCGTCTCCCGGCGCGATCGCTGTCAACGCCGGAATGCTCGTCGGCTGGAAGGTCGCAGGGCTGCCGGGTATGATAACCGCCGTGCTCGGAACGGTCATCCCGCCGCTCGTCATCCTTTCGGTCCTGTCGTTCTTTTACGCGGCTTTCTCTTCGAACCGTTACGTGATCCTGTTTTTACAGGGAATGAAGGCGGGCGTCGCGGCGGTGCTCGTCGACGTGGTGCTGACACTCGGAGCGAAGGTGATAAAGGAGAAGAACGTTTTTTATGACCTGATAACGGTCGCGGCGTTCGTTCTCGCCTTCTTCACCGATATCAACGTGGTTCTGATAATCCTCGGCGCCGCGCTGATCGGGACGGTATACGCGCTTATCGTCAAAGCGAAAAAGAAGGAGGAAAAGAAGGAATGATACTCTTCGAACTCTTTCTTTCCTTCCTTCAGGTGGGGCTTTTCAGTGTCGGCGGCGGATATGCCTCGATACCGATCATCGAAAGCCAGGCGGTCAACGTCAGGGGGTGGCTCAACGCATCCGAGTTCGCCGATCTCGTGACAATCGCCGAGATGACTCCCGGCCCCATCGCCGTAAACGCGGCGACCTTCGTCGGAATAAGGGTAGCAGGGATCCCGGGCGCCCTCGTCGCAACCCTGGGCTGCATTCTTCCCTCCCTCGTCATTCTGACCGTTTTCTGGTTTTTATACAAAAAATACCGCAAACTCGATCTGTTTCGCGGGATCCTTTCAAGTCTTCGTCCTGTCATCGTCGCCCTTATCGCGGCGACCGCCCTGTCGATGATCCTGAGGGTGATCTTCCCGGACGGCAGCATGTCATTCACCTCCCTCGATTACGCGGGCGTTCTTTTATTCTCCGCCGCGCTCTTCGTGATGAAGAAATTCAGGTTCAGCCCGGTGCCGGTGATGTTCGCATGCGGTTTTCTCTATCTTGCCTGGGGACTTATAGCCGGGAAAGGACTATGATATGACACCGGTGGAATTTGAATTACTGAAAAACAAAGCCGAAAACGCCGCTGCCGGGGCAAAAAAGCGGATCGGATCGGCGCCGGACGAAACAAACGTTTCCGGGAAACGGTTTTACTTTTCGGCCTGCGGAAGCGACGAAAACGACGGAACGACTCCCGGCACGGCTTTCCGCACCATTGAAAAACTTCGTTCGATCGAACCGGGACCCGGTGACGGAGTCTTTTTCCGACGCGGCGACCTGTTCAGAGGATCTTTCGCCGCCCGTCCCGGCGTGACCTACGCCGCGTACGGAGAGGGAGAAAAACCAGTGATCTGCGGTTCCGGGCGCAATTATGCCGACCCTGATCTGTGGGTCGGCGAAGGCGGAGGGATCTGGCGCCTGCGCGGGATGATCCCCGACTGCGGCACGCTCGTTTTCAACTGCGGCGAGTTTGTCTCGCGCAAGCTTATCCCCTCCTTCGACGGACGAAGGTTCGTCTGCAGGGATGACACGGCGGTCCCCTTTGATTTTCGCCGTGAAATGACTCTGGATCTCGATCTTTACTGCGAGTTCCGCGGCGGATTCACCGAAAAGCCGTCGAAAGGCGAATCCTTCCCGGTCCCCGACGCAAGAGAGGGATATCCCACGGTCCTTTATCTGCGGTGCGACTGCGGAAACCCGGGAGAGATATTCGACGATATCGAGGCGCTACCGGCGGTCCATCTGATAAAGGTCGGAAGCGCTAACGGCGTGCGGATCGACAACCTGCGCCTCGAATACTGCGGCAGACACGCCGTCGCCGCCGGCGGAGCGAGCGTTGCCGGACTGCACGTTTCAAACTGCGAGATCGGCTGGATCGGCGGCGCCGTACAGCACTACTCCGGCACCGATCCCAACTATCCCGCGGGCAGGCGCGGCTCGGTCACAAGATACGGCAACGGAGTGGAGATATACGGAGGATGCGACGGTTATACCGTCGAAAACTGTCATATTTACCAGGTGTACGACGCGGGGGCAACTCATCAGATAACCACCCGCGGTAAAGAATATCTGCAAAAAAACGTGATCTACCGGAACAATCTGATCGAGAAATGCACCTACGGCATCGAATACTTTCTCGACCGTACCGACGGCGACCGCCGCAGTCTTATCGACGGTTGCCTTATCGAAGGCAACGTGATCACCGGAGCCGGATTCGGCTGGGGCTCCCAGCGTCACAACAAGGAAACGCCTGCTCTTATCAAAAGCTGGGATTACGACAACGCCGCGCGCAATTTCGTCATCCGCGACAATATTCTTTACGGCTCGACGGTCCGGCTTATCCACGTTTCGGCAAAAGAGAAATCAAGTCTGCCGCTGATGACCGGCAATCTTCTGATCCCTGCGGGTGGAGAGCCGGCCGGAATATACGGAAAGAACATATTGTGAAACCGGATGAAATCACGTGGTAAAAAGGCTGCGGTCATTTGCTTGATAACCTTTATTATTGCTGTAATAATACTGGTTTCGGTAATCATAAACAGTAAAAAGTCATATTCTTTTGAGTACGGGTTCGGTATAATATGCGAAGATGAATTTCCTCATATCGATCCGGGGTTCACTTTTGAATTGGTACCTGATCTGACTTATTATGAACTGCAAAGAGAGATTCAGGCAGTTGAAACGATTCCTTCCGATTCGGTTCCCGAATACGGAGAGGGAGTACTGATAACTCTCGACGGATTGTTTTCAAAAAAACATTTTTTGTTACTGTATTCACCGCAGGAAAAAGCCAATTATTTGTACAATAATAAAAACTGGTATCTTGTCGCTGATTTGGGAACTGTTCAGAATACGATCAGCGATTTGCTTTATTGGGGTGTCCCGTGCGGTTTCCGTTACGAACTGTATGAAGAACATCTGTTCATGCCGAGAAGTCATTTCATATTATTTGACGACTCGATCTGGACGGAAAATGTAAATTATTACAAAAACCGCGACTTTAAGTATTGCCGGGAAAATGAGATAGAAAACCAACTGGACGCTTTTTCTCTGGCAAAGAAAGAACTGAATTTTGAAGAAGCCGTCGGGACGTGGTGCTTTGACCCGGATGAGGATCTTTTCGAGATCACCCTTGTTTCAAAAAGCGAAAAAACGACTGATAAAAATGAGATGAAAAACAGTATTTACTCGGTAATTATCTCAAAAAGCGGTTCGATCAGGGAAATCTACAGTTTTCATTCCTGCGGAGTTCTTGATTATAATTTGTTCGATTATACTTCGAAAGAGTATCCGGATCTTGTCGAGCAGGGCGTGTTGTTATCTTAACCTTCCCGCGGAAAAGGCAAAATCCTCGGAAACACCCTGCATCTGAAATTCCTATTAAAATAACTTGAATTATTTACCGTTTTATTGTATAATATTATGGTTTGTAAAAATGAACACACGGAGGAAACACGTATGAAGATTCTGGTAATCAACGCCGGATCAAGCTCGCTCAAATATCAGCTGTTCGATACGGTCGATTACAGCGTATCCGCAAAAGGTATCTGCGAACGCATCGGAGAAGCGGTCGGAGTGCTCGACCACAAGAATCTGCTGAAGGATACCCGCACCAAGAAGGAAATGAAGATCCCGACCCACACCGACGCCATACGCATCGTCATCGGCGCGCTGACCGACAAAGAGATCGGCGTCATTGCGGATATGGGAGAGATCGAAGCAATCGGTCACCGCATAGTTCACGGAGGTTATTATTTCTCCGAATCGGTGCTAGTCACCGACGAAGTTATCGAAAAGCTCGAAAAATGCTATGATTTCGCACCGCTTCATACCGGAGCCCATCTGCAGGCGATCTACGGCTGCCGCGAGGTCATGCCGGGAGTCCCGAGCGTTCTCGTCTTCGACACCGCCTTCCATCAGACCATGCCTCCCGAGGCGTATACCTACGGTCTTTCCAACGATATTTACAAGAAATATCACATAAGAAGATACGGCGCCCACGGAACCTCTCACAGATACGTATCCGGCGAAATGATCAGGATCCTCGGCGGCAAAGCCGAAGGGACGAAGATCGTCACCTGCCACATCGGCAACGGTTCGTCGATCTCCGCCGTAAAGGACGGAAAGATCCTCGACACCTCCATGGGCTTCACTCCGCTTGCCGGCGTCATAATGGGCACCCGCTGCGGCGACATCGACCCCGCCATCGTCCCGTATATCATGAAAAAAGAAAACATGACGCCCGACGAGGTCGACAGATATATGAACAAAAAGTGCGGATACATCGGTCTGACCGACGGTTACTCGTCCGATTCCCGCGACCTCGAGGACGTCATTGCAAGAGGCCCGTCCGATCCGAACTACGAAAACTGCAACCTCGCGGTCAACATTTTAAAGCATCAGATCAAAAAGTATATCGGCGCCTACACCGCCCTTATGAATGGACTCGACGCACTCGTCTTCACCGCCGGACTGGGTGAAAACAATCCCAGACTGCGCTGGATCGTCTGCGAGGATATGGAATACTTCGGCATCAAGCTGGATCACGACAACAACGAAAAGGCGTTCCGCCAGCCGAACATAATCCGCATTTCCGCCGACGATTCGAAGATCCCGGTATACGTCATCCCGACGAACGAGGAGCTCGTTATCTGCCGCGACACCGAGCGCCTTACCGCAAAATAATTATTGACAAATAATATTATTTGAAGTATAATATATTTTGTGTCTCATTTCATCCGACGGAAGGAACAGGCAAATGACGATAGATCTTTCCTCCCTGCTCCGCGGCGACGTCGACCGGATAGACCTTGACTGCGCGATAGCGCCCGACCGGGCGCCCGACGGAATCAGGCTTCTGCCGGGCGCTTCGCTGAAGGGCACCGTCACCGATCTCGCCGGTTACGTCAGACTCGAATCGACCGTTTCGGTGCCGTACGAGGGGGAGTGCTCCCGGTGCCTCGCGAAGGTGCGCGGAGAGCTGGTCTTCAGCTTCGACAGGACTCTCGTCGCTCCCGGAGTGATAGACGAAGGCGAACTTGAAGAAAACGCCGAGAACTATCTTATCATAAACGGAGGCGCGATCGATCCCGATTCCGCGGTCAGCGAATCGGTGCTCGTCGAATTTCCGATGGTCCTTCTCTGCTCTCCCGACTGTCCCGGGCTGTGTCCGCATTGCGGAAAAAAGCTGGGAAAAGAAGGCAGATGCGACTGCTTCGTTCCCGAGACCGACCCGAGATGGGCGAAGCTCAAAGAGATCGAATGGGACTGATCGATCAGGTTTAAAAAAAGAGAAATACAGGAGGTTCACAATGGCTGTACCGAAGAGAAAAACATCCAAGGCCCGCAGAGACAAGAGACGTTCCAGCACCTGGAAGCTCGTGACTCCCAACCTTATCAAGTGCCCCAATTGCGGCGCTCTTATCAAAGCCCATCACGTCTGCCCCGAATGCGGCATGTACGACGGCAAGGAAGTAGTCTCCAAAAAGGAAGACTGATCATCCTCTTTTACCGCGCCTGCGACACTGACGTCATCGATCATTACGATCCTGCAGAGTCCGGCGCGGTATTTTTTATCCTCTTTTTCGGAAAAAAACATGAAAAAACACTTCACTATGACACGCGCGGCGGTTTTCGCGATACTCGCCGCGGCGGTACTGCTTTTACAGTCCTGTTCGCTGAGCGACCTGTTCGGCTCGGCCGGGATCACCTCGCCTCTGTCGACCGCCGAACAGTCGGTCCCCGGAAGCGACACGGGAGCGCTCACCGACCCGATCCCCGACGTCAGCGCGGAGAAAATCGATTATTCGACGCTCAATCTCGACGAGTATATTTCGCTTGATTATAAAGGGCTTCCACTCGAATCGTCGGTGGAAAAGCGTGTAATAACCGACGAGATCCTCGACGCCGAACTGTCCGAGATCATTCTTTATTACGATTACTATACTCTCGACACCTCGAGAAAAACAGAGGCGGGAGACACGATCGAAATGGAATACCGCGGTTTCATGGACGGCGAACAGTTCAGCGGCGGTACCAGTTACAAGGCAAAGATACTTCTCGACACCGAAAACAGCGGTTACATACAGGGATTTGCAGACGGACTGATCGGAGTCGAATCCGGACAGGAGATCACTCTCGACCTGACCTTTCCCGAGAACTACTACGCCGAACTCGCGGGAAAGCCGGTCACGTTCAAGGTCATAGTTCACGGAATTTGCAAAGCGGTGCTGACCGACGAGATCGCCGACAAACTCAGTTCGGGTGCGCAGAAGGACGCCGCGTCCTACAGAGCGTATCTGAAAGACTATCTCGAGGAAATGGACGACTACCGGCGCTTTCAGGACGTTTACGCGAAGATATGGGACGCGCTGCTTGAAAAAGCCGAGATAAAAAAATACCCTCAGCAGCAGCTCGACTACTATCTTCAGTCGATAAAACGCAGCATTGCCGAAGGCGCGGCGTATTACGGAAAAACGATAAGCGAATATATGCTCGCGTCCGGGTACACCGACGAGCAGATCGAAAAAGACGTAAATGAGAAAGTGGCGTGCGAGCTTATATCGCAGTATATCCTGAAGTCCGAAGTGATCGAAATGAACGACGGGATCTACCGCGACTTTCTTAACGAAATGGTGGAAAGATACAAAGCCCAGGGGCAGGATGTCTCCGCCGAGCAGATCGAACAGTATTTCGCCCAATATTACGGCGAGGATTACCTGCAGGAGCAGGCGGTCGAGGAAAAGGTCTGCCATATCGTTTACGGTTATGCCGACATTACCTACAAGCCCACCGAATAATTCCTTTATTCCAAGACCTAACCGCACGGCCCGGCGCTTTTAGCGCCGGGCCGTGCGGTTAGGTTTTGCGTATCGCACTATTTTACAAGTTCCCTGAAATACTCGACAGCGCGATTGTACTCGGCCTCTCCCCTGCTTCCCGACAGGAAGCTCTTCCTGCGCAGGCAGACGACCGTGTCTTCCGTATAATATTTGAAAACGTCCGGATATTCGGCGGCGAGAGACGTCCGAGAAAAGCTCACGCAATACGCGTCCGGCGTGCATTCGGGAACCGAGGAAAGCACCTCGGAGAGCGGTACGAAGGCGTCGTTTTTCGCATACCGCTCGAAGATCCAGCGCTCGCAGATAACGACGGGATACTCTCCGACCGACATAAGATTGTCGAGATTCTGCAGCGTTTCGGTGTTCATGCGTCTCAGATCGACAAGCTCCGCACCGGCGGACGACTTTTCTTCGATCTGTTTTTCGCTGAAAAGCTGATACTGAGTAAAATCGGCGGTCTTCGCTCCGTCGCCGTTGAAATCGGACGGCAGGCGCGAGGAATAGGCAGCGGCGACCTCCGCCCTTTCCGACGCGCCGAAGGAACAGCTTCCGGCGTAAACGACGACGATATCGGCTTCCGCGTTCCGGCAGGACTGACGGCAGCTGACGGCGATCAGCAGAAGAGCGGCAAAAGCGATTATCACCTTCCATTTGTGGTAAAACCAGAAATTCGAAAGCTTTGAAAGGAAAGGCGATGATGAAAGATCGACGTCTCCGCCCTGCGCCTTGTCATCCGGAGAGATCCTTTCGGTTTCGTCAGACATTCTTCATCCTCCTCCCTATCTCGTCGGAAAGACGGACAAAATCGGCGCATGACAGCCTCTCTCCGCGGATATCCGGAGAAAAGCCGCAGCTTTCGACCGCGCCGGCGAGCTCGGTTTTGGAAATATCGGTAAACTGAGACGAAAGAGCGTTCGGAAGAGTCTTCCTGCGCTGACCGAAAGCCGCCCTGATCACACGGAAAAAGAGCTGCTCGTCCGCGGGGACTGCCGGTTTTTCTTTATACAGATCGATCCTTATCACAGCGGAATCGACCTTTGGAGCCGGATAGAACCTGTTTTTCGGGACTCCGAAAAGCCGGGTGCAGGTACCGAAATAATTCATATACGCCGTTACCGAACCGTATTCGGGATCTCCCGGAGCCGCGCACAGGCGGTCTGCGACCTCGTCCTGCACCATAAGGCAGATGCAGTCGAACGGGAGGCGCGTTTCGAGAAGCTGGAGAAGTATCGGGGTCGTGATATAATAAGGCAGATTGGCGCAGACCGAAACTCCTCCGCGGGCGAGATCCGTCGAAAGGAGTTCGCGAAGATCGGTTTTCGTCACGTCCGCCTGAATTATTTCGATATTCGAGAATCCGGAAAGCGTGAAGCCGAGAAGAGGTATGAGTCCGCGGTCGATCTCGAGAGCGATCACCTTTTCAAATCTCCGCGCCAGCTCGCTGGTCAGCGCGCCGAATCCGGCGCCTATCTCGAGGACCGTCTTCGTTCCCTCGCAAAGACAGCTGTCGGCGATCCTTGCCACCGTTTCGCCGTCGGTAAGAAAATTCTGCCCGAACTCCTTCCTGAAGGAAAGCCCGTAGGCGGCCATTATATCCTTTATCGTCCCGATATCGCAAAGATTCAAAACGTCGTCTCCTTCCCGGCGGTCAGCGTCGCTTCGTCGCCGCGGATATATTATACAACAACCCGGCTTATTTTTCAAGCGAGGCAGGGCAAATAATTGTTGACACCCGTTGTGAATAATGATAAAATAAAATAATAATAAATATCAAAGGAGCCTGTTTCATTATGAGTTTCAGATTCCAGGCGCACCGCGGAGACAGCGCCTTCTACCCGGAAAACACCCTCGTCTCCTACAGGGCGGCAATATCCGAAAAGTATCACGTGATCGAGCTTGACAACAAGTTTTCACGCGACAACGTCTGTATCTGTCTTCACGACGGCACCGTCAACCGCACCTGCCGCCGCCCCGACGGAAGCGCCTTCGAGGAAAAAACTCCCGCCGACTCGCTCTCGTTTGCCGAACTGAGAGAGCTTGACGCCGGCGTGTTCAAGGGAGAGCAATTTGCCGGGACGAAGATACCTACCCTTGCCGAGGCAATCGACGTCATAGGAAGGGAAAGCGATCTTTCGGTCAAGCTTGACAACGTTTTCCAGTCTTTCAACGAGGAAAGATTCGAAATATTCTGCTCGGTCGTGAAGGATTCCGGTTTTGAGAGCAGAGTCGGATTTACCGCCAAAACGCTTCCTTATCTCGTCTACCTTGCCGAGAGATTCCCGTCCTCCGAGATGCACTACGACGGAAGCCTGACGCGAGAAGCTCTTTCGTTTATCGAAAACAATATCAAAGACCGGACCACCCTCTGGATCCCCTTCGACAACAAAGCGACGGCGTGGTGCAAGGAAAGAAAGGCGAGCCGCGAATTCTGCGCCGATCTTCACAGATACGGACAGGTAGGTATATGGCTCCTTTCCGAGACCGACGAGCTGAGGACCGCCGTACGCGAGTTCGGCGCCGACATAATCGAAACGAACGGCACGCTCAAGCCCGACGCGCTGTCTCTGATTTGAAACCGTAATGAAAAAAACGCTCTTGATTCTTATAATGCTTCTCTCCTCTCTGCTGATCCTTTCCGCCTGCGGAGGAGAAAGCGCCGAAACCGGTGCGCCGACCGAACCGGCCGACAACGAAATCACGACGGAGGAACAGTCGGCACAGCCGGTGAAATACGCCGGCGGAGACAACGAATACCGCATCATCTATCCCGACAAAGCAAGCGACACGGTCGTCGGCGCGGCGGAAACGCTGAAAAAGGCGATAAAGTCGAAAACCGGCGCCGATCTCGAGGTCCGTCCCGACCTGATCGCGCCGAAAGCCGGATACGTTGATTCGCCATACGAAATAGTCGTCGGCGTCACATCGCGCCCCGAATCGTCGGTCGCCGCGGACCTGCGCAAAAACGATTATATCATCACGACGTCGGGTACGAAAATAGTGATAGCGGGCGGCTGCGACAAGGCGACGTCGTCCGCCGTGAACAGGTTTGTTTCATCCGTTCTGACAAAGGACGGCGAAATGAGCGGAGAACCGGTCGTCTTTTCGGCGGAATACAAATGTGCTTCGTTGAAGATAAACGGAAAAGACGTTTCGGAATACACTATCGTCTATCCGCGCAACCAGCGTTCGTCTTATCAGGCGTCCATCGATCTCATAACCGAAAGAATCGGAGACCTTTGCGGCGCCGTGCTGAAAGCCGAAGCATATTCTGATAATCTCCCCGTGCCCGCGATTCTCATTGGTTCCTGCGCGAATGCGCCCGCAGGCAAAACGCTCGACGTTACCGAATACTCCGCAAACTCGGACGGAGAAAACGTTTCGGTCTATTCCGCCGACATGTTTGCCTCGGCGGCGGTAAGCGCTTTCATCGACAGATATTTCCCGAAAAAATCGTCGGGCGATCTTTCGGTCGCCATCCCCGCCGAGCCGGAGATCGCGACTATCGCGCTTACCGAGGATCTCGCCCCCGGAGCCGATTTCAGAATAATGACTTCGAACGTTCTCGGCGGAGACACGCTCTCGACGCGTGCGCCTCTTCTCTGCGGGATATACAGCGGGTACCTTCCCGACGTGATCGGTCTGCAGGAATGCAACGACTCGGGGCACAGCGGGATAATCGGTAAGCTTGGCGGACTTTACGACTCCTGCGCGCGAAAGATCGCCGGATCGACCTCCACCTGCTACACGCCCATTCTTTATCTGAAGGACAGATATACCCTTCTCGAATCGGGTTCGGATCTGTTCAGCTCGCGCTGGCCGAGGACCAACACGAAGACCTACGCGTGGGCCGTACTTGAAAGAAAAACCGACGGTAAAATAATCATAGTCATCAACGCTCACTGGTCGCTGATCTTAAGCACCTACGACACCGTGTCCGAATTCGGCAGGAAGATGACCGACAGCGTCGAGGGAGTCGAATGGCGCCGGGACAATTCAAGACAGATACTTGAAAAACGCGCGGCGCTTCTCGAAAAATACGGCGAAAAAACTCCGGTGTTCATTATGGGCGACATGAATGCAAAACCGACGGCTCAGTCGGTGACCATGCTTGAAACCGAGAATATGAAAAATTCCGCGAAGATCGCAAAGCTTGAAAACGATTCGAATATGAACAGCTTCCACTCCTCTCCGGGAACCGCTCCCTCGTCGGGCGCTCCCATTGATATTATCGTCACGTCAAGCGACCTGGTGACCGTTTACCGGCACAGGGTGGTCAGGACCGCCGACGCGATCGACGCCTCCGACCACTGCCCGGTTTATATCGACGTATCGTTGAACTGAATTATGCAACTCGGGGCTGTTTAAAAAGTCAACTTTTTAAACAGCCCCGCAAATTCGGCGGACGGGAATCCGCCGAATTTGCGCGAGAATTTCGGTTTTTGCCGCTTTTCAGTTCAATTTCCGGCGAAAAATCGCGCAAAAACGTCGCGGCCTCGCGACGAGAAATTACTCGACGGGTTGTTGACAATCTCGTAAAGCGAGTTTTTAAACAATCCCGCAAATTCGGCGGACGGGAATCCGCCGAATTTGCGCGAGA
>JAEEGL016264485.1_pt1 | contig 21680 bp, 10 predicted proteins | sample 9134231 | NCBI WGS metagenome assembly JAEEGL01 (sample SAMN16246548, study PRJNA631951) | gut metagenome | biome: gut microbiome; feature: rumen; material: fiber-attached | host: Bos | place: Iran: Karaj | collected 2018-10
ATGCGCGTGAGCAGTCCTGTTTGGACGTCCACTGCAAAGATGGCGATGCCTTCGGCTTTCAGACGATTGCTGGAATACAGAAATCGGCCGTCGGGACTGAGATGTATATCTGCTCCGCCTCGCGCCCCCACGCTATCAGAGACGATTTCCTGAAGCGTTTCTAACCGTCCTTCATGATAGGCGAATACGGTCACCTTGCCTGATAATTCACTCATCAAGTAAGCAAATCGGCCATCGTTGCTGAACGTCAGGTGACGAGGCCCGGAATCTTCGCTGACATCAGCGGCAACGCCGTTGGCTATCACATCTTGCCCCTCGATGCGGAACGACAGGATATGGTCTGCACTGAAGTCCGTAGCCAGCACATACCTCCCGTCGGGCGTGAAACAGACGCAGTGAACGTGGGGCACCTGCTGCCGCATCAGGTCGGGCCCTCCGGTTGCTCCGTTGAATCTCGTGACGTGTTCGGCAAGCGTTCCGCATTGTTTCAACCTGAACACGCTCATCGAGCCCCCTGAGTAATTGGCGGTGAGGGCAAGACCGCCATTGGCAGCCACGTAACACGGGTCTTCGCCTCCAGTCAGTGCCGTATCGATAAGGCGCATGCCGCCGTTCTTGGTGATACGGACAATGTTAAGCGAAGCCTGATCGTCATGGGTCTCACTGACCACATAAATCAGTCGATCATCGCGGGATATGGTCAAATAGGATGGATTCCTCATTTCCAGAGAATCCAAAACCACGGCTTCGCCAGTCTCTTGATTGAAGCGATAGGAATAGACTCCCTTGCTGTCGCCGTCGGTGTATGTCCCGACAAACATCATTTCCACCTCCTGGGCCTGCACTATACCGATGCAGGACAATAGCATGATTAATACACTCTTCAGTTTCATATCTCATTCGTTTTATCTTATTGCTCTAACTTCCAACCGTGGTCACCATGGTAAATCATCTGGCGGGTCATGCCGCCGTCGATACAGATGTTCTCCCCCGTGATGAAGCCCGCTTTGTCGGAGCAGAGGAACATCACCATGTTGGCGATATCCATGGGATTACCGACGCGCCCGGCAGGATGCTGAATGGCATCGGATCCTTTATAAATTGTATAGGCAGTGTCTATCCAGCCCGGAGAGATGGAATTGACCCTTACACGACCTGCAAGGCTGACGGCGAGCGCATGAGTCAGAGCGGCAATACCGCCCTTGGCTGCAGTGTAGCTTTCGGTTTGAGGCTGACTCATGCGGTCACGCGAGGAGGAGATGTTTACGATGGCCGCCCCAGAGGCAAAATAGGGAGAGAAGAGTTTGCACAAGTAGAACGGGGCAGTAACGCCCACACTCAACGCGTACTGGAATTCCTCGTAACTGCACTCATCGATTCCTTTCATCAACGGCAATGCATTGTTGATGAGACAGTCCACACGACCATATTCGTTGATGACCTCTCGGGCAAATTGCTCCAACACCTGCTTATCGGCGATATCACCCACGAAGTGGTCCCCCAGCTGCTTGTCTATCACGCAGACGTGTGCGCCAGCCTTCTGAAATTCCTCGGCTATACAACGTCCTATTCCCTGCGCCCCTCCTGTCACGACGACTACTTTATCCTTGAAATCCATTGTTGAAATGATATAAATCAGTAACTATGATCTTTTGAACATCATTAAATGCAGGAACAAATATAGCACTAATTTGTAATAATACCTCGATGGTTTAGTTTTTTTGGATTCTGTTAAACCATTATTATCCAAAAAGGTTATTGTGAGTGTGCCAAGTCATAATTGTCTGATGAAAATATAAATGAGAGAGGCAACTCATCCCTTTTTTCGGGAGGGCTGCCCCTCTGCCACTATTTTATGATGTAAAGCAGGTTACGGGATTATCTGCAGTTGATGCGCAGAGATTTGTTGGCAATCTGCAGGACGAACTCTCCGGGCTCAAGGTGGCGTTTACCGTCATCACCCACGAATGCCAGATCGGTGGCGGGCAGAGTAAATGTCACGGTGCGCATTTCACCGGGCTTCAGGTCGATTTTAGTGAAGGCGCGCAGGCGGCGGCTCTCGGGGACAATGCTTGCCACCATGTCGCGGGAGAAGAGCAGGACACTCTCCTTGCCGGCCATGCGTCCGGTATTCTTCACATCGATGCTAATGGTGAGCTGGTCACCAGCCGTGAAGTCGGTCTTGTCCACGCGCATGTTGCTGTAGTCAAACGTCGTGTAGCTCAATCCGTAACCGAAGGGCCACTGGACATCGACCTGGGCATTGTAGTCATAGACGCCCTCCATCGTGCCACTCTCCTCACTCACGCGGTAATCATAGGTAGTGAGCGATGCCGAGTGACGGGGATAGGTGAAAGGCATCCTGCCCGAGAAATTGTCATCTCCGGCCAGCAGGCGTGCCAAGGCGTTACCGCCTTCATTGCCAGGCAGAAGAATGTCAACCACGGCAGCTGCCATCGGCTCGATGTCGCTGACCAGGCGGGGACGACCTTCATTCAGGATGAGAATAATCGGTTTGCCTGTTGCAGCAAGGGCCTTGACCAGGTTACGCTGATTGACCGACAGAGCCAGGTCATCCAGGTTGCCAGGTGTCTCGGCATAGGAGTTCTCACCCACACAGGCGACGATGACGTCTGCACCTGCGGCTGCGTGAACGGCACGCTCAATCTGCGGCTCGTTCTCTTCCCAATAGAGTCCCTCGTCATTATAGGTCACACCAGCCTCATAGATGATGTTGGCGCTGCCAAACCGCTGCTGCATGGCCTCAAGGATGGTATTGTGCTGTGAAGCAAATTTGTCGGCATTCTTGCCCTGCCAGGTATAGCTCCAGCCACCATTCAGGCAACGCATTGAGTTGGCGTTGGGACCTGTAACAAGTATTTTCTTGCTCGGTGCCAGCGGCAAAATGCCGCTCTGGTTCTTGAGCAGAACCATGGTTTGTACGGCGGCGTCCTGTGCGGCCTTAAAATGCTCGGCCGAGCCATACTTGGGATAGTCCTTGATGTTGGTGTTGGGCATATCGAACAGGCCCATGCGGTACTTCATGCGCAAGATGCGGCTCACGGCATCGTCGATGCGCGATATGGGCACCTTGCCCTCTTTCACGCCCTCGATGAGCAGGTCACAGAAGGTGAGGTCATAAGGCTCCATCGCCATGTCTATACCGGCATTGATGGCCATACAGATGGCTTCCTTTTTGTTCGCAGCCACCATCTCTCGTTTCCACAGGTTATCGATATCGCCCCAGTCGGTAATAATCATGCCGTCCCAACCGGTTTCCTCTTTGAGCCACCCCGTCAAATACTTGGCACTGACGTGCATCGGCATACCGTTGATAGAAGCCGAGTTGACCATCACCGAAGTGGCACCAGCCTCGATACAAGCCTTGAAAGGGGCGAAATGCTTCTCGCGCAATTCCCATTCGGGCAGATAGGCAGGCGTGCGGTCCTTGCCGGTTCGGGGCATACCATAAGCCATATAATGCTTGATGGAGGTACCGATGTGGTACTTGTCGATGTGGTTGGGATCCGGTCCCTGGAAACCTTCGACCATTGCCTTGCCGATTACAGCGTTGACCAGACAGTCCTCACCGAAGTTTTCCCACACACGCGGCCAACGGGCATCACGCGAGAGGTCAACGGTGGGGGAGTAAGTCCAGGGGCAATTGGCGGCACGGGTCTCATAGGCCGTGATGGTTGCTGCCAACTTGGCCAGTTCGGGGTCAAACGATGCACCCAGGTTGGTATTCTGGGGGAACAAGGTGCCACCCATCGTATAGGTAGTGCCATGATTCTGATCCAAGCCATAGACACACGGAATACCGCTGGCCTTCAAGGAATACTCATTGATCGTGCGAATCGTTTGCTGCCACCATTCAGGTGTCTGAGCAACAGGACCTGGCGTATTAAGGATAGAGCCGACCTTGTATTTCAGGAAAACATTCTCCAACTTGTTCTTGTCAAGGATGAAGCGGTCGCCTTCCCAATGGCCGAGCACGTCAATCGCCAGCTCGGTCATCTGTCCTACCTTCTCCTCAAGAGTCATGCGGCTGAGCGTCTGCTGCACCTGCTTCTCGATTTTGGCATCGGGGACGTAATTGATGCTGGCATTGGCAAAAATGCCCGTTGTGAAGAGCAAGCTCATCACAACAGGCATCACCAAATTCTTTTTCAATAAACGCATAGTGCCTGAATTATTCAACGGTTACCTTATGAATGGTGTAGCCGTCACCTACCACGAGGACACCGTCCTGAGTGTTCATCAGCTCCATCGAGTAATCGGTCAGCAGGTACTCGAGTACCATGTCACCCGAAATCATGATGTCGCCACGCTCGGGATCGCCCTTACCGGTCAAGATGTTGTTCCACCAGGCGGTGGTCATCGTACCCTGGCCGTTACCGCTCACGTAAACGCGTACGGTGTTGCCGGCATGCACGAGTGAGGGCATCGTGGTTTGCAGCTCATTGAACGGGGTGCCCCAAGTTACCTGCCAAGCACCTTCCCAGAGGACGGTCTCGGTGGTCACATTGAAGTTGGCCTTTTCAACAAACTCGCTGCCAGCGATAAACTTCACGGCTTTGCCAGCAGCATCGGTAGCGGTCATGTCATAGTCACCTGGCTGCAACTCAGGAGCCTTGAAGGTGAGCGAGGTAGCGGCCTTGCTAACAATCGTGGCAGCCTTGCCGCCGATGGAGATTGAAGCCATCTTGTCAAGGTTCTGACCCTCGATGGTAACCTCGCCACCAGCCTTGCCCGAGAAGGCATTGCCATTGATGATGGGAGCCGACGAAACCGTGATGGTGCCACCACCATAGATGAAGCCCGTAGCATCGGCAACAGTCATGGGATAGGAACCATCGGCCAGATTGGCAGGAACAGTATAGGTCACATAGTCACCATCGCTGTGATAGGTGGCAGCAGCGGCAATGCCACCGATAATCACCTGATTCACTTTGCTCATGTTACTACCGTGCAAGCTAGCTACGGTGCCGGGAACCACCAGGCGGTCAAACAGCAGATCGCCAGGAACGGGATCTCCCTCACAGGGGCGAACCACGACCATACCAGTGCGTGATGTTTCAAGACCTTTATTTGTTCTTGCGACCACTTTCAATACATAATTACCAGCCAGCAGCGGCATGTCGATGGAATCGCCAGTAGCCACTTCCTTGCCATCAATGTACCAAGTCACGGTAGTGTGCTCGGCGGGGGTAACAACAACCTTCTCGTTAAGATTGATGTCACGGGTGAAGTTCTTGAACTCGCCAGGTTGACCATTGACCCAATCGGGAAAATAGGGGTCGAGAATCCTGGGATAATCTTCTTCACTTGCCGTGATGAACGGCTCATCGCTCGAACATCCCGAGAATGTGAAAACCGCAACGGTGAGCGTCATCAGTATCATCAAATATTTTGTCTTCATATCTTTCAATTCTTTAAGTCTTAACATGTTCATTAAACGACTCATCACTTATAGTTGATCTCGTGCGTATCCCACCATACACGGGCATGCCAGTTGTCCTCGCCACCCAGGCGGCTGACGGCCTCCTGATAATTGGCGCTGTTGTACTTCGACTCCAGGTTGGGATATTTCAGGCGCGTAGGCGTCTGCAAGTTGGGATCCTCATAGGTGAAGTCATACTTTGGCAGCTGTGCGCGGTCATAAATAACGGGATAGTCCGAACGACGCAGGTTGGCCCAGCACTCCGACGGATTGGTCAAGTGCAGAATCCAAGCCTGGGTATTGATGGCCTCCTTGGGGTTGTCGCCCAGAGGATTGGCAGCAATAAAGGCATTGATCTCGTCGTCGGTGATGGTCTTCACACTGTAATAGTCGTTGAGCATCTGCATCGAAGCCCTCACACCGTTCTCGTAGTGGCTTTGCGCCGAACCCGACACGTTCCAACCCTTGGTTGCAGCCTCGGCAAGCAGGAACTCGACCTCGGCATAGGTCATCAGGATACCCGGACAGTCGGGCTGTTCAAACTCGAGAGCGAGGAACGGACGCGTCATGCGGGCAGGGAAGTTGCTCTGGTCATAGCCGGCATTGGGGAATTCCTGCACCAGACGGGCCAGTGTGGGAATCTCGGCGGTCTCGGGCACGGTGGGCCAGTTGTGCCACCACGCTGCACCAGGGACACAGGGCTGCGGACCCGTTCCACCTCTCTCCATCCAAGCGTAGATTTCGTCGGTCACGTCATAGCAACCCTCAGGAGCAGTCTCACTGCGCTGGGTGTTCAGATAGTGACGGCAAATGCGCAGCAGACGCGGATCGCCTGTGTTCTGAAGCTGCTCAAACAGGGTTGAGCACACAAAAGTGGGTGAAGTGGGATCCTGACCATACAGAATCTCACCCATGGCGTTCACACGGAAGTCCAGGTCACGGCTACCGTCATACAGGGTGAAGGGAGCCTTGATATAGTTGATATAAGCATCGTCGGCCATCGAGGTGATGATACCGCCGTTGGCATGGAGAGCCTTTTCAAACTCTTCACGGGCCTTGGAGGGGTTCACGTCCGAGATGCGCATGGCGAAACGCATGCGCAGGGAGTTGGCAAACTTTTTCCACTTGGCCACGTCAGTAGACATGCTGGTCACGTCACCGCTGATGCGGTCGGTACCGGTACCCAGCTGGTCAACACAGGCAGCAAGTTCCTCGAAGAAGTAATTGTAGATATCCTCCTGCTTGTCATACTTGGGGGTGGAGATACCCTCAAGATAACCCAAGCCTGCTTCAGAGCAGGGCACATCGCCGTAGGTGTCGGTCAAAATCGACATGATGTAAACCTTGTGGATGCGCAGAGCGGCATTCACGTTGGGCAATTCCTGGGAATTGTAGATACCGTCAACCATGTTCTTGATGGCCACCGAGTAGTACTGGTCCCAAATCAGGCGCATCTGGTCGTTATTGGCCAAAACGGAGCCTGCATAGTTCGACACGTTCCAGCCACCCATGAAATGCTGGGTGAAGCCCGTGATATAACTGCGGTAAGTATCCATCAGGCCAAAGTCACCGTAGGTCTGCAACAGACCTGTAGTCAACTGGGCGTTAGGATCGATGAAGGAAGCCTTGGACTCATCGGTGTTGAGGTCTTCCATATAGCTGTCGCTGCATGAGTTAAGAGCAAGTCCTGCTACCAGCAGCATTAAAACGAAATATATCTTTTTCATATCTTAATTCCTTTTTAACTAGTTTCTTACTCTTAGAATCTCACATTCACGTTAAAACCGAAGCTGCGGCGTGAAGGCAGTGAACCATACTCAAGTCCCAGACCAGAGGTATTGTAGCCCGAGTCGGGATCGATATTAGGAATGTTCTTCCAGATAATGAAGGGGTTACGTGCCACGAACGACAGGCTCAGACTCTTCACCACATTGCCGAACAGCGACTCGGGGAAGGTGTAACCGAAGATGATTTCGCGGCACTTCACATAGGAGTTGTCATAAATGAACATGGCCGGCGCGTTGCGTGACACACTCTCCCAGTAGGACTGCGGGTCAATGGGGAAGGTGTTGGGCGAATAGGTGCCGTCACCGTTGTCAATCACACCTTTAACGATATAGCCCTCGGCCTTTCCGGCTGCACGCCACTCGTCGATGGTCATGCCGGCTGCGCGGCGGGCTTCCTCGCTGCGGTACCACTCTTCACGGCCTTCGAGAGTCTCGGGATCCTTACCAGTCTGGAAGGCTGAGCGCATCGACATCGAGAAGATGTCGGCACCCCACTTGACGTCGAATGCTGCCGAGAGGCGCCACTGCTTATAGGTTGCGGTCAGGTAACCACCACCAGTCCAATCCCATGTGGAGTTGCCCAGGGTATGGAGTGTCTCGTCATACTGAGGCATACCGGTTTCGGCATTAACGAGAATATCACCATTGGCGTTGCGCTTGAAGTCCGGGCCGACAATCGAACCGAAATTCTTGCCCACCTCGGCACCTACCGATACGTTACACCACATGGCGCGCTCGAGTTCAAAGTAGTCCATGCCATCGATGAGCTCTTTCACCTTGTTCTGGTTCTTGGAGAAGTTCACACCCAGATCCAGAGCGAAGTCGCCAGCCTGAACAGCGCGGCCGTTCAGAGCAATCTCGATACCGCGGTTCTGAATCTTACCGGCATTGATGAGGCGTGAGCCGTAGCCCGACGTTGCCGACGAGGCCAGACCGATAATCTGGTTCTTAGACATCTGGTCATACCAGGTCACGTCAATACCCAGACGGTTCTGGAACATCTTCAACTCAAGACCCAGCTCGTAGCTGGTGGTCATGGTGGGCTTCAGATCCTTGTTGGGCTGGGTGCTGTTGTTGATCATACCGATGGTGTAACCGGGGATGGAATACTTGCCGGTAGTGTAGTTCAGCGCGAGCTGATAGGGATCGGTATCGGAACCGACCTTAGCCCACGATGCACGCAATTTACCATAGTTGATGATATTCTTGTTGCGGATGTACTCACTGAATACCCAGCTGGCCGAAACTGACGGATAGTAGTAAACATTGTTCTTCACGGGCAGCGTCGACGACTGGTCACGACGCAGGGTCGTCTCCAGGAAGTAGGTGTGGCGATAGCCCACGCTGGCGCTGGCAAACAACGAGTTGATCTGCTTCTTGTAGGTGTTCTGCTGAACACTCTGCTCCGAGAAGTTCATGATGGCAATCACGTCCTTCATCTGCATATCCAAGCCAGTGAAGACGCTGTTCTTGTTGTCCACCTTAAAGATGTTACCGCCCAGGGTAGCGTTGAAGTCAAAGTCATCCCACTGGTTGTTGTACAGACCCAGCAACTCGGCATTCAGAGTACGGTTGTTGAAGATCATCTCCTGCAGCTGGCCGGCAGCCTTACCGGGCGTGGTGGGAGCGATATAGTCCTCAAATGTCATGTTGTTAATGTCGGTACCTACGGTTCCCTGCAGCTTAAAATGGCTGGTCATGTTCCATACAGCCTTGCCGGTGAAGCGGTAGATGTCCTTATCGGTCTTGTTGGAGCACTTGTACAGGTCCCAATAGGGGTTCTTGTTGTACTGGTCAAGACCGTTCCAGTTGGCATAGGTGCCATCCTCGTTCTGGTAGTGCCTCAGCCACTCATAGTTATAGGTGCCGGCGAGCGTCATCAGGTTCTTACCGACATTGCTCTGCGAGTCACCCAGTGCGGGACGGTTCTTCACGTTCTCGCGCGTGTAATTGGCGGTGAAGTCTAGGTCAACGGGGCCCATCGAGGTGTTCACGCGCAGGTTGAAGTTGTCGCGGCTCATGTGGGTGTTGGGCAGGATGTCCTTGTTGCGCATGTCGGTCAACGAGAAGCGGATGCCAGTCTTGCCTGAACTTGCCGAAAGAATGACCGTGTTCTGAGCCGTAAGACCCGTGCGGAAGAAGTTCGACACGTTGTTCGGGTACATCAGGAACTCGCGATCCACACCATCAAAATACCTCATGGTATAATGGTCGGCCTTGGGACCCCAACTCATGTTGGTTCCTGTGGTGGCGCTGGTCGAGTACTGGCCGTTGTTGCCCATACCGTAGATTTCCTGAATGTTGTCCCACTTGGCAAGCTGGGTGTCGATGGTAAACGAACCATTGTACTCGACACCAAAGCGCTCTTGGTCGTCGGCGCGCTTGGTCGTGATGAGGATCACACCATGGGAAGCGCGGCTACCGTACAGTGCCGAAGCGGCCGGGCCCTTGAGCACGGTCATACTCTCGATGTCATCGGGATTGATGGCCGAGATGCCGTCACCCAGGTCATAGCCACCCTCAACACCGGCACTGCCGAAGTTGGTGTTATCCAGGGGCACACCGTCAATAACATACAGCGGCTGGTTATTACCGGTCATCTCGGTGTTACCACGCAGCAGCACGCGGGTAGAACCCGAAGCACCGCCGGCGGTCTGGTTAACAACGAGACCGGCAACCTTACCGGCCAGTGAGTTGATGACGTTGGTTTCCTTGGCCTTGGTCAGGTCTGCACCTTTCACCTCAGCGAGGCCATAACCCAGCGCCTTGCGTTCACGCTTGATACCCAGCGCGGTGACAACCACCTCGCCCAGGATCTCGCCGTCTTCCTCGAGCAGCACTTCCATTCCGTTGTGGGCCTTGACCGTTATGGTCTTGTAGCCCACATAGCTGATTTCGAGGGTTGCGTTCTCGTCACAATTGATGGAGAAGTTGCCATCAAAGTCGGTGACAGTACCATTGGTCGTTCCCTGTACCTTGACGGTCGCACCGAGAAGGGGACCGTTGGCATCCGAGACCGTACCCGTTACCGTGTGACTACTGGGGGCAACAGCAGCGCTGGCAGGATTTGCCGCGCTGGCAGGAATGCCGCCCTGCAACCACATCATGCCTGCACTCAAGCAGGCCAGAAGCATTAATCTCATTTTCATGTTTTGATTGGTTTATTTAAACAAAATAATTCGTTCTTTCGGTTAATTCAAATTGGAGGTATTATTGAATGCTGCAAAAGTAGATTGTTTTTACAAAACAAGGGTTTGACAAAACACATAATAGGTTTAATAACTGACAAAAGTTGTGGAAAGCAAACGCCAGCCCATTCGAATTGCCGATGCGACTCCCTGAAAATGTGTAGAGTGATAGAAATCAAACCTCATTTCAATAGATTTGAAACCTCCAGGTGCGGGTGCTAATTGGCGATACCCTCCATAATTCCTTGCAGTATCCAGGGTGCCTTCACCTTCATGCCGTGTTTGCGGTCAAAGATGCCGAATTTCTCCTCACCGTTGCCAAAGGAGTTGTTATCCCAGACGAAGGTTGAGAAGCCGCGCTTGCGAGCCTCGCTGACGAAGAAACGGCAATAATACGTCATGTTCTCGTGGATTTTGTCGGCCTCGTTGCCCTTGACATGGTCGGTCACACCCCATTCACCGATGATGACACCTAGACCCTTGTCGGCCCATGCAGCAACAGCGCGGTCAAACAAGTCGGTCATACTCTGCTCGTTGCTGACAGGAACTTCACCAAACTGGCGGTAGGACTCACCCCAATAGTAGTATTTGCATTCGCCAGCATACTCCCACGGGTTATAAAAGTGGAACTCCACGCTCATGTAGTCGTTGCCGTTGCCTTCAATGTCGGTGGGAATGATGAAATCACCGTCATTGAGGCCAAAGTCAGGATTGCACACATAGGTCTGCACGATCAAGTGGCGCTTCTCGTTGTTGCCTCCCGTGGCACGTACCACATCAATAAAGGTCTGGTTATAGGCATTCTGTACCTCCAGATTCTCGGCTTCGGGCTTGCCCCAATTGTCAGGAATATGAACTTCGTTGGTGCCAGCAAAGGCCACACGGTAATCATAGTCAGCGAACTCGCTGGCGATATTGAACCACAACAAAGCCAGTTTTTGGCAGTTCTCCTGCTGATAACTATGCAGCGGGCGACCTTCAAGCCACTGGTCGTGATGGGTGTTGATCATGACCTTCAAGTCATTTTCCAGGCACCAGTCCACCACTTCCCTGATGCGCTTCATCCACGCTTTATCAATGCTCATGGCCTGGGCATTAGTAATGTGGAACTGCCAGCGCACAGGAATGCGGATGGCGTTAAAGCCGGCATCCTTAATGGCTTTAATAGTCTTGCGGGTCACCTTGGGGTTACCCCAGGCGGGCTCCGAGTTCAGGGCATTGTCCAGCAGACCGATTTCCATCGATCTGTGGTCTCCCCCAGCCGTCGAACACTCAAACTGGTTACCCAGATTCCATCCGGCAGTCACCTCACTGTTCCACTGCTTAGCAGTTGGCTGACCGAAACAATATATCCCGGTCAACAGCATCACATAAAATAAAAATTGTAGTTTCATAGTCATTACTTTTAAATAATCTGCTACGAAATTACCCTATTTGTCAATAACAAAGGTTTCATTACTGCCAAATGTCAGCAATGAAACCCTAAAATGCCAATTCCTAACGGCTAATTAAGCATATTTGGAGGGAGAGACACCAAAATACTTCTTGAAGACAGTACTAAAGTACTTGGGATTCTCAAAGCCTGTTAGTGTGGCGGCATCGGTGACGCTATGGCCTGAGCGCAGCAGCACTGCGGCTCGCTCCAGCCTGATGACGCGGATAAAGTCTTGAGGTGACTTACCGGTGAAAGACTTCAGTTTCACATAGAACAAGGTGCGGCTCATCGCCATCTCGCTGCACAGTCTGTCGATGGTGAAATCACTGTCGCTGAGGTGTTCAACAATAAGTCGGGTAGCCTTGTCCACGAAGTCCTGCCCATCACCAGTCTGCACAACGGGTGGCTGAACCGACTTTGCATTCTCGTCATCTTCCAGGGGAACCACTGCAACAGTCGCATCGTCAGCCAGTTTTTTCTCGGTCAATTGCAAGTGGTCAATGGTGAGTCGCATATACTTGGTGTGCAGTTGATAGATGCGCCATGCGCCGTAGAAGGCAAGAGCCAGCAGTGCGAGATAGATACACCACATCCACCATGAGTTCCACCATGGTTGACGGATTGTAACATCCAACGCCTTTTCATCCAATACTTTGCCCGATGTGCGGCTCACGGCACGCAACAGCAGGCGATGTTTGCCTGGGGCAAAATTGGTGAAGCGGATGTATTCCTGGTCGGTCAACGAACTCCATTCTCCATCCCCCTCCTTATACTGATAGGCAATGTCATACTGGTATCGCAGGTTGATACTTTCATAAAACAAATCAAAGGTATTCTGGCTATAATCCAGCTGCAGTTCGTCCTTGGCAAGCATGTCGTGGATCTGTTCCTTGAACTTAGCATCATCGTCATCGCCACAACTCACGCCCATGAAGCGAAGGTGTGTGGTGTAATTGATGGCCTGAACGTTCTTGGGGTTAATCCTCACGGCTCCTGTGGTCGAGCCGAACAAAATCTCCCCATTATCGAGCAGTGTGGCTGCGCCGCTTGAGTATTCACGGTCCAGACCATAGCTATAATTCACATCCACTGCCTTATCGCGTTGGTCGGGTGAGATGAAGGCCAGGCCTTGATCGGTGGCCACCCATATGCGGCCGTCATCACTCGCTACCAAACTGCTCACGCTATTGGACGGCAAGCCGTTCTGCTTGGTGAGCTGTTGGCACGTTTTATTCTTCAGGTCATAGAGATATACACCGCCGCCATCGGTAGCTATCCACAATTCATGCTCCTGGTTGACAAACATGCTTGTGACATAGCGGTTGACATCATTGGCCCCCTCGGGCTCATAATTCAGTTCTTGGATTGCTGAGCTGTTTGGACCGATGAGTTTGATGCCATTGGCTGTCCCCACAGCCACCTCGCCACTTGGCAGCTGGATGATGCATTGCACGTTGTCAACCGGATAGAAATGAAGACCTGTTGCATTCTTCATCATCAGTTCTCCATACAGGCAACCGACCCACAGATTACCCGTTCGATCTACCAGTGTGGCATAGACATGATCATCCTTGAGCGTTCCGTCAGGCACACTATACGCCTGGCGTGCAGTACCGTTGACACTCACCTCATAGACCCCCTTGCCAAATGTCGATGCCAGCACAGCCCCCTTAGGGGTTTTATGCAAGTCAACCACAACTGCACCTTGGCAGATGTGCCGCCACACGCCTGTTACCTTATCCAGAATACTGATGCCGTTGTCAGTTCCCAGCAGCAGATGGTTGCCCAGTTGTACCACACTATTGACTCGGTCATTGGATATCGACTGATCGTTATCCCTCACGTGCTCATAGACGGTCATCATGCCACCCACCGGCCTTGCGATGTCAATACCACCAGAGTAGGAACCAATGACAATATTCTTCCAACTGTCAATCATGACGTTGTACACGCCGTTGCCATGAAGCACCCCATGGGCGCCCTCATTGGCATCAAACAGAAGAATGGGCAGGCTGGATGTTTCTTGACGAGAAACCTTGTACACACCCAGGCCATCAACACCGATAAGCATGGTCTGATCATCGAACGGACAAAAGCAGCGGACAGGATTCTGCTGTGTCTTGTTACCCAGGGGAATAATATCATGGCTAGTGATGGCGCCTTGACCATTCAGATTGAGCACGCTCAGTCCGTTATTAAAACCGCCGAGCCACACCTTGTTGTACTTCTCGTCATAGAAGCCAGTCTCCACCTCAGTCTCCACCACCGGCTTCATCTTCTTATCAAGCAGTCCCTGCTTGGTACCGAACAACAGGCCAAAACGGGTATTGATGATGCAATTGGACCTAAGGCCCTTTCGCAGGGCCGCCAATTGATTGTCTTTGAAGCAATAAATGCCCTGGTACATCGCTAGCCAAATACCGTCATCAGTGACCAGCAAGTCATTCAGCAATGCTTCGCCCCCAAGTTGTTTGGAAAGATCTACAATCAGGTCAAAACAATCGTGGATTTCGTTAAAGGTATAGATACAGCCCTTGTTGTCATAGGCGTACAGTGTATCACCTTTCAGCGTTATGCGAAGTGTCCTTCCAGCAAAACTACTGTAGATTAACCCATTACCAAGTTCATAATGCTTGATGCTGACCCCATTATAGCGCTCTACACCGCGTTTGGTGGCCCACCACAACGCACCGTCACCCGTCTGTAGGGTTGAATATACGCGCTGACTCATCATCCCCTCGGATTGACCCAAATGAGAATAGGTGAAATCCTTGACAGACTGTGCGCTAACAGGAACCATCAGCGACAACAACATCACCGCCGATAGACATATATACAGAATGGCCAATCTCTTCATTTTTAATCCAATAATTTGGGTATAGTTTTTTCAGGTACCGCAAAAATAACACCTTTTTTTCATCACAGCAAATAAAAATCCCTCAGAATCATAATATGTTATCTTAAGGATCAATGGTCCCATACGGGACTGAGGGGGGGCGGGCTGATTTGTATTCCCCCCTTTTGAGATATAACATTCCAATCGTTTGATCTGACAAATTAATCATCATTCTGCAATCGCCTGATAACCAAATATTTTTATTAATTTATACTATCACATGATTAGCATGTTATATCAATCGATAAACCTCCAGCTCCATAAAATCATTCACAAGTCGTGAATTTCAGTAACTTATATTTTTCACCACTTTATTTTTCGTTGTATTCTCCCTTTCTCATTCTTGAGTCATTACAGATTGATCTATCCGTCATTCAATGAAAGGGTGGCGATTAGCACAATCATACGTTGGAATCACACATTTTTGAAACGCCACAGCCACAATGACAATAATATGTGCCTTAGGTGCGCGATGTGAAGAAAAATTTAGTAAATTTGCACAAAAACTTTTTTGCTACAATGATGAAGATATGGACTCTTTCTCACTTGCGGGGAGCCGTCGCCATGTTGATGGTGGCCACTGTTCTGATGTCAGCAGCGCAGGCTCTGGCGCCAAGCGACAGCATTGCCCGCGCGCTTTCGCCGGATGTGGTCACCGCCGACCAGATGGGCCAAAAGCAAGTAACTAACCCTCTTGAGGCCATTCAAGGCCGCGTGGCGGGCGTTACCATCCAGAAGAGCAATAACGGTGCGGCGGCGATGAATGCCGTTCGTGTGCGTGGTACGACCTCTGTTACTGGTGGCAACGATCCCTTGATCATCATCGACGGGGTGTTCGGTGACTTGAGTACGCTGTCCTCGATATATCCGTCGGACATAGAAAGCTTCACCGTCCTCAAGGATGCCAGCGAAACGGCACAGTTTGGCTCGCGCGGCGCATCGGGCGTGATCGAGGTGACCACCAAGAAAGGAGCCACTGACCATGCCACCGTGACCTATAACGGCAGTTTTGGCATCACGCGGGTCGTCAAGAATCTAAATATGCTTGATGCCAATGGCTACCGCAATGCTGTGGCCTCGCAGGGTGGCATGCTCATCGACAAGGGCTACAACACCGACTGGCAGAAGGCCATCCAGCAGACCGCTGTGGTGCAAGATCACCATGTCGCGTTCATGGGCGGTGGAGAGCGGTCAGGTTACCGTGTCTCGTTGGGTTATATGGACCACACAGGCGTCATCCTGCACGACAAGTTGAGCAACTTGACCAGCAATATGAACATGCGGCAGCAGATGTTCGGTGACTTGTTGACCATCGAGGTGGGCATGTTCGGTAACGTACAGAAGGACCAGACCGCCATCTATGACACGCAGAAAACCTTCTATTCGGCTCAGGCCTGGAATCCCACCTTCGGCACAGTACGCAACAGTGGTGGCGGGTGGGACGGCTTCACTTATGCCAACCAGATCAACCACCCCATGGCGCTGATGGACAGCCGCACCCGTGACAAAACCACGCACTTGAGTACGCACGCCAAGCTGTCGTTCCACCTCACTGATGAGTGGACACTGACCCTGTTTGGCGCCTATAGCCACAACGAGGTGGAGATCTCTCAATTCTTACCCACCAGTATCTGGAGCGGCGGCAAGGGCTACCGCAGCAGTGCCAAGACCGCGTCCTGGCTAGGCACTGCCACAGCGACATGGGACAAAACCATCGGCCGTCACCACTTTAACGTGATGGGGCTGGCCGAATTAGAAAGTGACAACCACACCGGTTTCTATACAACGACGACAGGTTACTCAACCAATGCCATCGGCATCGATGCCATCCAGTCGGGGGCCGTGACCCTATGGGATGGGACAGGCAGTTACCGCAACGCGCCATCGCTGGCTTCGTTCATGGGGCGGTTGAACTATGAATATGACAATCGTTATACCCTCAAAGTGACGGCACGTGCCGACGGCACGTCGAAGTTCGCCAGCGGAAACAAGTGGGGATTTTTCCCGTCAGTGTCGGCAGGATGGAACTTGGGCAATGAAGTCTTCCTGCGTGATGTGCAGTGGCTGGATGACTTGAAGTGGAGCATCGGCTACGGCCTGGCCGGCAATCAGGGCGGCGTGGACAGTTACATGGCACAGAACCTGCTCTCACCCGCAGGCATCGTCCCTGTGGGCCAGAGCCTTGCCGTGACTCTTGATGAGCTGAGAAACGCCAATCCCGACCTCAAATGGGAGGTGAAGCACATCTTCAACACAGGAGTGAGCGCGGCTTTCTTGGGCAACCGCATCATCGCATCGGTAGATTTCTATACTTCCAAGACCACCGATATGCTCTACCTCTACAACGTGGGCGTTCCGCCTTTCAGTTACAACAAGCTGCTTGACAATCTTGGGGCTATGCGCAACAGCGGCGTTGAAGTGGCAATGGGTTTCACACCGGTGGCCACACGCGACATGGAACTGAACATCAATGCAAATGTTACCTACCAATACAACAAACTGCTCTCGTTGAGTGGATACTACAAAGATTATTGGCTGGAGGCCCCCGGAGAGGTTGACTTGGTGAACCTCAACGGGGCAGGCTTCCACGGCGGCAACAACCACATCGTCTATCAGATGGTGGGGCAGCCCCTAGGTGTGTTCTACTTGCCTCACTGCACGGGGCTCAAGAGTAACGTCGATGGCAGATATGTGTATGACATTGCCGACCTTGACGACTCGGGTGACATCAACATCGCCAACGGCAAGGATCGCCGCGTGTGCGGCCAGGCCATGCCCAAGGTGTTGTTGGGCAGCAACATCAACTTCCGCTACAAGCAGTGGGATGCCTCGTTACAAGTCAATGGTGCCTTTGGCCACAAGATTTACAACGGCACAGCGCTCACCTACATGAACATGAACAGCCTGCCTGGCTACAATGTCCTGGCCGACGCTCCGGCACAGAACATCAAGGACCAGACAGCCACCGACTATTGGCTGGAAAGCGGAGACTACCTCGACTTTGATTACCTCACACTGGGATGGAACGTGCCCCTGGGAAACAGGGTGTCCAAAACCATCAGCCGCCTGCGACTGTCGCTCACCGTAGAGCACCTGGGAACCATCACTAGCTATTCGGGCCTCACACCGATGATCAACAGTTCAACGGTCAACGGCACGCTGGGTGTCGATGACAAGAATATCTATCCCGTCACCCGTTCCTATTATCTGGGAGTCACCATCACCTTTTAATTAACGCAAGGCATCATGAAACGGCATATTATCATCAACAGTCTGCTTTTATTGTTATTCACGCTCACCTTCAGTGCGTGTGACAAGTTCCTGGAGGACACCCCCACCGACCGCATCTCGGCCGATGAGGCATACAATACTATTAATGACCTGCGTCTGAATGCGCTGGGTCCCATCTACCGTAACATCGGCGGCAGCATTTCCAGCCAAGGGTTGCAGGGCACGGCCAGGGGCGTGTATGACCTGAACACGTTCTCGACCGACGAAGCCATCATCCCCACCCGCGGTGCCGACTGGTATGACGGCGGCATCTGGCAGAATCTGTTCCTGCACCGTTTCGGCAACGTGGACTTCACGGGCGACACATGGAATTACCTTTTCAAGGAGGTGCTGGCATGCAACCGCGCACTGGAGCACATCGAAGGTTTTGCGAAGAGCCATCCCAATGAATATGTCACCGACCTGCGGGCCGAGGCACGCGCCTTGCGAGCGATGTTCCTGTTCTATGCGATGGACCTTTATGGCCGCGTGCCGTTATTCACGTGCTCCAGTCCCACGGTGGCTGAAATGAAGCTGCAGGATCGCTCTGTAGCCTTCAGGCACATCGTCACCGAATTACAGGAGGCATTGGCAGACCTGCCCCTACAACGTAGTCCTCGACCAGGAGAGTTCTATGGCCGCATGACCGATGCAGTGGCCGAATTTCTGCTGGCGAAATTGCTGCTCAACGCCGAGGTATATGCCGATGACGACTGGACCGATGATGCACGTCCCGATGCCACAGCCATGAGATGGGATGTGGACGGCACTGTAATGAATACATGGGAGGCCGTGGTGACCTATTGCGAGCGTATAGGCTATCAGGGTTACAGACTAGCCGATAGCTTTGATGACAACTTCAGCATCAGCAACGAGGAGTCGCCCGAACTCATATTCACCATCCCGATGGATATCTATAATTATTCCAACAGCTTCGTCTATCAGTTCCGGTCGATGCACTACAATCAGGCATCAGCCCTGGGGCTCAACGGCGAGAACGGCGCATGTGCCACCATCGAGGCGATGCATACATTCGGCTATGGTACCGACGCACCCGACAACCGCCTGTACAAGACCTATTACTGTGACACCGTCTACCACGATGTGACTTTTGAGATGGTGACGCTTGACGACGGCACGCCGCTGGTCTATTATCCGATGGCAGTGAAGTTGGATCTGTCCAACGACACCTATGAGAAAACAGCTGGGGCCCGCATGCGCAAGTATGAGGCGGACCTGGCGGCGATGAGCGACGGCCAGCTGCGCCGCAACGACATCGTGCTGTTTCGCTATGCCGATGTGTTGCTCATGCAGTGTGAGGCCATGCTTCGCGATGGTAGAGCAGGGGCCGAAGCCGATGCGCTGCTGAATCTTGTTCGCCGCCGTGCCAGAATGGACGACCGTACTGCCACACTGGCCAGTGTGCTGGAGGAACGTATGCTTGAGCTGGCGTGGGAGGGATGGCGCCGCAACGACCTCATCCGTTTCGGGCTGTTCACACGCGCTTATACCGATCGGCCGCAGACTGTGGGTGACCTCAGTGGCTACACCCTCGTTTTCCCCATCCCTGGAGAAACGCTCACGGCTTGTCAGTCCGACCAAAATCCCGGATATTGAATACCCCTTGTCCAAAAATGATTACTGATGATACTCATTGATATATCACTGAGCCATTAGCATGCATTGCTTCTTTTAGCAGCTATTTCATTAGGGAAGGTGTAGTGTTTCCAAGATTTGGTAATGACCATATCGTGGAACATATTATCTTTCTTGGCATCAGTCTAGAGACAATAGATGCCAACCAGTTTCTACTTGAGTTTTGGCTGTAACAAGGTTTTAGTATATATTTTGCAAAAACGACAATTCTAAAAAACAAACTAGTCATAAAATTGTGGGATGTTGAGGATAAAAGTTACAAAAGTGCAGTTTATGGTATAATTACATGAACATTTTGAACTAAAATTTGGAAAATTCAAAAAGAACGCATACATTTGCAATCGAAAGAGCCATAAAATGTAACTATTAACCATTAACATTAAAAATCAAGCGAATGAAAAAGAGATTCCTAATGCTTTTACTCGCGGTGACGTGTGCCATTGCTGGTGCACAGGCACTTACAGTAAGAGGTACGGTCGTTGACCAGGTCAACGAGCCCGTGATCGGTGCTACCGTCAAGGTCCTGGGGACCACGATGGGAGCAGTGACCGACTTTGACGGCAATTTTGAGATTGCCAATGTACCCGACGGTGCAACGCTGAAATTTACCTTCATGGGTATGCAAGCCGTGGAGATGGAGGCCAGCGAAGTGATGAACGTACAACTCTTGGACGATGTGCGCAACCTCGACGAAGTGGTTGTGATCGGTTACGGTTCGGCCCAGGCTAAGGACTTGACGGCGCCCATCGCTGTCGTTAAGGGTGAAGAACTGCTGGCAGTGCCTGCAGCATCGCCCATGGCAGCCATGCAGGGCAAGGTGGCCGGCGTGAACGTGGTTAACAGCGGTACCCCCGGTGAGGGTCCCAAGGTACACATTCGTGGTAACGGTTCGTTCACAAGCGGCAGCCCTTTATATGTTGTTGACGGCATGTTCTATGACAACATCGACTTCCTGAATGCCAACGACATTGCCGACATGTCGGTATTGAAAGATGCATCGGCAGCTGCCATCTATGGTGTGCGCGCCGCTAACGGTGTTGTGCTGATTACCACCAAACACGGTAACAAGAACCAGCCCGCCAAGATTACCTATAACGGCTACTATGGTATCCAGAAGGCTACCAACGTGCTGAAGATGGCTAGTTCGAGTGAATATGCCACCATGCTCATGGAGGCCAACTACGATGCATATGTATCGACTATGAAGGCTTCTATTGACCGTTACGGCGGCAACTACAGTGGCGATTTCCACAACTGGACCTATGGATCAGACACCAACTGGTACAATGAACTGCTGCGCACGGCAGCTATCACCGACCACAGCCTGACCATCACCGGCGGTGGCGAAAAAGCCACCTACTCGCTGGGTATCAACTACCTGCATCAGGACGGTGTCATGGACGTGAAGAACTACTACAACCGCATGAACTTCCGTGCTGCCCTCGACTATGAAGCAACCAACTGGCTGAAGGTTGGTTTCAACGGCATCTTCTCCAAGGGTAAGCAGCGCACGCCCAACAATGCCGCATGGCAGCAGGCGTTCAACGCTCCCGGCATCTATCCCGTGATGGATGAGAAGAACGATGCCACTTTCCCGACACATTACGGTTCGCCCGAGTCGGTAGGGTTCACCAACAACTTCTACAATCCTGTCGCCACGGCTAACTACCAGAACAGCGTGAATGACATCAACAAGTATCTGACCAACTTCTATGCTCAAATCACATTCATTCCTAGCAAGCTGAATTTCAGGACCAGTTATTCTTATGACTTCTCAGCGATCCACAACCGCTCCTACATGCCTGAGTATTACGTGAGCTCCGACCAGCGCAACGACAAGTCCTGGGTAAGCAAGACCGAGTCCAACTACAACAACTGGATTTGGGACAACGTGCTGACCTACAAGGACTAAGGTTTATGTTAATGGTATTAGAAGGTTAATTAGTTAAAAACAAGTCCTTGACTTGGCGTCAAGGGCTTGCTTTTTTATGGCTCCACATGATGA
>JAEEGL010261206.1_pt1 | contig 21678 bp, 16 predicted proteins | sample 9134231 | NCBI WGS metagenome assembly JAEEGL01 (sample SAMN16246548, study PRJNA631951) | gut metagenome | biome: gut microbiome; feature: rumen; material: fiber-attached | host: Bos | place: Iran: Karaj | collected 2018-10
GTCCCCCACAGGCTCGACCGTCCGGTAAGCGGGGCGGAGATACTGACCAAGACGTAAAAAGCACTCGAAAGGCTTGCGGCGATGTTCAGGGACGGTTCAGTCCATAAAACCTACTGGGCCCTGTGCTGCGAGGCCCCTCCGTCAGAGGAAACCGAGCTGTGCGACTGGCTCTCCCGGAACGAAAGGCTGAACAAGAGTTTCGTGACGAAGGAAGGGGCCCCGGGAGCGAAGCCCGCCAGGCTGAAATACCGACTGCTGGGAGCCACCGGAAGGTATTTCCTGCTGGAAGTCGACCTCCTGACCGGACGCCACCACCAGATCCGCTGCCAGCTCGCCCACGAGGGATGCCACATAAAGGGAGACCTCAAATACGGAGCCCCGAGGTCGAATCCAGACGGGGGAATCTGCCTGCACGCACGCAGGATCAGTTTCATCCATCCGGTGAAGAAGACTCCCCTTGACCTCACCGCCCCGGTCCCTCCGTCCTGGAAAGGGGTAGGAGAAGAGGGCGTCATCCCCTCCCTTCCCTGAATTCCCGTTTCCACTCGCTCGGGGTCATATGCAGGTTCATCCTGAAAGCCAGGTTGAACGTGGGCTGGGAATGGAAGCCGCAGAGACCGGATAGTTCCGACACCTTGATGTCAGGGTCCTTCCCGAGTATCTCCAGGGCGTATGATATCCTGTATTTGTTGATATACTGCCTGAAATTGTATCCGGTCTTGTCGAGAATCGCACGGGACACATAAACTTTGTTGCAGGACAGCTGGCCGGCCACGTCGCCGAGGGTAAGTTCCTCGTCCAGGAACAGTTTCTTCTCCGACATCAGGGCGTCCACCCTCCCGAAAAGGGTGTCCATCCTGGCTTTCTCGTCCATTGCGTCGTAGTCGGAAGCCGATGCGGGCCGGGACGGCATCTCCCTTTCCTCCAAAGGCGTCCTCAGAGCCCTCGCCCCCTTCATCCTGAACGCGAGGCAGACGGACGATGCCGCCATAACGGCGAGAAGGAGGACCGTCTTGAGGCCGGATGCCCGTATCCCATACACCCCAGTCTCCATAAATGCCACCATTATAATCAGCACGGTCAGCACCAGGATGGCCCGGAAAGAGTATTCCAGCATTGCCGGCTTCTTTCCGAAAGATCTCTCCCTGACCAGGAAAATGGTAAGCGAAAGCACCGAAAGAGCCACTGTCAGCGCCATCTTTTCCCCGGAACTGCCGTGGAAAAAGACGGCGAACGCCACCGTCGACAACGCGCAGGCGGAAAACAGGAGCAGGACGTATTTCCTGGCCCTTACGTATCCCCCTTCAGGCGGATACGGCATCATCGCCAGCATTACGTTCATCGTAAACAGGTCACAGGCGGCCATCGCCGCAAGTTCACATCTGAAAAAAACCGAATCCAGGATAAACAGGAGGAGCCCGCACAGATAAGGTAGCTTCCTCGTAATACCCGACGCCTCTGCCATAATTAGTTTTTTTAAACCTTAACCATTAGTTTATTCTTTCAAGTCCAGCATACGGCCGAAATATAATACAAAAAAACCCGCCTGACTATGGTCTGGCGGGGGAAAAATCCAAAATTTTTCCGGTCGGAAAATATATTTTATTGTTTTGGCTCCTGTTTGGGGACCTGGACCTTGATGGACTCGAATCCCCGGCCGTAAACTCCCGCCGCGGAGGTGACGGACATGAACACGTCCGGATCTATCGTCTTGATGTACCTGAGGCAGAGTTTCAGGTCCGACTTCCTGATCATCACCATAAGGACCTTACAGGGCTGCTTGGTGTACCAACCCTCCCCGTCCAGCACCGTCACGCCGTGACGCAGGTCGTGGGTTATCGCATCGGCTATCTCCTCATATTTCCTGGAAAGGATGAACAACTGAAGGGACTGGCGCGAACCCGAGAGGTAGATGTCCAGGACGTTGCTGGAGATGGTGATCAGTATCAAGCCATACACGACGGTGAGGATCTTGTCAACGAAAGGGACCAGTCCACCGTCCGCAGTGTATGAGGGAACGAGAAGGGATGAACAGATGATGATCACATCCATTATCAGAATCATCCTGCCGGGAGAGACGTTCCTGTGCTTGTTGACGATGAGGGCGATGATGTCGGTGCCGCCGGTACTGCCTCCGGCCGACATCGTCAGGCCTATGCCGAAGCCCACCATAATGCCACCCATGATGGTGCACATCAGCTTGTTGTTGTCCTGGAGCACGAAGGTCTGGATGAAAGGAGAATCCACCGGGATAAGTTCCTGGAAGAGGTTGAGCCCGACGGATGCCAGGACGATGGCGAAAACGGTCTTGCCGCCGAAGGACTTGCCGAGGGACAGGATTCCGGTGACGATGAGGGCGACGTTGATGATGAAATAGGTGTAACCCATCTTCACCGCCCCGCCGGTGGCGTACTGGACGATGGAGCTTATACCGGTCACCCCTCCTCCGACCATATTGTTGGGGACGAGGAAAATGGTCCAGCCGAGCACATAGATGAGGATTCCGGCCGCAATGAGGAAATATTCCCGGATCTGAGTCCAGGCGTTTGACTTAAGAATCGGCATCGGCTTTCTTTTTAAGTTTCACTCCGGTCTTTATCTCTTCAAATCCCTCCCCATACACGCTGCTGGTAGGGGAAACGGACATGAACGCCTTAGGATCGATCTCCTTAACCGCCCTGGAAACCTCGTTCAGCTGGTTCTGGCTTATTATGATCAGCAGGACATCCCTTTCCTTCTTCGTGAACCATCCCTTGGCCGAAAGGACGGTCACTCCCCGGTTCATGTCATTGATGATGTGGTCAGCAATCGCCTCGAACTTCTCCGAAAAGACCAGGAGCTGGCAGGACGTCCGCTTTCCTCCACCGGCCACAAGGTCTATGAGGAGGGAGAATATCACCAGTTCCTCGAGTCCGTAGCACATATCGGAGAAAGTCTTCCCCGGTAGTAATAGGAGCAGGGAGCAGATGACCAGGTCGGTGACCAGGAAAATCATGCTCAGGGAAACCGGGTAATACTTGTTGACCATCAGGGCGATGATGTCGGTGCCGCCGGTGCTGCCTCCGTAGCGCAGGACCATCCCGATTCCGATGGCCTCGAAAACCCCGGCGATTACGGGTATCAGCACGGTCTCCTGTACGAAGAAGAACCCTCCGGGAATACTGTGGATGGCCGTCAGTCCGCTTATTATGTGCATTGCGAGCGAAGATATCACGATGCAGTAGATGGTCTTGAAACCGAACCCTATACCCATAGCCAGCATCGCTATAACGATGAGAACGGCGTTGATGACTATATAGGTATACTGGGCGGGTATCAATCCCATCGTGGCATACTGGATGATGGTGCAAAGGCCCATCATTCCTCCGGACGACATCCCGTTGGGTATCATGAAACACTCCCACGCCACGGCAAAGAAGAAACATGCCACGGGGAGCAGGATATAATCGTTTATCAAATTCATGACCTTGACGCTCATCCTATCTGATCACTATGTTGACTATCTTTCCGGGCACCACGATGACCTTCAGTACTTCGTGGCCGTCGGTATATTTCTTCGCCTTGTCGAGCGAGAGAACATGGGAAGCCGCCTCTTCCCTGCCCATGGACTTGGGAAGGTCGACGGTAAAACGGGTCTTCCCGTTGAAGGAGACTGCGTAGGTGCAGCTGTCCTCGGCCGTGAACCTACCGTCATATTCGGGGAACCGGGCGCAGGTGACGCTTTCAGTGTTTCCCAGGACGTGCCAGAGTTCCTCGGCGATGTGGGGTGCGAAGGGGGAAATGAGTATCGTCAGGGGCTCGAGGACCGCCTTCTTGTGGCAGCCAAGGTCGGTGAGTTCCCCTATCGCTATCATAAAGGCGCTGACCGTGGTGTTGAAGGAGAAGTTCTCGATGTCCTCCTGCTCCTTCGCTATCAGTTTGTGGAGGCTCTTCAGTTCCGCCGGAGAAGGGGCGGCGTCCTCGACGATAAGGTTGTCGCGGTCGTAGAACAGTCTCCAGAACTTCCTGAGGAAACGGCTGATGCCGTCGATCCCCTTGGTGTCCCAGGGCTTGCTCTGCTCGACGGGTCCGAGGAACATCTCATAGAGCCTGAGGGTGTCGGCCCCGTAGGTGTCGCAGACATTGTCCGGATTCACGACGTTGAACATCGACTTGCTCATCTTCTCGACGGCCCATCCGCAGACATATTCCCCGTTCTCGAGGATGAATTCAGCATCGGCGTATTCCGGCCTCCAGGCCTTGAAGGCCGCGATGTCCAGCCGGTCGTTGTAAACGAGGTTTATGTCAACGTGGATCTCGGTGGTATCATAGGCATCCTTCAGGCCCAGGGACACGAACGTGTTCGTACCGACGATCCGGTAGACGAAGTTGGACCGGCCCTGTATCATTCCCTGGTTGACGAGTTTGCGGAAAGGCTCTTCCTCGCACACGTAACCCAGGTCGAAGAGGAACTTGTTCCAGAAACGGGAATAGATGAGGTGGCCGGTGGCGTGTTCCGTCCCTCCGACATAAAGGTCCACGCTGCGCCAGTAGGCATTGGCCTCCGGGCTCACGAGGGCATTGTCGTTATGGGGGTCCATATACCTGAGGTAATAGGCGCTGGAACCGGCGAATCCAGGCATCGTGCTCTTCTCGAGGGGCCAGCCGTCGTATGTCCAGTCCTTCGCCCTGGCAAGGGGCGGCTCGCCTTTCTCAGAAGGCTTGAACTCCCCTATTTCAGGCAGCTCGAGAGGAAGTTCCTCGAAAGGAAGGGGAGTGGCAGTCCCGTCCTTGTAATAGATGGGGAAAGGCTCTCCCCAATACCTCTGACGGGAGAATATGGCGTCGCGGAGACGGTAATTGACCTTCCTGCGGCCCAGGCCCTTCTCCTCCACATAATCCTTGGCGGCCTCGATGGCCTGCTTGACGTCCATCCCGTCGAGGAAGCCGGAATTGCACATCCTGCCTTCCTTGGCGTCGAAACTGTGTTCGCTCACGTCGCAACCCTCGATGATGGGCACGACGGGCAGGTCGAACCTGCGGGCGAAGGCATAGTCGCGGCTGTCGTGGGCCGGCACGGCCATTATGGCTCCGGTACCATAACCGGAAAGGACATATTCGGAAATCCACACGGGCACTTTCTCGCCTGTAAGCGGATTCTCGGCATAGGAGCCGGAGAATACGCCCGTCACCGTGCGGGTTTCGGCCATCCTTTCGCGCTCGGTCTTTTTCTTGACATAGGACAGGTAAGATTCAACCTCTTCCTTCCTGTCAGGAGTGGTCAGTTTCTCAACCCACTCGCTTTCAGGGGCCAGCACCATGAAGGTGACTCCGAAAATGGTGTCCACCCTGGTGGTGAAGATGGTCATGTCATAAGTATCGACACCGTCCGTGACCTTGAACACGACCTCGCATCCCTCGGACTTCCCTATCCAGTTTCTCTGCATCTCCTTAAGGGAGTCACTCCAGTCCAGGCCGTCCAGGCTGTCCAGGAGCCTCTGGGCATAGGCCGAAACACGGAGCTGCCACTGCGTCATCTTCTTCTGGATAACGGGGAAACCGCCGCGTACGGAAAGGCCGTCCTTCACCTCGTCGTTGGCAAGGACAGTACCCAGGCCCTCACACCAGTTCACCGACGTTTCTCCCTGGTAGGCTATCCTGTACTGCATAAGGGTATCGGACTTCTCTTTCGGGCCCTTAGCCTTCCATTCATCCGCGGAGAACGGCTCCACCTCGCCGCAGGCCGCGTCAACCGCCCCGGAGCCTCCCCTTTCGAAGGCATCTTCAAGCTCCGATATGGGCCTGGCCTTGCCGAGGGCATTGTCGAACCAGCTGTCGAACATCTTGAGGAAGGCCCACTGGGTCCATTTGTAATAAGCCGGATCGCACGTCCTCACCTCCCTGTCCCAGTCAAAGGAGAAACCTATCCTGTCCAGCTGCCTGCGGTAGCGGGCGATATTCTCGTTCGTGGTCTTCTCCGGATGCTGTCCCGTCTGGATGGCATACTGCTCCGCGGGAAGTCCGAACGCATCGTATCCCATCGGATGAAGGACGTTGAACCCCTTCAGCCGTTTGTAGCGGGAGTAAATGTCGCTGGCAATGTACCCGAGGGGATGCCCCACGTGGAGTCCCGCCCCCGAAGGGTACGGGAACATGTCCAGAACATAGTATTTCGGCCTGGACGGATCCTCCACGGCCTTGTAGGTCTTGTTTTCAGCCCACCAGGCCTGCCATTTTCTCTCGATCGAGGTGAAATCGTAATCCATTGTATCTCTGTTTCCTTTATTTCTTGTTCTTCCTGTCCTTCAGCCTGAACTCCACGTAGAGCGACATACGGGACCTCACTTTCTGCCCCCTCTGGATCCCCGGCTTCCAGTCGGGGGATGCGCTTATGACCCTAACCGCCTCCTCGTCGAGCAGGGGATCCACTCCCCTGAGGACCTTGACGTCGGTCACCTTTCCCCTCTCGTCTATCACGAAATCCACGAGCACGCGGCCCTGGATACCATCCCTGACCGCTTCCTCAGGGTATCTCAGATAATGGTACACCCATTTTTCAAGGAATTTAGCAGGATCGGCGCTGCCGAGGAAGGTCGGCCTGCGGTCGCATTCGTAATAGGGCACCGCCCCGCGGTCATGACGGTCGGACGGCTGGGAAGAGTCGAAGGCCGGACACCTGTCCACGCCGGCGAGGGTGATGCAGAAGTTGTAGATGTATTCAAGCTCCCTCTCCATGTCGGCGTAGTCGATAATGCTTTCAACATCCTTCGGGGTGTCGTGTTCCGCATATCTTCCGGTGGTGAAGAAAACCGAAGGTATCCTCTTGTCATAGAAAGACCTGTGGTCTGAGGGATAGGGCTCTGCCGTCGTAATCTCGGGCACTATGGGCTGGAGGTTGGAACTCACGGAGGCGATGATGGTGTTCATCCCCGGGTTGGACGCGGTGTAGGCGTAGAAGCCCCTGTTCCCCGTGCCAAGCATATCCAGGTTCACCATCGAGACTATCTTGTCCGCCCCGGTGAAGGCCCTGTTCAGGAAATACCACGAACCGGCGTTCATGTTCCTGGAATTGCCGAATCCCATTATGATCACGGAACGGCGGAGCAGGATGGAATTCGTCTTCAGTTTCTTTCCCAGTTCGATGAGGAGGGCGAGACCTGAGGCGTTGCCGTTGGCCCCGTTGTAAATCCTCTCCTGCGGGACCCCGTCCACCGTGAGGGTGTCGGTCCCGAGATTGTCCATACGGGCCCCGATAACGATGTATTCGCCCCTGAGACGTTCGTCATAGCCCGGAATGAAACCTATCACATTCCTGGAAGTCAGGGTGTCTCCACCCGGAAGGCGCATACCGAACACGTCGCCGTGCTCCCCGCTCAGGAGGTCTACTCCGCAGTCCCTGAAAGCCAGGGAAAGGTAATCGGCGGTGGCCTCCTCACCCTCGGAACCGGCCTTGCGGCCTTCGAAGGCATCGGAAGAGAGGATGCGGATGTGTTTCTTCAGGGCCGACACGGTCTCCCCGTCGTTAAGGTCCGAATAGGACCGCCCGTCCCGATACTGGGCCGAAACCGGCGGGACGAGGGAAAGGGCTGCGAGAACGGCCAGGAAAGAAATGCGCAGACGTTTCATTTTCATTCATTTATCAGAATCCATACGTCATCCGGACAGAAATCCTTCTTGCGGACCTCCTTGAGGGTGTCGTAGATGTCCTGAGGGTTGTTGGAGGGGCAGACCCCCACCACGTTGTATCCGTTGCGGAAACTAATGAGGGTGCCGGGATATCCCTGGGCCGAAACCTTCCTGACGAGGGACTCGGCGTTAGCCCTTTCACGGAAAGCGCCGATGACGATGTAGAACTTGCTCTCAAGTTTCGTCGTATAGAGTCCTCCGAGTTTGGAAGGGTTCAGGATGGTTCCTTTCAGCTGCCTGAGGGAATCCATATAGGCGAGGGAATCCTTCAGCTGCTTCTCGATCATTTTCATCGAATCGAGCGAGGCCTGCTTGCGGTCGAGTTCCCTCTGGATCAGTTCGGCCTTCTTCAGGATGTCCCTGGAGGTGGGACGGCCGGAAACGGACCTGAGGAAATCGCATCCCCCTGCGGCGAGAAGGATGCCGAGCAAAGCGGCTGCGGAAAATAACTTCGTTTTCATCGTACGGTTCTCCAATAATCTGCAAAAATACTTATTTAACTCAAGTTAAGCAAGAAGGGACGCCTACCGGAAGAAAAAGATTATATTTGTACCGGATAATCACAACAGCCGATGAAGAAAACCGTCAGATTGGAAGGAATCGACCCCATAGCCGTTTATGGGGCGGGAAACAGGATACTCGAGGAATTCCTCACATATTTTCCGGATGTCAAGGTAGTGGCCAGGGGAGATGAGATCCTGGTGGAAGGCACCAGGGAAAAGACAGGGGAATTCGAGAAGAAGCTCGGGGAACTCGTCGCGATGGCCCGCCGCAAGGGAAGCCTCACGCCATACGACGTGGAATCCCTCTTCGACGAGGACTCCCCCGCCCGGGATTTCGCCCTTCACGGAGACGCGGTCATAGTTCACGGCACCGACGGGAAGCCCATAAGGGCCAGGAACGCCCGTCAGCAGGAGATGGTGAGGGCCTACTTCAACAACGACCTCGTGTTCGCCTCCGGTCCGGCCGGCACAGGCAAGACCTACATAGCCATCGCCCTGGCCGTAAGGGCCCTGAAAAACAGGGAAGTCAGGAAGATCATCCTCACCCGTCCGGCGGTGGAGGCGGGAGAACGCCTCGGATTCCTCCCGGGAGACCTCAAGGAGAAACTCGATCCCTACCTCCTCCCCCTCTACGACGCCCTCGGCGATATGATTCCCGTGAAGAGGCTTCAGGAGTTCATGAACGACGGGACCATCGAGATAGCTCCCCTCGCATATATGAGGGGCCGCACCCTCGACCGCGCCTGCGTCATCCTCGACGAGGCCCAAAACACCAACATCGGCCAGCTCAAGATGTTCCTCACCAGGATGGGAAACAACGCCAAGTTCATCGTCACCGGCGACTCCACCCAGGTGGACCTCCCCAACAAGGGAGACTCCGGCTTCATCAGCGGAATGAACATGCTGAAAGGCATCAAGGGCATCGGGACCGTCATCTTCACGGAGAACGACATAGTCCGTCACCCCCTGGTGACAAAAATAATCAAGGCCTTCGGTAAGGAAGGCCATTGATCATATCTGTATTTTCCAACTAACTGAAACTTAGTCGGTACGGCCTGCGGCGACGATTTTGTCGTACTTGTCGTAGCCATCCTTGTAGAAGTCGCTCTCCTCGCGGAAACGATAGAAGGCGTTCTTCAGGTACTCGGCGATGTTAAGCTTGAGTTCCTCGTCCTTGGTGATCTCGTAACTCTTTTCGAAAGGCTCGATGCAGCTCTTGAGTTCCTTCTCGAACTGCTTGACGAGTTCGGCGTACTTGGCGTCGTCGAGTTCCTTGGAGGCCTCCTCCTGAATCTTCACGGCATTGCTGTAACGCATCACGGCTTCGCCGATGTAACCATATTCATAACTGGGATCGACCTCGGCGCACTTCCTGTAGGATGCTACTGCCTTGTCGGTATCTCCGAGCTGGGAATAAATGTTTCCTTCGACATAGTAGAGGGAAGCGTTGTCCGGCTCGTTCTTCTTGGCCTCGTCCAGGAGGGTGAAGAGCTTTTCGGGATTCTCATTGTTGGAGATATAGTAGTTGATGAGTCCGATGAGGATGCTCTGGCTCTGGGGATATGCCTGGAAACCTTTCTCAAGATAATCCTTGGCACCGGCGGGGTCGCCGAGCTTGGAGGCGCAGTCAGCAGCCTTAGCGAAGACGTCTCCGTCATTTCCGAGATAACCGTAGCCGATGCACTCGTCGAAAACGGCCTTCGCCTCTTCGTACTGACCGAGGGAGTGGGCGGTGAAACCTACGTTGTAGAGGGAACTGGTGTCGATCTGGTTGAGAGGAGGGGTGGCGAGAGCCTTCACCGCAGCGGCGAAATCGGCCTTCGATCCTGCGAGATCACCAAGGCTGAACTTGCCGTAAGCGTCGTTGATGTACTTGGTGTTGATGTCGGCAAGGGCAAGGCCGATCTCCCTGGTCTTGGGTCCCTTGGGCTCGACCTCAGCGGCCTTGGCATAAGCCTCGACGGCCTTCTCGAGAGGATTCTCGAGGAAAGGTTTCGTGACCTCTATGAAGGCAACCCTGTCACCCTCGAAATAAAGGTTCATGTTCTCATACTGTTCCTTCTCGTACTGCTGTCCCATGACGGTGACGAGGGAAGAGGCCAACGGCTTCATTCCCGACATCAACAACTTGAGCTCAGCCCTGGAGGCACCGACGTATGCATTGCCCGAAGGGCCGTTGTACGCATCCACATAGGCTTTCCCGAGAGCTATCCAAGATGCGGCCTTGAGCGCCTTCTTGGGGTTTTCAACTCCGGCCTGGGCCTTGGCGATGAGAGCGGCGGCCTCGGCGGCGTTCTTGACCTGCGCGTTTGCGAACTGGACGGAAGCCAGCACTGCGAGCGCCAAAAGAATCTTTTTCATTTCAAATAAAATTGAGTGGTTTATACTATTTGCTATTCAGTTACGTTTTCCTGTGCCTCAGGGGCTCCTTCCTGTGATGCTTCTTCATCTTCATCGGGCTCCACGCAGGATATGGCGGCGATGGAATCCCCTTCCTTGATGTTGATGAGCTTCACTCCCTGGGTGGCCCTTCCGGCGAGGCGGATGTCGGAGACCTTCATCCTTATCGTAAGTCCGGCCTTCGTAATGATCATCAGATCATTCAGCTCCGTCACGTTCTTGATGGCTATGAGCTTGCCGGTCTTGTCGGTTATGTTGATGGTCTTCACACCCTTACCGCCCCTGTTCGTGATGCGGTACTCGTCGAAGTCCGTCCTCTTTCCGAATCCGTGCTCGCTGACCACAAGAACGCTGTGGGCCGATGCGTCCGGAGCGGCGGGATCGTAGTTCACTGCACCGATCACTTCGTCATCTTCTTCAATATTGATGCCACGCACACCGGTGGAAACCCTGCCCATAGGCCTGGTCTTCACCTCCTCGAACCTCACGCACCTGCCGTTTCGGGCGGCGATGATCACCTGTTCGTTCCCGTTCGTGAGGAGGACGTCGATAAGGGCGTCGCCCTCGCGCAGCTTCACGGCGTTGATTCCGCCCTGCTTCGGCCTGGAATATGCCTCGAGCAGGGTCTTCTTCACCACTCCCCTCCTGGTGACCAGGATGATGTAGTGGCTGTTGGTGAAATCCTTGTCCTTCAGGGAATGGACATTGAGATAGGCGAGAATCTTGTCGTCCGGAATGCTCAGCACATTCTGGATGGCCCTTCCCTTCGAAGCCCTCGAGCCCTCCGGGATCTGCCAGACCTTGAGCCAGTAGCAGCGGCCAGACCTGGTGAAGAAGAGCATCGTGCTGTGCATGTTGGCCACATAGATGTGGTCGATGAAATCCTCGTCCCTCGTGGTGCTCCCCTTCATTCCGACGCCACCCCTGTTCTGGATGCGGAACTCGGTCAGAGGGGTCCTCTTTATATATCCGAGATGGGATATGGTGATCACCACGTCCTCGTCGGCGTAGAAGTCCTCGGGATTGAATTCCTCTTCGGAAAGGGTGATCTCGGTCCTGCGGGGGTCGCCGTACTTAGCCTTGAGCTCGAGGGTCTCCTTCTTGATGATTCCCATCTGCTCCTCAACGCTGCCGAGGATCTCGTTGCAGCGGGCGATGAATTTCTCGAGGTCGTCGTACTCGGCCTGGAGTTTGGTCCTCTCGAGGCCGGTGAGCTGGCGGAGCCTCATCTCCACGATGGCCGCGGCCTGAAGCTCGGAGAAGCCGAACTTCTCGACGAGGGAGGCCTTGGCCTCGTCGGGACTCTTGGAAGCCCGGATGGTGGCAATGACCTCGTCGATGATGTCTATGGCCTTGAGCAGACCTTCGAGGATATGGGCCCTGGCCTGGGCCTTGGCAAGTTCGAACCTGGTCCTGCGGACCACCACCTCGTGCCTGAAATCCACGAAATTGGCGATCATCTCCTTGAGGGAGAGGGTCCTAGGACGACCGTTCACCAGGGCTACGTTGTTGATGGCGAAACTGGACTGGAGCTGGGTGTATTTGAACAGGGTGTTCAGCACGACGCTGGAGTTGCTTCCCTGCTTCACCCTTATCACCACCCTGACGCCCTCGCGGGAGGTCTCGTCGTTGATGTAGGTGATACCCTCTATCTTCTTGTCCTCCACCATCTGGCCGATCTTCTCGATCATGTCCTTCTTGTTCACCATATAGGGAATCTCGGTCACGACGATGGTCTCACGGCCGTTGTCCGCCACCTCAATCTCGGTCTTGGCGCGTACCACCACGCGTCCCCTTCCGGTTTCGTAAGCCTCCTTGATGCCGCTGACTCCCTGGATGATGCCTCCGGTGGGGAAATCGGGGCCCTTGATGTGTTCCATCAGGCCGTCGGTGTCTATGTCGGGGTTGTCGATGAAGGCACAGATGGCGTCGCAGACCTCGCCGAGGTTGTGGGGGGCCATGTTGGTGGCCATACCCACGGCGATGCCGGAAGATCCGTTGAGGAGGAGAAGGGGGGCCCTGGTCGGAAGGACCGTAGGTTCCTCGATGGTATCGTCGAAATTGAGGGTGAAGTCCACAGTGTCCTTGTCCAGGTCTCCGAGCACGTCATCCGAGAGGTTCTCGTGTTTGGCCTCGGTGTATCGCATGGCCGCCACCGGGTCGCCGTCCATCGAACCGAAGTTGCCCTGGCCGTACACGAGAGGATACCTCTGGTTCCAGTTCTGGGCCAGCCGGGCCATTGCGTCATATACGCTGGAGTCTCCGTGAGGGTGGAACTTTCCCAGCACCTCACCGACGATCCTCGCCGATTTCTTCGTCTGCCCCGTATAACCCAGGCCGAGTCCTTCCATTCCGAAAAGCACCCTCCTCTGGACCGGTTTGAGACCGTCCCTGACGTCGGGAAGGGCCCTTGACACAATAACAGACATCGAGTAGTCGATGTATGCCGACCGCATTTCCTGGTCAATCTCCACGGGCTCGATCACACCTGCAGGAATACCTTCCTGTCCCTCTATGTTCTTGTCGTCAATATCCATATATGATTAAGCATACTTATAAACATACAAAGTTAATCAAAATAATTGATTCCTACAACCAGTTTTTCGTCAAAATGACATATTGCCCACATTAGCACGGTTATTGTCTGAACAAAGGGAAAAAATCATTATTTTTGCACATATACGCACCTTATGGAAATAAAGATTTCTCAAGAACTCAACGACATCATAAAATACGCCCGGGAAGAAGCGATGAGGACCGGCAGTTACGGCATCGGCCCCGACCACCTCTTCCTGGGAATCATCCGCCACGGCGACAACAATGCCTGCAAGACACTGCAGGGCCTCGGCGTGGAGACGGATGATTTCAAAAGGTTCATCGACGGACACATTTTCACCAACGAGAACATCCCCTATTCCGAACTGGAGAAGGTAACCTTCACGCGATATGCCCAGAATGTCCTGAGCATCACGGTGATGGAGGCCTCTAAGATGAGAAGCGCGGAGGCTTCTTCCCACCACCTTCTCCTCGCGCTCTGCCGCACTACTGAAAACTACGGCCAGGCCTACCTGCGACAGAAAGGGGTGGACTACGGACGCATCCTCGCCTATATGAGGGACAAGGGGTTCCTCAACCAGAACCTGCAGACCGGGCAGCCCCGCCAGGATGATGAAGAAGGTCGGGAAGAGGAGGAAGCCGGGACGCCCCAGGAGAGCAAGCCGGCCGATCTCGAAGATTTCGGTTACGACCTCACCAAGGCCGCGGCGGAAGGCAAGCTGGATCCCGTCATCGGCAGGGAGGCTGAAATAGCCAGGGTCATAGAGATTTTGGGCAGGAGGAAGAAAAACAACCCGATGCTGATCGGCGAACCCGGAGTAGGCAAATCCGCCATCGTCGAGGGGATAGCCCTCAGGATAGCCGGAGGCGAAATTTCCGACGCCCTTGCCAAAAAGAGGATAATCTCCCTGGACATCGCCTCCGTGGTGGCCGGGACCAAGTACAGGGGCGACTTCGAAAAGAGACTCAAGAACATCATCAAGACCGCCAGCAACAATCCGGACATCATCCTGTTCATCGACGAATTCCACACCATAGTGGGAGCCGGCGGCGCCCAGGGCAGCCTCGATGCGGCCAATATGCTGAAGCCGGCCCTCGCAAGGGGCGAACTCCAGTGCATCGGAGCCACCACGATGGACGAATTCGCCAAGGTGGTGGAGAAGGACGGGGCCCTGGACCGCAGGTTCCAGAAGATAGTCGTAGAACCCACCGACATACCCCAGTCCATCACCATACTCAAGAACATCCGGGCGAATTACGAGGACTTCCACCAGGTGAAATACACCGACGGGGCCCTCGAGGCCTGCGCCAAGCTCACCGACCGCTACGTTTCCGACAGGTTCCTGCCGGACAAGGCGATAGACGCCCTGGACGAGGCGGGCTCGATGGTCAGGCTGAACCTGGCCGGAGGCAAGAAGAAGGCCGGCATCGTAGACAGCGAGGACATCGCCGCCGTGGTGTCAAAGATGACGGGCATACCCGTTAGCAAGGTCGCCGAATCGGAGGGCAACAGGATAATGAAGATGAAAGGAAGGTTGGAAAGCCGCATAATCGGCCAGGACGAAGCCATCGACAAGGTCGTGAGGGCCATACAACGCAACCGCGCCGGGCTGAAGGACCCCAACCGCCCGATCGGCACCTTCCTCTTCTTCGGCCCCACGGGGGTGGGAAAGACCCAGCTCGCGAAATGCCTCGCCGAATACCTCTTCGACTCCGAGGAGAATATGGTGAGGATCGATATGAGCGAGTATATGGAGAAGTTCAACGTGTCGAGGCTCATCGGAGCCCCTCCGGGATACGTGGGATACGAAGAAGGAGGCCAGCTCAGCGAGAGGGTGCGCCGCAAGCCATACTGCGTCGTCCTCCTGGACGAGATAGAAAAGGCCCATCCGGACATCTTCAACATCCTCCTCCAGGTGCTTGACGAAGGCAGGCTCACCGACAGCAACGGAAGGTTCGTGAGTTTCAAGAACACCATAGTGATAATGACCTCCAACGTGGGCAGCCGCGACCTGGAGGAATACGGCTCCGGCGTGGGCTTCGCCACCGCGGGGAAGAACGTGAACGTCAACCGCAAGTCCGTGCTCGAGAAGGCCGTCAAGAAGGCCTTCCCTCCCGAATTCATTAACAGGGTGGACGAGCAGGTGTTCTTCAACCAGCTTTCCAAGGAAGACATCGAACAGATCATCGACATTGAACTCAAGGGTCTGAAAGAGCGCGCCTTGGAGTCCGGATACAAGCTGACCATAACCCCTTCCGCCAAGAGGTTCGTGGCAGATGCCGGATACGACCCCAACTTCGGGGCCAGGCCTCTCAAGAGGGCGGTTATGAGGTACATCGAAGATCCTGTTTCCGAGTTCATCATCTCCGACAGGATACTCAACGGCAAGAAAGCCGCGAATTCAGAACCCAGGACTGTAAAGGTCGGCCTCTCCCCCGACAAGCAGAGCACCCTGGTCTCCCTGAAGGATTCCGAGAGTTCAGATGCATAACATCTTTGATATGGGATATTTGAAATTATCGCTGATCGCTGCGGCCCTGACGGTCGCGGCGATTTCCGTCCGCTCCCAGGATGCGAGGGAGGCAAGGTACAGGGAAGACGCCTACGTTGAAATAATGGCCAATCCGATGAAGGCCGGAGGAGGATATTATGTCAGGAAATTCGGCGACGGCCCCCTCACCCCGGCCCCGAAGGGATACAAGCCCGTGTACATCAGCTACTATGCCCGTCACGGCGCAAGGTATGCCTCGGGAAGCGATCCGTATGAAACGGTCAATGCTATCCTGGAGAAAGCCCACTCCGAAGGACAGTTGACGGCCCTGGGCGAGGAATTCCGCTCGTATTTCACCGGAGTCTTCGAAGACGCCTCCGGGAAGGACGGCGACCTTTCCGGCCTGGGATTCAAACACGTAAGGGGCATAGCGAGGACGATGTACAGGAGATTCCCCGGGGTATTCAAGGGAAAGACGAGGGCCAGGGCCCTCGCCACCTGCGTCCCGAGGGTCATGCTCACGATGAATTCCTTCATGGACGAGCTCAAATCCTGCGACCCCGACCTCGACGTCGACATGAACGCCTCCGAGAAATACGTGGACTGGCTCATTCCTTATGACGGCAACCGCAGGCAGATCATCAGGAAGAGCGGACGGACTCCCGAAGCCGACGCGGCACAGGAGGCTTTCTACGAGAAGGTGGACAGGGACGCCCCGATGGCCAGGCTGTTCAAGGACGTTTCCTGGCTCGACGGCCAGGAAATCTCCCGCAGGAATGTAGAAAACGGACTGTGGAAGGTCTGCGCCGCCGCCCAGTGCCTCGAGGACAAGGTCGGTATGGCTTATTTCACTACCATCTGGCCCCCTGAGGAGTATTTCGCTAAATGGGAGGCGGACAACATCGGATTCTACTATTATTGGGGTCACAGTCCCGTCACCGAGCACAGGGGGACCCTGGGCGCCGTCGACATCGTCCAGCAGGCCATCATCGACACCGACGCCGATCTTGCCGCCATCGACTCTCCCGACAGGGTGAACCTGAGGCTGAAATTCTCCCACGACACGGGAGTCGCCCCCCTGCTTGCCTTCCTCAAGGTCAACGGGATGGGAGCGGTGATCGACGATCCCTCGGAGATAAAGAATTATTTCCAGGACTACAAGGTGGCGATGGGCTCGAACTTCCAGTTTGTCTTCTACCGCAGCCGCCGCAGTCCGGACATAATCTTCAGGCTCCTCTACAACGGTGACGAGGCCTCACTGCCCCTGCCCGAAGTATCGGAAGGGTTCTACAGATGGGCTGATTTCAAGGCATATTACGGTCCTCTCGTGGAAGAGGGACAGAAGAGGCTGAAGGAGATTCAGGAGTCGCTCTAGTCGGCGTAAAGCTGCTTGCGGTTCTGGGCCCCGCCCCTCACCGGAACTTCAGGGTCGTCGAACATAGCGTCGACGACTCTTTTCTGTTTCCTTATCACGTTGGTCTCAAGGAACCTCATCTGCTCCGGGAAGGTCTCGACCATTGAGTTGGCGATGTCGTGGCCGTGGTTCTTGTAACGGAGGATGTTGTAGTTGTACCCGTTGTCGGAGAAGACCTTGGCTATCCGGGAGGAACCGATGAAGGCGAAGCGGACGAGGGGGACGCGGATCTGATCATAGTTCACGATCTTGTCAACCGTGCCGTGGAGCAGGAGGGTGGGGTCCGGTTCCCGGGCGTAGCTGATCATTCCGGAATCGGAGAAGACGGCACCGGCGAAGGAGATCACCCCGGCGTAACGGAAACCCTCAGGCAGCCTGGCGGGACTTCCTTTCCTGTTGCAGAGTTCCCAGTCCGTCTGAAGCACCGTCATGGCCCCGGCCGAGGAACCGCTGATCACAAGGTTGTCGGGATCGAGCCTCAACTCTTCAGCGTGGGCCAGGATGTATTCGGTGGCACTCACGAGGTCGTCCACGGCCATCTCTACGGCATTATATATCAGTTTGGTCTGTGCGATGCCCACCTTGTCGGCATCCTTGAGACCAAGCCTGTAGTCAATGGAAATGACCCTGTATCCCCTGTCCAGGAGCATCCTGAACCACCTGCGATAGAGTTCCCCGTCCCTGGAACCGCCCTTGAAGCCTCCTCCGAACACGAAGATGACGGTGGATTTGCCGGCAGCGTCCCGGACGTTCTCGCTGCCCGAGACGGGAAGATAGTCGTCAAAAAAGAGTTCCTGACCGTCTTTCTCGGCGAATTTATAGGTGGCGTCGGGCACGGCCGGCTCGGGATAGTCCTGGGAACGGGCTGTAAATGCGGTTACAAGGGAAAGAATGATTATCAGTCGGATATGCATATCAAAAAGTCAGTTAAGCATTTATTCAAATATAGTCATTTTACGAAAGGCCTGTACGACTTAACGGCCTTGACGGCACACTTCTGACACAGACGGGCGTCTTTGGGAGTGATGGAATACTCCGGATCAAGAAGCAAATAGGGATTGCCCAGAACAGATTTGCCCAGCGTCGGTTTTATGAGCGCTTCGAACCAAGTACAGGCGGCGAGGTAGCGTCCGTGCTGGCGGGTCAGGTGAAAGCCGTCGCGGGTAAGCTGATAGACCCTGGAGGTCTCCGGGACCCTGCCGTCATTGTTCAGACGGGTGCCCCTGGCGATTTGAACGGCTTCCCCTGAGGGGATGACGACCGGGAGGTTGAACTGCTTTTCTGCCCGGTCCACGCAGGAGCGAATAGCCTCGTACATCTTCCTCTGGTCGCAACCGTAGTTGGGAAAAGCCCCATGGTCGGAATTGGATGCATAGGCCCAAGTCATATGCCACACTATCGCCGCACTGGGATTCGGCGCCTCCTTCCGGATGATACCGACCAATTCAGGAATCCATTTTTCATAGGAATCATATATGCCGGAAAGGTTCGAAGCCTGCTGGATGGTAATAATGTCCCAGGGCTCATCCTTAAGTCCGTCAATCAAGCGGGCGTTCCTGCTGACCGTCCTCCACACATTGCCAGTGGACTTGTAATAAATATAGTTGGCCGTCCCGTCGGCATACTCCCGGCAGTGCCTTTCAAGAGTGCATCCGCCTATGTACAGACGAGCGACGATGACGTTATGGATTCCGGCGGCTTCCAGAAGGCCGGGCAGGTATTCGGTCCCGTCGTCGGAGAAGCTGTTGCCTACGGCAAGTATCCGCAGGGTATCCGGATGGTTCGGCAGGGGATAATTGTCGATATGTACCTGGGCGGACAGGACTGCTGCCACGAGCAACGCGGCAACGGTTAAGAGGAGCCGTCTCATCGCGGGTTAACGTTTGCGGCGCGAACCGCGGAGGTGGGATGCGCTTTCGACCATAAGCTGGTCGGCGAGTATGTTGCGGGCTGCAAGGAAATCAAGTATGGCGGCCACTATGGGGAAAACGGCCGTGAACCTGAACACCACCAGGTCTCGGGTATGGAGAAAATCCACGACCAGCCAGGCCTGCAGGGCGATGAGGAGAAGGGCCGCCAGGACGGCGGTACGCATCTGGAAAACCCTGACCTTGTAGGAAATGAGGGCCAGCACCTGAAGCAGGGCTATGATTATCAGAAGGATGAGATAGGGCCAATATGCGATGTAGGTGTATTCCTCGGCCCGGGCGCCGTCAGGACCGACGGTGAATGCCTTGACGCCGAAAAACAGGACTGCGACCAGTGCCGTCGCCACGGCGAGATATAATGTCTGTACTCTTTGCCACATATGATATAAGGTTTGACACAAAAATAGGAAAAATGAAAAGAAAAAACTAAATTTGAGGCTGACTGCATTATGAACACTAAAATCAAGAAGACATGAGAATACCTGAATCTGAACTCATAATCAACGGCGACGGATCCGCTTTCCACATCCACCTCCGTCCCGAAGAACTCGCCGACAACGTCATCCTTGTAGGAGACCCCGGCAGGGTCGACATGGTCGCTGAATTCCTGACCGATATCGAATTCCGCCACCAGAGCCGCGAATTCGTATCCACCACGGGAAAATTCAACGGCAAGAGGATCACCGTCCTGTCCACCGGCATCGGCACGGACAACATCGACATAGTGATGACGGAGCTCGACGCCCTGGCCAATATCGATTTCAATACCCGCGAAGTCAAACCCGAGCACAGGACCCTTTCCATCCTCCGCATCGGCACCACCGGAGCTGTACAGCCTGACATTCCCCTCGGTTCATTCATATTCTCCCACTATTCGGTGGGCTGCGACGGCCTGCTCAACTGGTATGCCGACAGGGACAAGATATCCAACAACGCTATGGAGGATGCTTTCGTAAAACACGTCGGCTGGAACAAGTACCTTACCCGTCCCTATTTCGTAAAGGCAGGGAAAACCCTCATCGACAAATTCGAGGACTGCACCGTAAAGGGTGTTACTATTTCCGCCTGCGGCTTCTACGGCCCTCAGGGCCGGGTGATCCGCATCCCCCTCGCGATGCCTGACATGGTCGAGAAATTCGAATCTTTCCGCTACGGCGATTACCGCATCACCAATTTCGAGATGGAGAGTTCCGCAGTGGCCGGAATGGCCCGCCACCTCGGTCACGAGGCCGGCACCGTCTGCTGCGCCATCGCAAACCGCCACCTCAAGAGCAGCAACACCGACTACAAGCCCCGCGTCCGCGAGCTTGTCAAACTCGCTTTGGAAAAACTGACGGCCTGACAACAGGCAGGGCCTGCAGATGACGCCGCTTTGCGGCCCCTCCCAAGGGGCCCCTCCCTGTTAATCCCTTCGGGCTTTTCCTCCGTCGCGGTTCGGCAGTCCGAACAAGTTCGACTGCTCTCACCTTGTTGTCGGTTATCTTGCCGAGGGTGGCAGAGTCACTGCAGGCCCTGCCTGTTGCCAGGCGGCCGGATCTACCTTGCAGGAATCCGCAACACGGTAACGGAAATCGGTGAGAAAGTGTAATTGAACTTCTTCCCAGCGGTAAAATCAGAAGAGCGAGGCACTACTTTTCGGGGCTCTTCTATGGAGTTGCCGTCCATCAGGTCGTCCGACGTGAGGACAAGCGCCTTACCGCGAACCTTGGAGCGCCGGAATCCTTCCAGCGAGATGTCGGTGCTTACGGCCTCCCCGGACGGATTCACCACTTTGATGATGATATCACCGGTTCCTGACACTTTCGACGGAGCCACATAAAGACAGGAGCCGTCTACAGTGTAGGGCAGCACGAAGTCTCCGGTATTCTCGACGAACATCCTCTGGACATAATACGACGGTATGGCGAAGAAACCTTCGCTGTTGTTGTAAATGAGGTCCGGAACGTAGTTGGTGGCGTTCAGATTGGCGCTGAGAGTAGCGTATGTCGTTGAAACGACTATGTCAGAATTGCGTTCGCAGCCGGTCAGGAAGGCCGCCTCTGCGATGGCGTAGGCCAGGCAGCCGAGGTTGGTCTGGTTGTTCTTGCAGCAGTACTCCCCTACCATTATCTTCGGGCCTTTCCTGTCATAGGAGTCGTACCTGTCGGCCTCGGCGAAGAAGGAATCGAACGATTTGAAGAAATGTTCGTCGATATAATCGGCCTTGAGGCCGTTAAGCCGGTCGTTGATGATGACGTTCATCTCAGGATATCTCTCCTTGATCGCATCATAGAAAAGGGCGTATCTCTCATCATATCCTTCCCCGTCCGTCTCGCCAAATCCGTTCTCGTTGCCCACCTCGATATATTTCAGGTCGTACGGGGCAGGATGGCCGTTGGCGGCACGACGGGCTCCCCAGTATGTCTCCAGGCCACCGTTGCAATATTCGACCAGGTCGAGAAGGTCGTCGATCAGGGGCTGCATCCCGTCGATGGGGGTGCCGAGGTAACCGTCGTCTATCCCCGCGCTGACGCAATAAACCGGTTCGGCCCCGAAATCCTCGCACATACGCAGCATCTCGTCAAGGCCGAAGCGCTGGCTGTTGCGGTAGTGCCAGTGCTGGATGTTCTTCCCCGGCCTCTCGTCAACGGGACCGATGGCCTTCTTCCAGTTCCACCCGTTTTCTACCGTACAAGATTCCACATCGCAACCGCCTGGGAAGCGGATCAGCCTGGGGCGAA
>JAEEGL010478909.1_pt1 | contig 21678 bp, 2 predicted proteins | sample 9134231 | NCBI WGS metagenome assembly JAEEGL01 (sample SAMN16246548, study PRJNA631951) | gut metagenome | biome: gut microbiome; feature: rumen; material: fiber-attached | host: Bos | place: Iran: Karaj | collected 2018-10
ATAAACGAATGAGCAATACCCGCTATTCCCGCGGAGAGACGAAAATGGCATACAGAGAAATGATGATATTATTAAATATACCGGGACCTTCAGCCGACAAAACCGATTGGGGAGAAAACACATGTGGTCACCTCATCGGGATCACTGAGAGAGTTTCGGGGATTGAGATATAAAGACTGGAGAAAGGAGGAGATGACATGAGAAAGAATGTTACGAGATGGATCGCGGCCCTGCTTGCCGTCATGTTCATGATCCCGGCGCCGGGAACGGTGTTCGCGGATGAGACCGAAGAGACACAGGTCGTGACGGTTGAGTCAGAGACTGTGGAAACAACAGATACAGCCGATGCGTCTGAGATCACCGCGGAAGACAGCACCGGACCTGACGTTGTCCCGGAAGCCGGCGAAGAACAGACGGCTGAAAAGCCGGACACGGACGATACTGTCACGGATACCGCAGACGCTGAATCCCCGGAAACAGCCGTAAACGAAGAGCCCGGCGATGAAGAACCGGAGCAGCAGCCTTCAGCTGAGACGGCCGATTCACAGGCAGCTGACCAGCAGACCGAGCCCGATGACGTACCCTTTGAGCTCGGCGATGAGACAGTCCCGGTATATACGAACTCAAAGAGACAGAAGCTTCTCGCTCATGCCGATCCTTCCTATGCTGATCTGGAAGTAACGATCCATACGATAGAAAAAGGCAGATACGACATCTTCGCGTATCCCGTGCTGATCCCGGACGAAGAGAACAGGACAGCGGTATGGGGACTCTTCATCTCCGTTATGAACAGGAACGGGGAGCAGGAGGATCTCACCACCTCCGGATCCAGCATCACCATATCAGGGCTGGAGATTGAGGCTGACGACCTGAGGATCTATGACCTCAAGACCGAACCCGTGTTCAACGAAGAGTCCATGGCGGACGAAGTCATTCTCATCGAGGACGACAGGGACGTCAGATATACATACTTAAAAGGCGTTTACAGCTTCTATGCTGGGAAATTCCCGGTATACGGATTTTATGACGAGAAGGCCGCTGCTTCTGACGAACAGACACCCGGAGAGGAAACAAAACCTGTCGGGAGCGGGTACTTCTATGATCCGGACACCGGATACTTCTTCGATCCGAACACCGGATTCACTTACACTATCATCGACGGTCAGCTGGTGGTCATCATGGCCGGGGAAACCAAAGATCACTATGACTTGGAACCTGACATGACCGAACCGGAAGAGACGGAACCTGATGAAACAGAGCCGGCTGAGCCCGGATATCAGGAGTCAGAGCCGGCCGAAACGGAGCCCGTAGATACAGAACCCGTGGATACTGAGCCGTCCGTGACAGAACCCGAAGAAACGGAACCATCTGAGACCGAGCCTGAAGAGACAGAACCGGATGAGACAGAATCCTCCGAGACCGAGCCTGAAGAGACGGAACCCGAAGAAACAGATCCGTCGGATGATGGAGAAAACGGACACGAAATAGAGGGACTTCCGGAAGAGGAAGACCTTACCAAAGTCGGTCAGCTCGTCAGGGACGACCTCATATTCAACGACAGCGCCGAAGAGTACGGTTTCGTCCTGGTGGTGGATCTTGAAGCCCTGCTTTCGGAATTTGAAGGCGAAGAGGACATTGAAGCGGCGATAGAGGCTGCTCTTGCAGGAAAGACCTCATTAGTGAATGTCGGGTTCACGAGCATCAGTGTCAGCCCGACAGGCGCCTTTGCAAGAAAATTCCTGGTGGCGGCGGAGCCAGAGCTCGCAGATGGCCAGACTCTCGTCGAGTCATACGCCTTCCTGACGTCGGGCTTCGCAGGCACCGGCGTCAATGTGACCGTCACCGATGCACCGGCGCTTCCCGAAGGCTATACACTCGCGATATACAGAATCTCTGTTACAGACGGACAGTACAATTTCGCTGCCTACAGGACCTACGGTCTGGACGGGCTCGTGGCATCCGATGTTTCGGAAGGCGACAGCTTCACGTTCTATCCGTCGGAATGCGACGGTTTTGCCCTTGTCGTGATCCCTTCGGAAACACGTACGCAGATCCTGAGCGAGGACGGTCTGGAAGTGTCTGTCAAGGGAGAGGTCCCCGAGGACGCGGAAATCGCAGTTTCCGGAACTGAAGTATCCCTTGAAAGGGAAGTGCTCGAAGCCTGCCTGGTGGAGATCACGGGAACAGAAGGGCCGGTGTGCCTGGAATTCAGATCCGACAGGATCACTTCAGCCCTCGCAGAGGGAGCTGAGATATTCATATATACGAACGATACCGCGAACGGCGCGTTCACCATCCTTGAAGAAGCGAAAATCAGGGACGGTGTTGTTTCCGCGCCCGTTTCCGGAAACTCGGTGATAGCGATCGCCGTGTCAAGACCGGACGATCCGTTTACCGTGTCTTATACCGCGTATGACGGTTCATACACAGTAAGCCTTGAATGTCCCTCCGGATCGGGCATAAGAGGCAATGTTTATCTCAGTGCCGGGGAGATCGTGCCCGGTACCAACAGTTATATAAGATACATTTCAGATGCCCTGGAAGCCTACGGGATGGATGAGCTTGCAGTCGCATCTGCAAGAGCTTTCGATGTCTCAGTCACAAGCCTGGTCTCCGGGAATACTCTCGTGCCTTCAGGCACGGTGAATGTCAGCGTCGTTACAAGAAGCGGATACTCAGATAACGGCAGAGTCTACGTGTTCCGTTACGGTGAGACAGTAGAACTGATCGAATCTGAACGGACAGGGAACATGGTATCCTTTGCGGCCGACAGATTCGGAATCTATTCCATCGTGGAGTGCGCGACGGCACAGTACGTGTTCACGGGAAATACGGCAAATCTGGCTGATATCCTTTCAGCGGCGGGAAGATCGCTCATATCGAACAAATACAGCATTAGTGTTGACAATCCCGCAATCAAACTCTCAGCAAACTCAGTAAAGAAAAACGAAGCGTCGGAGATCACCCTGACAGCGGAAAGCACCTTCGAGTTTGCCACCGTCACGATGAAGGGCAACAACAGGAAGGATGAGATCAAGATCACGGTCGCGTATCCGGCGGAACCCGAGTACGTGCCCGAGGTAGCCTCCGGGATGAAGTTCAATCCCGCGGACTATATCGAGCTGTCCGGCAAGATGCCGAAAAACGCGGTCGTTGACGTGACTCCCGTATATACCGAGATCGAAGGGGAGGACGTCATCGCGTCTTTTGACATAAAAGTATACGCAAATGAAAAACAGAAAGAAAAAGGCCATACGTGGCAGCCTGCCGACAGGAAAGTCAAAGTCCGCCTGAAGGACGAGGCTTTCGGGAATGAGGAGCTCAATATCTATCATACTCCCGACGGCGGAGATCCTGAATATGTGACCAAAGTCGAATCCAGCGGCGGATGCGTGGAGTTCGAAGCCGGCAGCTTCTCAGTCTGGACCGTTTCCGGCACGGGTCTGGTGGACCGCAGCGACATCGCGGTGCGTGACGACACGTATGAGGATACGGTATTCGAGAACGACGAGATCATACTCACGGGAAAACTACCGAGAGCGGCCATAATCGAAGCGGAAAAAGTCGATGTCAGCATAGAAGGCAGAGAGACTTTGGTGGCCTATGACATAAAGATATACTCGAACCGCATTGCCAAGACTCTCGGACAGACGTGGCAGCCTACGGAAAGCGCGATCCAGGTCAGGCTTAAGAGCGACACTCTCCGCGGCATAACCGGGGATGTGGAAATCTACCACATGGAAAATGCCGTTTCGGATGAAAAACAGCTGGTAGGCACGTTCACCCCCTCGGAATCATCCGTTACGTTCGATGCCTCCGGTTTCTCGATCTATGCGATCACAGGTGAAACAATTTTCAGGACATACCGGTTCTTCACTTTCGACGAATACGGCGACTATACCGAGTATGGCTTCACCACCGATACCGGAACGGTAACGTTTACACAAAGGATCAAAGAAGGCGAGAAGCCGATCGTTCCAAATAATCCGATCAATCCGCAGGACCCGACCGCTACCTTTGACGGATGGTATCAGGACGTAACACCAGAGGGCCAAACCACACTGGTTCTGGCTTCTGAACCGTATGATTTCAACAACATCCCCCCGATTACTCAGGAAGAGGAGATCCACGTTTACGCCCGATTCAGCAGCTATACCTATGTGATCTATCACGATCAGTATGACCCGAATACGAGGACTTTCCCAATCGCATTCACGGAGCGGGCGGTCATGACGAACGGCTCAGCTGAGGTGGATATTTCCACCAAAAGCGTGGTTTACAAGAACGGTACGGGTATGGCATTCTATGGCTGGTCCCGCGCGCCGATCACCGTTCCCGGCGCGGCGCAGGACGATGACGGCCACAATGTGGAGGCGGTGAGCAACCCATTCACAGTAACCGGTACCACTCACCTGTATCCGATTTTCAAGCCTGTATACTGGCTGGGCTTCATTTCCGGCCCCACAGGTTCCGGCGCGACCTATTATCCTGAGACGTATTATTTCGGCGGCGTAGGGCCGACTGTTTTGAGTGTTCCAACCCGTGGCGAGAATTATACGTTTGAAGGCTGGTATGCCGGCTCTTCGATCCTTGATAGCGGTGACGACAAAGGCGAAGTTGATCCGGATCATAAAGGAACAAAGATTGCAAACGCCGACGGCAGCCTGGTCGCAGGTGCTTCTGCAGAGGGGATCACTGTGACAGACGGCAGGATCGCCCTGACCCAGAACATCACGCTGTACGCTGTTTGGACAAAGAGCACAGCGGCGAACTATACCATAGTTATAGAGAAGCAGAAAGCAACGGACGCTGAGGGAATTGCCGACGGTGAAAAGAGCTATGAGTTTTCCGAGAGCTTCGTGATGCAGGGAACGATTGAATCGACCGCTTCCGCAGGCGCAGCTTATACGAGCCTCAACAATGACACAAGCTACAACGAGCTGCACTCCGGGGCAAATGTTTCCGGAACAGGCAACCCGTACTATGGCTATACATACAATTCATCTCTGTCGACACAGTCCGTGTTAGTGACTGCGGACGGAGGTGCCATCATCTACGTGCGTTACGACTGGACATCAAAGCCTGATATGACCGGGAAGTCTTTTGTCCTCTCCTTTGTCGATACGCTGACGGATGAACAGATGAAGAGCGAGGCTTTGCCGCGCACTTACAGCAACGATGAGAAAATTGCATACGGCGTTGCATTGAAAGCTCTGGCACCGGTACCGGAATGCAAGAATCCCGCCGCGTATGAGTTCATAGGCTGGTATGCAGACTCAGCCTGTACCACCGCGGTGTTCCTGGACAAGGATGATATTCATTATAATATCGCTGATGAAAAGAGTTACAGTTATGTGTCCTATCCCGGCAGCAAGGCGCTGATAGAGACTATGCCGGGCGCCGATCTGACGTTGTACGCCGGCTGGGCGAAAAAATGGTACATAGTGACTATCGATCCCAACTACGGCGAGATGGATTCGACGGCCTCTACCTGGTTCTGGTCGGCTTACGGCGGGCAGATTCAGGAGTATACGACGACCACGCGTAACTACGTGGAATCGGATTCCGGTACATGGTATTACGTATATCACGATAAAACCGGTTATGATGAACACAGATGGTCTGACCGGAAAGCTTACTATACCAACAACCCGGCCGAGGCAACGGAATTCACCACCTTTGCTCCTTCCAGCGATACCTACCGGTACGACGGATGGTACGAGGTAAAGCCTGACGGTACGGAAGTGCGGTATGATTTCAACCGCATCGTTGAAAACTATATAACACTGCGCTTGCACTGGACAAAGGTAGACGCCTTCTGGCTGAGCTACGACGAAGGAGCAGGTACGCTGAATGACGGTGATGAGCTGGAAGAGCTGTACGTGGAACTTGAAGGAGACAGCTATGCTGACAACGCCAGGGTGGTAGTTACCCGTACGGCAACACCGCCTGACGGTTATGAATTCGTTGGCTGGAAGATCCGCGGTGATGACAGCGAAACAGTCTATTATCCCGGACAGACCTTTACTCTTCTGACGAAATTCGCCGCTACGGTTCAGGGCAGAAAAACAGTATATCTTGATGCTTGTTATAAGCAGATTCCGACAGCAAGAATCATATATCACGCCAACGGAGGTGTGATAGAACCGGGTTCTCTGGATTATGGCGTTCTGACAGACCCGGCAGCGCCTGTCCCGGTGAAGGAGTACGGTACTGACACGGCAACGATATCCAATCTTTTGAATAACAGCACGATCCTGATCTCTGACGGTAGCGGCTTCTACCGTGCTGATGCTGACCTCGCCGGCTGGTGCGAGGATGCAAACGGCTATGGAGAGATCCTGACACCCGGAGGCGAGTACGGTATTGATACCAACCTGCCTGTGGATTTGTATGCCATCTGGCAGTTCAGCGTGATATATCACCTAAACGAAAGTACGGAAAATGCCAATTTCGGCGGAGACTGGGGAGAAGGCTATTCGATCTCCGGAGACACATGCAGTCAGGAAGTCGTGGAGAACCGCAATGTCGGATGGCCGCCCATAGACCCTGTTTACACCGGAACGGACAATAAGATATTCCTCGGCTGGGCGACGAGAACGGAGCAAGAGGGCAGCTACAGCTATACGCGTTATGACTTTTCTCAGCTGCTAGATGGTGAGCTGGAGCTCTATGCCCAGTGGGGCGATCCCAAATCTGTTGAGATATGCGCAGTTGACGCCTCAGGTGTGCCCCTTTCGAACAGGACGATCACCGTCGGCAACGAGGAGATAGCAGTTACCCATGATGAGGTATCCGGATATGTCTTTGACTTCGCCACGATTGCGGAGGATTTTGGAGATATTACCGAAACGCGGGTCATAAAGATCCGCTACAGCAGTGAGGCGGGTCAGATAGAGGCCGTTTTTGACAACGGCGACAGGAGTACACTCACTGCCGGAGAGAAAATCTGGCTGGTATACTATGAGCAGAAGACTCTGACTGTTTCCTACTGCGATACAACGACAGGCGGGGCGCTGGCTGCATGTTCCGTGACAGGAGACGGGACCCCTCAGACAACTCCGCTACTCGGTGAGTGCTCTGTCAGCGATCTTGTGACAAAGCCTCTGACAAACCACGGCCAAAACGGTTACTTTGCTTATGCTATCGGCAGTACCGCCGCGGCTAATGTCTCAGTCCTGACGCTGATCACCGGTGCTTCCAACAGCGACGACACACGCCCGGCGCTGCAACTTCGCAATTCCTGGCGCGGATTTGAGGTAAGCACGGACGGGAGCACATGGACAAACTGCGGATATGATCCGAAAATCTATGTGGTCTATTTCCCCAGCCAGCCCACGGTCGTCACCTTCGGGGAGAGTACCTTCGGCTTTGCCGCGGACATGGCTTCGGCCTTTACCTTCAACTACAAGATCGAGCAGAGCAGCGACGGTTCGAATTGGTCGACCGTTTATGATACGCTTGCTTCGGGAAATTCTCCGATCCTTCTCCGTGATGGAGAGTCCCGGGCTGCCACACTGTTTTCAGACGGCAGCATGCAGCGCATCACCATTACCCAGACAGAGGATGCGGATTTCACCACTGAAGGTGCGAACATTGAAAACCGCGTGTATACTTATACCGCCAGCAGCGCAGGTGGCTCTGCATCGGTCACCTTCGTAAACACCCGCAAACCACTAACTATAGAAATTCATGCAACACAGGTCCAAGTTACAGGCGGTGCCCTCGCTCTTTGGGACTCCGTGCGTTCCGGTACGTACAGTTTCACTCTGATTCCGGGCGAAACAAAGAATTTCGGCACAGCGCTCCCAGGCAGCACATTGGTGACCGGCCAGCCGGACTATGCCTTCGGTGCCGTTTTCACCGGCACAGATGACAACAGTACCGTTACTCCGGCAGGACCAATGACAGTCGCTTCCATTGGCTTTGAGCCCGTGGAGGAGGGCAGCCATATCCATGAGCTCGTCCTCAGGGACGCTGACGGATACGGTCTTGGAACGCTGGGAAGCAGCAAGATCTACTACCTATATTACCCGAAGCTGACTCTTCACTACGTCAAAGAGGGAAACAATGGCGTATTGACGCCGATCAAAGGCTCTACAGACGGATCGTCTGAAATAGACACTATCACCTACAACAGGGCTTCCCTGGTCATGAACGGCTTGGTGGTCGAACAGAACCAGAAGGTTGAGATGCCGGCGGAAGGACTGACCATCAGCCAGACTGTGGGCAGCGGCATCTTCAATATGCCACCGCTGCTGGATGACGGAATCAGCTCATGTGACCTGATGTATTACAAGATCGGCGCTTCTGCACAGGCGAACAGCAGTGCAGTTATTTCTGATATCAGCGATCTGGGTTCATCCGTCAGCGAGGATCTCGTACTGTACATGAACATCGTCAACAACAAGCTTTCCTGGAGCTTTGACGGGGCAAACTGGAACGAGATCGGAAACTGGCCGGTGGTCTACGTCATCTACAGGGAACGCGGCTATGACCTGACTATCGAGAAAACTGTTTCTGTTGATACAGGTTATCGGGAGCCCTTTACCATAACTCTCAGTTCTACTGCCATCAACAGAACGAGCTACGGCGTGGAGGGTACCGGCAGCAACACAATCACGGCTACACCGGCTTCCGATATACCTGGAAGTATTACTTTTGATGTCACAGACGGCAGCAGTGTCAAGATCATTGGTCTTGGCGTGGGCATCTATACCATAACAGAGACGGGCAATGAGAACTATACACTGTCGGCAAAGATCGGTTCAGAAGAGCAAGAGATCACAGGCAACAGCTCCGTAACACTGAATTTGAATGCGGAGACGACGCTCGATCTTATCAACACTCCCAGATACATTTGCCAGGTAGGCCACAGACAGTTCTATACCATAAACGATGCGGTGACGTGGATAGAGGGAAATTCCTCGGACTTTTCCGGCACCATTGAAATGCTGGTCGACTATCTGATGCCCTCCAGTGATGCGCCGGAGATACCGGAATATCTGAATATAACCCTGACTTCCGTAAGCGGCGAGGCAAAAACCATCACCCGTAAGGATACTTTTACCTCCGGAACTATGTTCTCCAACAGCGGCACCTTCACGCTGAGAAATATCACACTGGACGGTGGCGCCGCCATATGCTCCGGTGCGATGGTCGGTAACGAAGGGATGCTGGTGATCGATGCCGGCGCAACGCTCCGAAACGCCAAAAACGCAGGCAACGGCGGCGCAGTTAACAGCTGGGGAGGAAGCGTCACAGTGAATGAAGGCGCGGTCATCTCCTCCTGCAGTGCTTCCAACGGCGGAGCCATCTATGCCTCTGACGGAACAGTCACCCTCGGTGGCGGCAGCCTGAACTCCAACCAGGCGTCCAACGGCGGCGCGGTGTATTACACAGGAAGCGACAGCGTGACAGTCAGCGGAGGAAGCATCAGTGAAAACAGCGCTGAAAACGGCGGCGCAGTCTATATGTACACGGGTACTCTCTCAGTGTCCGGAGGAAGCCTGACCAAGAATACAGCCTCCGCCAACGGCGGCGCGGTCTATGCTTCCAATGCTGTCATCAATATCAGTGGCGGCACGGTCGGAGGCGAGGGCAACGGCAACAGCGCCGAAAACGGAGGCGCAGTGTATGCGGATATCGGCTCCGTCACGCTTTCTGGCGGCACAGTCAGCCATAACACGTCAAGCGAAAACGGTGGCGCGGTGTATGTCAAAACCGCTTCCTTCACGCAGTCGGGCGGCAGCATGACTGCGAATACCGCATCTACCAACGGCGGCGCGGTGTATGCCGAATCCGGCGCAGTAACCCTGTCCAATGCAAATATGACGCAAAACAGTGCTGTCAACGGATCCGCTTTGTTCGTGGATACCGGATCCGGAACACTTTCCGGCGGAACGATCACGAACAACACCGCCTCAACAGGCGGCGCTGTCGGAGTGGGCAGCTCGGCTGCTAAACTGTATTTCTCCGGCAACATAAAAATTAAGAGCAACACCATGGGCGGAGAAGCGAGCAATGTCTATCTCGACCAGGACAGCGATGCCGTGATCAACGCCACCGGTCTCGGGAGCAGCGCGGAAATCGGTGTCTATATCCCGGATAAGCCGATAACGGTGAACGGAGTGACGGCAGACCTGTTCGAGCAGCGCGGAATGCCCGGCGGGTTCTTCGGTTCCTATACGAGCAACACCAATGTCAGCAAGTTTAAAAATGACCGGCAGAGCGGGCTGAGCGTCCAAACAGAGACCACCTCCAAGCGCCTGTACTGGGGAAAGAGCTTTACGGTGGAGGTCAGATACCTTTCATCGTTCACTAACTGTTTCCCCACGGTGCAGGCAGAAACAGCCATACAAGTTGACAACAAGAACAGTATCAGTTATTACGCCCCGTCCGGCAGCAACGCTGCTTCAGAGATCGCTGACGATTTGCGAAAGAACCATACGCTCAAAAACTTAAGCAACACTTCTGCATTTGCCGTAGCTTTCGTAGGTGACGGGCGGAGCTTTGACGATTATGTGACTGACATCAACTGGGAAGACAACGAATGGAAATTCGTGAAGCGCAACGGAACAAAGGTGACAGGCAGTAAGCTTACCGTCTACTATTCCGAGCCGGCGTATATCCTTCTCGAGAACAACGCGGGGCGTACCCTGAATGTCAACAGTCTCACGGTGCTGGACCAGTCAGCCATCAACGGCTACGGATATGTTTTCGCCGTAAACGGCGTCATTCAGAACCAGCTGTATCCAATCGAGATTTCCGACCTGACTCTGCAATCCGGCAGTTCCGTCAAGCTGCTGTTCCCGGGCGGGCAAAACGCCGCCTATACGCTGACCGGTTCCTTTGACGGCACGGCAGAAGACGTTTCCTATACGATAACAGGCGGAACGGGCAATCCGTACACGCTGGCAGCAGCGTATAATACAAACTTAACGCTTCCGCTCTCTGGCCAGCCTAATAAGACGCTAAGCAGCATCGATACCTTCGAAATCATTTTCGGCGGCAGCAAAGCTATATGCAAGATCGTGACAGAAGTCGATGCGTCGACCGGTTATGTAAAGAGAGCGGCCGGAACTGCAGGCGGAACGTATGAATACGCGTTCTCCACGCTGAATCAGGCGAAGGCTTTTGTTACAGCGAACAATATAGAGGAACCCACCATTGAAATGCTGGTGGATTACCTACTCCCGAACAGTGACGTTCTTGTGCTGGCGCAGGGCAATTCGTATACCTTTACTACTGCGGTGAGCGGAGTATATCAGTATCCGGGCACCGATTCAGAGCGCCGCGCCACCATCAGCCGTGACAATGGAAACAACAGTTCCTTTATCACTGCGCCGACGGGCGACTATACCGGGAAACTTACGGTGAAGAACCTGATTTTTGATGGCAAAGCATTCGGCGGTGAGAGTATCGAGGGTGGCATCATCAAAACCAAGGGTTTTAACGTGGAGGTTGAAAATGCTGATTTCAGGAACTGCCGAGCAAGGTACGGCGGCGGAATCTTCATCGAATCTGTTTGGCCAAAGAAAGGCGATCAGACGCCCTACGGCTACTTGACAGTCACCAACTCCAGATTTACGAACTGCCAGTCCCTAGAGGGAACAGATAAATTCGGCGGCGGTGCCATCTGGACTAGTATGAAGAAAATGACCATTACGGGCTGTGCCTTTGAATCCTGCGAAGGCGCCGCTACGATCGGAAACAGTAAAAATGCGCAGGGCGGCGCTGTATTCCACTTTGTGGCTAATATTAACGCCAGCATTGAAACCAGATCGACAGTCACGGGCTGCACCTTTAACAATTGCAGCGCAAATGCTGCCGGTTCCATGGAGTGCGGCGCGAAGTACGTCACTGTGACGAATTGCACCTTCCGCAACAGCACTGCCAGGACAAAAAACGGTGGCGCTCTCAACATATGGGTATATGACAGCGCCAGTTCGTCAAATGCGAGTTATGTGGTTGTGGATGGCTGCACTTTTGAGAATTGCTACTGCCTCAGCACTAACAGCAACAGCGGCAACGGGGGCGCCCTGCGAAGCACGGCGACCTACAACACAATTACCAACTGTACCTTCACTGGCGGCAAAGGCTTAGACGGCGGAGCTGTTAATATCTCCAATACAAATGCGGTGGATACGGTTATTTCAGGCTGTACGTTCAATAACTGCGAGGCGACAAAATGCGGCGGCGCTATCTACTGTACATCGAAGAAACTTACGGTTAACGGCAGTTCGGCCAATAGCAAAACAACCATCCAAAACTGCACTGCACCAAAGGAAGGCGGCGGTGTCTACCACAACAGCGCAAGCGGAACTTTGCACATCGAAAACAGCATCATCGCGCGGAATACAGCCGGTGCTGCAGGTGGCGGCGTCTATACAACGGCAGCTGCCGTAACTGTCAGCGCTTCCGATATCAGCAACAATACGGCTACCGGCAACGGCGGCGGTATCTCTCACAACAAGACCGGCAACGGCAACGCTGGGGTTATAAGCATTGTAGAAGACACCACTGTTACCGGAAACCAATCAGGCGGCATGGGCGGCGGCATATACACTGAGCACAACCTGGCGCTGCAGGGTGCCACGGTGACTGGCAACACATTGACACACGACACAGCGGACAATGCCGCGGGCATTTATATGCAGGACAGCCGTACTCTGAAAGTCGGCAAAGAAAAGCCCGATGGATTCACCGGCGAATGGAACGCGGAAGACACCATCATCGTACGGGGAAATACCACAGCAAACGGTACTGCCTCCGACCTTCGTCTACCCATGAGCAACTCTGTCAACAGCAACAAAGTGACAGTTCTGAGTCATATCCAAGGCGAGGTCCGTGTGGTCAACGCTGCGAAGAAAGGCACGCAGTTCGGTTCGACTGAAATCCCCTACGTAGGAGGCTTCAGTGATCTTGACCATGTCTTTAATGCCGATGACGGTTCACTCTACGGTACCATTGACCGGGCAGACTCCACACACATGAAGATCATCTGGGGTACGGAACCTGTCTGCAAGATCACGGATGACAGAGGCCGCCTCCTGTACCTTCGCATAGAACAATCGGCCTTCCCGGCAGTATTTGATTATCTGGACCGGAACAATGGCTCCGGCAACAACGAGGTATCCGCTTTCGGTATTATTCGCGCCCATGACCCGAGCAACAATGTGAAATTGTATAACGCGGATGGCACACCATACGCCGGAACTACCTATCAGGTGAAGATGCTGGTGGAGAATTATACCGCGGACAGCGCTATCATCACTCCGGACGACGCTAGCAAAACCGTCGTTCTGACCAGTGCAGGAGAAAAAGACAGCCTTTATCCCTACCGTGGCCGGACAGGATCCCGCTCTACTGTACTTCGTGGTACGCACAACAAGGCCATGATCACGGTCAAGAGCAACCTGACGCTTACGAACATCGTGCTCGACAGCGGCGCCGAAGCCGGAGCGACCTGCGGAGATGAGACCCGCATCCTGCTGGCCGAAACGGATAATACTACGGTCCGTCTGGGCAAGAACTCTGCAATCCAGAATGCAAAGATAACAGGCAGCGTTCAGGGAGGAGCCGGTATCCGGTTGAATAATGCAAGTGCAAGCGTCATCCTCGAGGGAGGCACTATCCGAAACTGTACTACCACCATAGTCAGCGGCGGCGGTGTACAGGTGAAGAATGGAAGCCTGACCATAAACGGCGGCACCATCACCCGTTGCAGTGCAAATGATAAAGGTGGCGGTGTCTTCTTCGAAAGCGGCACATTCACCATGACAGGCGGCAGCATCACCCGTTGCGAGGCGAAAAACGGCGCCGGGGTGTATCTTAATAACAACCAGGTGCTGACCATGACAGGCGGCAGCATCAGTGGAAACAAGGCCACTGTCAGCGGCGGCGGCATCGCTGTTGGCGGCTCAGGTGTCAGGCTGCATTTCTCCGGAGCTCCGTATGTCTATGGCAATACGCTGAACGGGAATGCCTGCAATGTGCAGCTGGGATACGGCTTCGACTATAATTACGACTGGCAACAGGCAGACAACCCATCCGATGCGATCATCGTTTCCAGGGGCCTTATCCGTGGTGCATCCATCGGAGTGTACGTTCCCGGTGGAGATACAAGCGGCACATTGTATGACAAGCACGGCGACATCAATGATCCTTTTGCCAGATTTGAAGGAAGCACAGCGGGACTGAACTATTTCTACAATGACCGCAACGGTCTCAAGGGCGGCCTGATGGACGATGCCACTCAGGAATCTTACGGGAACTATAAGATCTACTGGAGGCAGATCTACACGCTGGAGATTACCAAAAACGTCATGAGTGACAACCCTGCAGACAGATCCAAGGAGTTTCGCTTCCGCGTGACCTTCGAAGGGGAGACTAACGGCCATATTCTGGCGGCAGATTTTAACGGTTCTTACGGGAATCTTGATTTTCACAGCGGCGTGGCCGAGTTCACTCTGCACGACGGAGAGAAAAAGATAGCGGATCTGCTTCCGCTAGGTTTTAAATACACGGTGGAAGAGCTTCTAGATCCGGAGGATGCGGCAGCATTTAAAACCTATCCCGCAATCAGCCAGACAGGCATGATGAATAACGACAAGAAGTACGTTTATTCGGTGACCTTCAACAATCTTCATGCCATCTGCAAGATTACTGATTCAGACCAAGGTCTGCTGTATTACAAAAAGGATGGAAAGCTGGAACCGGCGGTATATTCTCAGGTGCAAAGCGCCTTCAACGCTCTGATAAGCACGAATTTCTTTAACGAATCCGGGGTGGCCGTGCCAGTCAACACTGACAAAACGTATGTCGAGATGCTGGTGCATCACGAATTGGAAAACGCAGTGACGTTCCACCGTGACGCAAAGGCGACACTCACCACAGCTGACCCTGCTGCAACGGACGGTTACCCATTCGTAGGAGATGGCTCGACGGCAATGATCACCCGCGCCTTCCCCGATGGGAGCATGATCACCGTAAATGGTAATCTGATGCTTGGCAATATTACTCTCGATGGCGGAAGCACCGGTGGCTTCAGATCCAACGCAAACGGCGGCGTATTGAACGTTCCCTCTGGTGGAAAGCTCACAATCGGTACACACACCACTATTCAGAACTCCACAACTTCTGCCAACGGAGCAGGCATATATCTGGCGGAAGGATCCAAGCTCTATATTTCAGGGAGTCCAAGCTTCAGTGAAAACTATTCAGAGTCTCTAGAGGCTGAACTTCCCAATGGATCCACGAATGGAAATGAGACCTATACCAGAGCCCATCAGGACATATATATTGCAGGATATTCATCGTCGAGCGCGGAATCTCTTGAGGTGACAGGCGACATAACCTCTGGCGACGGAACCATCTGGGTATGGGCACATGAAGTAAGCCATTATAAGCAGAGCAAACAGTTCGCTGTCATGTCCGGCGGGCAACACAACGGCCTGGAAGCATTCCGCAACGCCCAGAGTGATGCCATGACCGGCAACCCGCTTAAGACCGTTCCAAAATACCTGTACGGTGTCTCAAGAGGGAACAACGTATACTGGACTGGAAGCATGGATCTTTCGGTCATAAAGAAGGTAGATGGTGAATTTGCTTTGTCCACAGATACGTTCCAATTCACTGTGTCCGGGCTGGAGAACGGGGATACGTGCGACTTTGTAAAATATGTGTATAACGGATCCAGCTGGGTTGCCGCGACAGGAGGCGATGCCTCAGGAATGCTAACGGCGAACAACGGCAGCATCACGTTTATACTATCCCATAACCAGAAGATCGTAATCAGCATCCCCAGCGGCACCATCGTGACCGTTTCTGAAGCGAATGGGGATTATATCCCGAGCTACAGGATCGGAAACGGTGCTGAAACTGACGGAAACACTACTGCCGCCATTACCATGGATACCGATAAGACGGTCGAGTTTACGAACGTACGGCGGGCCGTATCACCCACCGGCATCAGACAGATCACGGTTCCGTTCATGATAATACTCGGACTGGGTATCGTGATGATTCCTGTCGTTGTATTCGGAAGAAAACGCAGACGGGAAGAGGAATGATCCCGGGAGGGTGTGTCGAACAGAAGGGAATATATTTATTAAGGAAGTGCTCTGATATTCAGGGCATTTTCTTTTTGCCTGTTCCTGTCGGTCTTCATGCAATCCACGGCTGCATGAAGATAGAACACGAATAGAAGACCGTGATGATGTGTGTTCAGATCGGCATATAGTCCCGCTGACCACTTAATTAAGGTTAGATTCAGGGCAGATTCTGTTAGTAAAATAAACTGTGGAAAACACGGGAGAAACTGCTGTTTTGCTACGTTTAAGGCATTTTGGGCATATATTTAACATCTTGTAGAAAAAAGTTATACTTCCGTTCACAAATTCGCAAAAAACACACCCGAAGTTTGCATTAAAATGCTAAATTGAGTGGAAGTGGGCAAAAAAGCAAATTACGGTGTTTTTAATGAATAATTTGCCCGGACAACCTTATTCAAAAACCTGTCTTGGTACAGAGACCAGATTATAGAAAAAGAGAGGACTCCAGAGGTCCTCATAAGCGGAGATACACAGATGACAGAGAAGATGACAAACAAACTGAATATACCGGAAACTGAAGCCGAGGTGCGAGCCGAGCAGCTTTCGAGTGAATTCCGTGTCGGGAGGATCATACTAAGGATCTTCGCGGCAGGAGTCCTGGGGCTGGCGGTGCTGTTCGGCTTTGTGGTCGCGCAGGTGTTCAGGTTATATGTGATATAGAGACTGCAGAAAGGAGGAGAAAAACATGAGAAACAATTTCAGAAGGATTCTTGCAGCGATACTGGCGGTGATGTTCCTTATACCGGCGAATGTACAGGTGTTTGCTGCAGATGAAGAATATACAGAAGAACAGACGGGCGTTATCGAAAACGTGACGGAGCCCGTACAGGAAGACACAGACGCAGCTGAAGCAACTACCGATAATGACGGATCAGATTCAGAGATCCCGGCTGAAGAGCAGTATCCTGTAGATACCATCGATACAGAGCTTTCAGACGATGATGCAGAAGAGAACGAAACCCCTGTTGATGGCACAAGAGATCAGCAGACAGTGTTCGACGACGAAGTGTACGAACTCGGCGACGAGATCGTTCCCGTATATACGAATTCACAGAGGCAGACCCTGCTCGCTCATGCCGACCCCTTCTTCGCAGAACTCGAGATGGTCATCCATACCATCGAAAAAGGGAAGTATGACATTTTCGCATATCCTGTCCTGATCCCCGATGAGGAAAACAGAACAGTAGTGCTCGGCTTCTATCTTTCAGTTCTTAACAAAAACGGGCTTGAGGAGGACCTCACCACGTCCGGATCCAGCATCACCATTTCCGGCCTTGAGCTGGAGGCTGACAATCTGAGGCTATACAACCTGAAAGCAGAGCCGGTGCTCAACAGCGAGACTCTGAAGGATGAGATCAGCTTTACCGAAGACGAAAGAGACGTCAGATATACATTCATAAAAGGCGTATACAGCTTCTACGCAAACAAATTCCCGGTATACGGGTTCTATGATGAAAAGGTCGAAGAGGACACACAGCCTGCAGAGACCGAATACTTCACGGATCCCAACACCGGTTTCACGTATATGATCATCGACGGACAGCTGGTAGTCATCATGGGCGGTGAAACAGTGGCTCCCGAAGAGACAGAACCAGAGGATACCGATCCTGTCGAGACGGAACCCGTCGAGGATACCGAACCTGTTGAAGATACGGAACCCGAAGAAACGGAACCTGTTGAAGATACAGAACCCGAAGATACCGACCCTGTCGAAGATACGGAGCCTGAAGAAACCGATCCTGTCGAGGATACAGAGCCCGAGGATACAGAACCTGTCGAGGATACAGAACCCGAGGATACAGATTCTGAAGAAACGGAACCTGTTGAGGACAACAACGGGGAAGAAGAGGATATAAAGGAAGATCTTCCGACAGAGGAAGATCTAACGAAGGTCGAACAACTCGTAAAGGAAGAACTGATCTACGACGATGCGATTGAAGAATTCGGATATGTCGTGGTCGTCGATCTTGATGCATTCCTTTCAGCGCTGGAAGAAGGCGAAAGCGTTGAGGCTGCGATCGAAAGAGCGATAGCAGACGGAGCATCGTCGATGTTCAGCATGAGCTTCACGAATGTCAGCGTAAGCACCACTGATGTTTTCGCGAAGAGATATCTCATTGCAGCTGAGCCTGAACTTTCCTGGCAGCAGACACTTGTGGAGGCATATGCGTTTCTTCCTTACGGAAACTCCAGCGTCGGAGCCAGTGTTGCCATCGCGGAAGTTCCCGAATTTCCCGAGAACTATACACTTGCCATATATGAGCTCACAGCAAACGGGGACCAGGGAACATACAGCCTTGGAAAACTCGTCGCTTCAGATCTTACTGAAAACGATGAGTTCACGTTCTATCCGGAGAATTGCGACGGTTTCGCGCTTGTCGTCATTCCTTCAGAGGAACGCATTCCGGTAGAGAACGAGGACGGCCTTGACGTCGCAGTCAAGGGACAGCTTCCCGAAGGCGCGGAGATCAGCATCGTAAAGGCGAAAGCTCCAACCGAATTTGAGGTCGCCGAGGCATACGATATAGAAATCAGCGGAACCGATGAAGAAGTAATTCTGGAATTCAATTCCAGCAAAGTCAAAGCGGTTCTTGCAAACGGCGCTACCATTGCCGTATACACGAAAAATGAAGAAACCGGTGAGTATACCATCCTTGAAAAAGCGAAAGTACGGGACGGTGTTGTTTCCGCGCCTGTCAAAGGAATCGTTGAGCTGATACTGGCTATTGAAAGACCTGACGCAGTAACCACGATATCAAGCATGACGAAGCGCGGTTCATACTCGGTAAGCGTTGACTACAAGGCTGATTCGGGAATCAGAGGATCAGTCACCCTCAGGACTTCCGAGATAGAAGCAGGTACCAACGAATACATAAAGAATATTCTCAATGCGATGACCGAACTCGGCATCAGCGAAGAATATGCTGGTACCGCAAGGTTATTCAACATTTCGGTTATCAGCACCATTTCCGGCAACGCGGTCCAGCCCACAAAGCCCGTGACAGTTACGATCAACACGTTTGATGAATATGCTAAAGGCAGCAAGGTGTTCGTTGTTTATCATGGAGACAAGACCGAAAAGATTGTCTGTGAATACTCAAGCGGAATGGTCATGTTCGAGACCGACAGATTCGGCATGTTCTCAGTTATTGAGATCCCGGCTGCTCAGTATGTATTCACGGGCAGCACGGCATCAGTGGGAGATATACTCTCAAAGGCCGGGGTTTCCCTCAATTCAAACAAGTATGAGATCAGCTTTGAACCCGAGGATGCGCCGATAAAGGCATCGAGCGATTCATTCAAAAAGAAAGATGCATCGAGCGTCACTCTGACAGCAAACGGCTACTTCGATTATGCTACCATCGTGCTTGAAGGCAAGAAAAACGATGTGATAAGGATCGTTGTTTCCAATCCTTCACCTTCCGGCGAGAACGTCCAGCTGGTCGAAGACGCGGTGTTCAATCCCTATGACTATATCGAGCTGTCCGGCAAGATGCCCGGGAACGCCATAGTCGATATTACACCGGTCTATACCGAGATCGAGGGTCAGGACGTTATCATGTCCTTCGACATCAAGATCTATACGAACGAGAACCAGAAGAGCAAGGGAAATGTCTGGCAGCCCGGCAAGGACAAAGTCACCGTACGTCTTAAAGACGAGGCCTTCGTTGATGATGAGCTCAACGTATATCATACACCGGACGGCGGTGTTCCCGAATATGTGACCACGGTCGAAGCCGATGACGAATGGGTAGAATTTGAGGCCGGAAGCTTCTCCGAATGGACAATTTCAGGCACAGGTCTGATCAACAGGATCGTTTCCGCTGTGCGTAATGCTCTTTACAAGGATACCGTGTATGAGAATGATGAAATAATCGTAACGGGCAAACTTCCGAGAGCAGCTATAATCGAAGCTAAAAAAGTTGATGTCCAGATCGATGGGAAAGACGCCCTTGTTGCATACGACATAAAAATCTATCAGAACCGCATAGCGAAAGCTCTGGGGATCGTATGGCAGCCTACCGAAGGCGCTGTTCAGGTAAATCTGAAGAGTGATGTCCTTGCAGGGGTCAATGGTGAAGTTGATATATACCACATGGACAACGCAACTTCCGACAAGCAGACACTTGTGGATACAGTTACCCCGGAAAACTCTGCAGTCACTTTTGATGCTGACAGCTTTTCCGTCTACGTTATCATAGATCATGAGGGTGGAGAAGTGGTTGAGCCGCGCGTGGAGTTTCACTTTATAGACCGCTATACCGATGCGCAGTATCAGGCGGGTGTGAACTCCGGAACACCATCCGGACCTTACAACTTCGTCAATACTGCAGGAGATTATCAGACCACACAGATTCTGAAGTCCGGAGAAACTCTGGAACTGATCAACGATCCGTCAAATGTATCAATTAACAGTAACGGAACCAGCACGGAAAAGTTCTTCTATGGCTGGTATGTTGTGACTGTAGATGAAGGTGACGACGGAACACAGTTCAATGCAACGACCAGTCGTTACGAAGGAACAATTGAATTTGTCTGGCCGGCAGATCCTGATCAGATTAGTTTCAATCTTCCTATTACGATATCCGCTGAAGACGAGGACACAAATGGTAACTCTGATGGGAAGATCACAGCGGGTGACAAACTTACATGGTCTCTTAACGGCGTGACCGGTGAGGGGTTCATGGACGGGGATGCCACTGTCCATGTCTATCTGGCTCCGCTTTATGAGGATTTCTACTTTGTTAATTTCCATAAAGGCCCGAAGGAAAACGGGACCGGTCTTGCGAATAACCTGATGACACGTAAACTGGTGGTTTTCGGAGACAGCAACAGTGCTGTTGTACGAATCGGTAATGTTATCTGTGACAGCCCCGACCCCACCCACAAGATATTCTCAGGCTGGGAGACAGTAAAAACTGTAAACGGGAATCATATAACAGACGAATATTACCAGACCGTGGAACATGTGGAAGATGCAACCGGTAATCTGGTGAATCAGGAGGTCAACAGCGCAGGCCGGAGTGACGGGTATTATATAACTATTGTAAAAGAAGGCAGCGCAGTTTCACACCTTGACCTCTATCCCGTGTTTGATGAGGCACGCTGGCTGTATTTCAACAGAGGTGAGACTGGTAACGGCTCCACTTACGTCGGTGCGTCCTACCGTCTGACAAATGATGAGAGAGGCGGGGCAAACGCGAACGCTGACTATTATTACTTCGACAGCTCATTCTTCACCGGAGACAGCAATACACAGAACCACCTCAGCCGCCGCTCGGGCTATAACTTTGAGGGCTGGTACATCTTCGCGGTTATGAACAATGACAGCGAGATCACAAACCTGAATAATCCTGCGAATGTAACGTTCAACTATGTTGATGAAACAGGTACTCAGCAGAGCGCTACTATCAATACTACAGCCATTCAGGTGGTAAATGGAAGTGGAGTAATTCAGAATATAGGTGCATATTATGTTTCCTCATCTGGTGTGATATCTCAGGACAGTTCCGGGACCAAGCTGTTTGAAGTGGACGGCAGCGGTGTCCTTAGGTTCTATAAG